>Ga0070741_10012486_pt1 | contig 15337 bp, 14 predicted proteins | sample Coa_R1_4_FD_66440 | JGI IMG/M metagenome (GOLD analysis project Ga0070741, IMG submission 66440) | Surface soil microbial communities from Centralia Pennsylvania, which are recovering from an underground coalmine fire - Coalmine... | ecosystem: Environmental > Terrestrial > Soil > Unclassified ... | reverse complement strand
CGCGAACAGGCGCTTTTGTTCCTCAACCGCCGCGGCTATGCGCCGCTCACGCTTTGCCGCGCCTGCGGGCACCGCTTCGCCTGTACCATCTGCGATGCCTGGCTGGTCGATCATCGCTTTCGCCAGCGTCTGGTCTGTCACCATTGCGGCTTCTCGATGGGCCGTCCTCATGCCTGCCCGCATTGCGCGGCGGAGGAATCGCTGGTCGCAGTCGGCCCCGGCGTCGAACGCCTGCAGGAGGAGGCCGCGACGCTGTTCCCGGATGCGCGGACGATGGTGCTGTCGAGCGATCTCATCACCTCGATCGAGACCATGCGTAGCGAGTTGAACGAGATTGCGGAGGGTCGCGTCGACATCATCATTGGAACCCAACTCGTCGCCAAGGGCCACCATTTCCCGAGGCTCAACCTGGTTGGCGTGGTGGACGCCGATCTTGGCCTCAGCAACGGCGATCCGCGTGCCGCCGAGCGCACCTGGCAGTTGCTCAACCAGGTGATTGGGCGCGCCGGGCGCGATCAAGGCAGGGGCGTCGGCTATCTGCAGACCCACCAGGTGGAACATCCGGTGATGAAGGCGCTGGTCGCCTGCGATCGCGAGGCCTTCTATGCCAGCGAAATCGAGATGCGCGAGAAAACCGGCTATCCGCCGTTCGGGCGTCTCGCGGGTCTCATCGTCTCGGCGGGTGACCGGCCGACGGCGGAAGGCTTTGCCCGCAAGCTTGCCACGATGGCGCCGATCGACGAACGGATCAGGGTGCTCGGACCGGCCGAGGCGCCGCTAGCGGTCATCAAGGGGCGTTATCGCTTCCGGCTGCTGGTGAAGTCGCAACGGAACGTCGATTTGTCGGAATATTTGCGCGAATGGCTGGCCGCCGGTCCAAAGACCAAGGGCAATCTCAAGCTCGAGGTGGATGTCGATCCGCAGAGTTTCCTGTGAGGCGCAAAACAAAACCCGCCGTCGGTCACGACGGCGGGCTTTGGTGTCAACTTAAGGACGACACCTCGCGAGGTGTCGTTCCGTTGAGCTGGGGGTCTCGGAAGGCTGCGCGAAAAGTGGCGCAGATCTTTAGATGACCTCGGCCGTGACGCGGCCGACGCCAGCGCTGGTCAGGCCGATGGCCCGGGCAGCACCCGTGGACAGGTCGAGCACCCGGCCGCGAACGAACGGGCCGCGGTCGTTGATGGTCACGACGACGCTGCGGCCGCCGTGGGTGACACGGAGCTTGGTGCCGAACGGCAGCGAGCGGTGAGCCGCGGTCATGGCTTCCTGGTTGAAGCGCTGACCGGAGGCGGTCTGACGGCCGGATTCATTGCCGTAGAACGAGGCCATCCCCGAGAAGCTGTGCCCGCCGAAGGACGGCGAGATCGACGCATTGGCTTCCCGCCAGGACGAGGTTTCGGCCCTGGCGACGTGATGGCTGTAATGGTGATGATGGTGCCGATAGGACCTCGCCGAGGCCTCCGAAACGGTACCGCCAGTGAAAGCAGCTGCGGCAAAAAGGATGAGCGCCGTACGCGACTGGGCAGCCCTGCCCAATGCCTGCTTGTTAAGTTTAAGCATTATATCTGTCCCTCAAAGTAGTAATGCCACATCTGTGGCACGTGGAACCCCCGCTCCGTTTTGAACGGACGCCGTTTGATTCCGCAATGAGGCATAAAAGGGGCAGTAGAATCGATTTATCTCACCCTGAAACATCTTGTTACGTGGAACGGAACAACGATAGATGTTCCGTAACGTCGAACTTTATTGATCAATTGATAGAATCTATACTTGAGAAATACGTTTCATTACTGATGACTGAAGTGCTCGCCTTGATTGCCCAGATTTCGGCAAGTAATGCGAGCGTGGTATGGCCGGGCGTGTTCCCCGGTTCCCTCCCGCTACGCGCATACTGCTATGCAGCAATTGTAGGAACGATCCTGGTCAAGGGAAATCGGTTGCTGAATACCGCTGGCCGGGCTCAGGCGCGCTGCGAGAAAGCGGCCGGATGGTCACGGCGAATCGCGTTCTCGCGCATCCACAAATCGCGTGCGACACGGCAGCGCCGCGAAGTGCCGTCATGTTGCACCTGCGGTCTTGCTATGTTAGCAAAGCCGCGATTTTAACGGTCCCGGCACTGCCTGTGCCGGTCGAAAATCGAAGTCCCGCTTGAACTCCAAGGGCTTGGATCGCTTGGCGCCGCATTTTGGCGACGGTTTTTCCCTTGCGAGTTTGACAGCAAACAAAGAGCGCGCTTGTGGCTGAGAATCCGTCCGTATCGGGAGTGTCCGGTCGTTATGCAACGGCCTTGTTCGAGTTAGCTCGCGACGAACGGTCGATCGATGCAGTCAAGGCCGACCTCGATCAATTCGAGGCGATGCTCAATGGCAGCGCCGATCTGAAGCGTCTGGTTCGCAGTCCGGTTTTTTCCTCCGACACGCAGGTGAAGGCATTGTCGGCAGTGCTCGACAAGGCCGGAATTTCCGGCATTTCCGCCAATTTCCTGAAAGTGCTCACCGCCAACCGGCGGCTGTTTGCGGTGGATCAGGTGATCCGCGCCTTCGCTGCGCTGGTTGCCAAGTTCAAGGGCGAGGCCATCGCAGACGTCACGGTGGCCGAAGCGCTCAACGACAAGAATCTCGATGCCCTCAAGACCGCGCTGAAGTCGGTCACGGGCAAGGACGTTTCTCTCAACGTGAATGTCGACCCGTCGATCATCGGCGGCCTCGTTGTCAAACTCGGCAGCCGCATGGTCGATAGTTCGCTTCGCACCAAACTCAATTCGATCAAGAACGCGATGAAAGAGGCAGGCTGATGGACATCCGCGCCGCGGAAATTTCCGCGATCCTCAAGGACCAGATCAAGAATTTCGGCCAGGAGGCCGAGGTCTCCGAAGTCGGACAAGTGTTGTCCGTCGGTGACGGTATTGCCCGCGTGTTCGGCCTCGACAACGTCCAGGCCGGCGAGATGGTCGAATTCGAAAACGGCACCCGCGGCATGGCGCTGAACCTCGAGACCGACAACGTCGGTATCGTGATTTTCGGCGCCGACCGCGAGATCAAGGAAGGCCAGACGGTCAAGCGCACCCGCGCCATCGTCGATACGCCCGTCGGCAAGGGCCTGCTCGGCCGCGTGGTCGACGCACTCGGCAATCCGATCGACGGCAAGGGCCCGATCAAGGCCGACAAGCGCATGCGGGTCGACGTCAAGGCGCCCGGCATCATTCCGCGCAAGTCGGTCAGCGAGCCAATGGCCACGGGCCTCAAGGCAATCGATGCTTTGATTCCGATCGGCCGCGGCCAGCGTGAGCTGATCATCGGCGACCGCCAGACGGGCAAGACCGCGATCGCGCTCGACACCATTCTCAATCAGAAGCCGCTCAACGCGCAGCCGGATGAGAACATCAAGCTGTATTGCGTCTATGTCGCGATCGGCCAGAAGCGATCCACCGTGGCGCAGTTCGTCAAGGTGCTCGAAGAGCAGGGCGCGCTGGAATATTCCATCATCGTCGCTGCGACCGCCTCCGATCCCGCCCCGATGCAGTACATCGCGCCGTTTACCGGTTGCACCATGGGCGAGTACTTCCGCGACAACGGCATGCACGCGGTCATCATCTATGACGACTTGTCGAAGCAGGCCGTCGCTTACCGCCAGATGTCGCTGCTGTTGCGTCGTCCGCCGGGCCGCGAAGCCTATCCCGGCGACGTTTTCTACCTGCATTCGCGCCTGCTTGAGCGCGCGGCCAAGCTCAACAAGGACCAGGGTTCGGGATCGCTCACCGCGCTGCCGGTCATTGAAACCCAGGCCAACGACGTCTCCGCCTACATCCCGACCAACGTGATTTCGATCACCGACGGCCAGATCTTCCTCGAAACCGACCTGTTCTTCCAGGGCATCCGTCCCGCGGTGAACGTCGGCATCTCGGTGTCGCGCGTCGGATCCTCAGCGCAGACCAAGGCGATGAAAAAGGTCGCTGGCAAGATCAAGGGCGAGCTGGCGCAGTACCGCGAAATGGCGGCTTTCGCGCAGTTCGGAAGCGACCTCGACGCCACAACCCAGCGCATGCTCAATCGCGGCTCGCGCCTCACCGAACTCCTGAAGCAGCCGCAGTTCTCGCCGCTGAAGATGGAAGAGCAGGTCTGCGTGATCTGGGCCGGTACCAACGGCTACCTCGATCCGCTTCCGGTCAACAAGGTGCGCGCATTCGAGGACGGGCTGCTGTCGCTGCTCCGCGGCAGGCACGCCGACCTCCTCAATACCATCCGTGATAGCCGCGACCTGTCTGACGATTCGGCGGCCAAGCTGAAGGGCGTGGTCGAAGGCTTCGCCAAGACATTTGCTTGAAGTCAGCTCGCGCCTCGTGGCGCGGGTGAGTGGCAAGACGTGGATGCCCGGCACAAGGCCGGGCATGACGAACGAGGGGTTTGCGGCCCGGCTGGTTAGCAGGTCGCGAGGGTGAACGAAGAATGGCGTCACTGAAAGACATGCGGGTCCGCATCGCCTCGACCAAGGCGACGCAGAAGATCACCAAGGCGATGCAGATGGTTGCGGCGTCGAAGTTGCGGCGCGCCCAGAATGCTGCTGAAGCGGCGCGGCCTTACGCGGAAAAGATGGACGCGGTGATTTCCAGCATTGCCAGCGCAGCTGCGGGCTCGCCCGGCGCGCCAGCCCTGCTGGCGGGCACCGGCAAGGAGCAGGTGCATCTGCTTTTGGTTTGCACCGGCGAACGCGGCCTGTGCGGTGCGTTCAACTCGGCGATCGTCCGTCTGGCACGTGAGCGTGCGCTGGCGCTGATGAACGAAGGCAAGGAAGTCAAATTCTTCTGCGTCGGCCGCAAGGGGTTCGATCAGCTTCGCCGCACGTTTGAGAAGCAGATCGTGGAGACCGTCGAGCTGCGGTCGGTTCGCCAGATCGGCTTTGTCAACGCCGAGGACATCGCCAAGAAGGTCATCACGCGTTTCAACGACGGCGAATTCGACGTCTGCACATTGTTCTATTCGCGGTTCAAGTCGGTCATTGCGCAAGTGCCGACCGCGCAGCAGATCATTCCGCTTGTTGTCGAGGCACCGGCGGCAAACGCCGGACCTACGGTCGCCTATGAATATGAGCCGGAAGAGGACGAGATCCTGCCGCGGCTCCTGCCACGCAATCTCGCGGTGCAGGTTTTTCGCGCGCTGCTCGAGAACAACGCTTCATTCTACGGCGCGCAGATGAGCGCGATGGATAACGCCACCCGTAACGCCGGCGAAATGATCCGCAAGCAGACGCTGGTCTACAACCGCACGCGTCAGGCGATGATCACCAAGGAGTTGATCGAGATCATCTCCGGCGCCGAAGCCCTCTAACAAGGTCGGATCGACCGATTTAAAAGTTTTGATCGAAGGAGATAGTTGAATGGCCACCGCAGCCAACCAGATCGGTCGCATCACCCAGGTCATGGGCGCGGTCGTCGACGTGCAATTCGAAGGCCACCTTCCGGCCATTCTCAATTCGCTGGAGACCAAGAACGGCGGCAATCGCCTCGTGCTCGAAGTCGCCCAGCATCTCGGCGAATCCACCGTGCGCACGATCGCCATGGATGCGACCGAAGGGCTCGTCCGCGGCCAGGAAGTCGCCGACACCGGCGCGCCGATCAGGGTGCCAGTTGGCGCCGGCACGCTCGGGCGCATCATCAACGTTGTCGGCGAGCCGATCGATGAAGCCGGTCCGGTCGCAGCTGAAGACCTGCGCGCCATCCACCAGGAAGCGCCGCTCTATACCGATCAATCCACCGAGGCCGAAATTCTTGTCACCGGCATCAAGGTTGTCGATCTGCTTGCGCCCTACGCCAAGGGCGGCAAGATCGGCTTGTTCGGTGGCGCCGGCGTCGGCAAGACCGTGCTGATCCAGGAACTGATCAACAACGTTGCGAAGGCACACGGCGGCTATTCGGTGTTCGCCGGCGTCGGCGAGCGGACCCGCGAAGGTAACGACCTCTATCACGAGTTCATCGAATCCAAGGTCAATGCCGATCCGCACAATCCCGATCCGAACGTGAAGTCGAAGTGCGCGCTGGTGTTCGGCCAGATGAACGAACCGCCGGGCGCGCGCGCCCGTGTCGGTCTGACCGGACTGACGGTTGCCGAATATTTCCGCGACCAGGGCCAGGACGTGCTGTTCTTTGTCGACAACATCTTCCGCTTCACGCAAGCCGGATCCGAAGTGTCGGCGCTGCTCGGCCGTATTCCTTCGGCCGTGGGCTATCAGCCGACGCTCGCCACCGATATGGGCGCGCTCCAAGAGCGCATCACCACTACGCAGAAAGGCTCGATCACGTCCGTGCAGGCCATCTACGTGCCAGCGGACGACATGACCGACCCGGCACCTGCGACGTCGATGGCGCATCTGGATGCGACCACGGTGCTCAGCCGCGACATTGCGGCACTCGCAATCTACCCGGCGGTGGACCCGCTCGATTCGACCTCGCGCATGCTCCAGGCCCATGTCGTCGGCGAAGAGCATTACACGACCGCGCGCATGGTTCAGCAGATCTTGCAGAAGTACAAATCGCTACAGGACATCATCGCCATTCTCGGCATGGATGAACTGAGCGAAGAGGACAAGATCACGGTGGCGCGGGCCCGGAAAATCCAGCGCTTCCTGTCGCAGCCCTTCCACGTCGCCGAAGTCTTCACGGGATCACCGGGCAAGTTCGTCGAACTCGCCGACACAATCAAGGGATTCCGGGGACTGTGCGAAGGCAAATACGATCATCTGCCCGAGCAGGCCTTCTACATGGTCGGCACCATCGAAGAGGCCGTCGAAAAGGGCAAGAAGCTCGCGGCGGAAGCCGCTTAAGAAGCGAATAGCGAATAGGGAGTAGCGAATAGAATCGACTATTTGCTGCTTCCTCTCCACTACTCGCCATTCGCTATTCGCTATTCGCAAGGTTTCCAATGGCCACCTTCCACTTCGATCTCGTTTCGCCCGAAAAAATGGCCTTTACCGGCGAGGTCGACCAGGTCGACGTGCCCGGCATGGAGGGTGACTTCGGCGTGCTGGCCGGTCACGCACCGGTCGTGGCTGCGATGCGGCCGGGCATCCTTACGGTGATGTCGGGTGGCTCGAAGCAGAAGATCATCGTGCTCGGCGGCCTTGCCGAGGTTTCGGACAGAGGGTTGATGGTGCTGGCCGACGTTGCGACGTCGATCGAAGAGCTCGACCGGGCGAAGTTTGCCGAGACCATCGCCGACATGGAAGCCAAGCTTGCCGAAAAGGAAGGCTCCGAGCTCGATCACGCGATCGAACGGCTCGACCACTTCAAGAGCATCGAGCACGAGCTCAACACGACGGCGATGCACTAGGCGTCGTCTTAACTCCGTCCCTGGTTTGCGAATTTGGCGAACTGCTCCGCAACCGTCCGATAGACCTCGCGGCGAAAAGGCACCACGAGATCGGCGAGGCGATCGAGCCGCTCCCATCGCCAGGAATCGAATTCCGGCGGCTGATCGTTGCGTGACGTCAGCGGATCGATCTCCTGCTCCGAACCGGCGAAACGCAGCGCGAACCATTTTTGCCGCTGGCCGCGAAACTGCGCGAGGCGATGCGACGCGGGACCCGAATAAGGCGGGAATTCGTAAGTCAGCCAGCCGGTCTCGCCGAGATAGTCGGCGCTTTTCACGCCGGTTTCTTCCCATAGCTCGCGCATGACCGCTTGACGCGGATCTTCCTGCGCGTCGATGCCACCTTGCGGCATTTGCCATTCGAGCCCCGGAAGAATGATTTCCGGACCGTCATCCCTGAAGCGACGGCCGATCAAGGCCAGGCCCGCGGCATTGAAGAGGGCAATGCCGACATTGGGGCGGTAGGGCTTTTGCATGAGGTGGTTCGGCTAGCCGCCCGCGAGTTTTGCGAATTCCTTGACCACGCGCTCGTAGACCGGGCGCTTGAACGGAACGATCAGATCCGGGAGATTCTTCATCGGCTCCCAGCGCCAGCCGATGAACTCGGCCTTGTGTCCACCACCGGCCGGGCTTGCGACATTGATCTCGCGGTCTTCGCCGGTGAAGCGTACGGCGTACCATTTCTGTCGCTGGCCGCGATAGCGACCTTTCCAGGCGCGCCCTGCGATGGTGCGCGGAATATCGTAAACCAGCCAGTCCGCCACTTCGCCGAGCTTCTCGACCGATCGGACGCTGGTCTCCTCATAGAGCTCGCGCTTGGCGGCTTCCCAGGTATCCTCGCCGGGATCGACGCCGCCTTGCGGCATTTGCCACACATGGGATTCGTCGACATGTTCGACGCCGCCCGCGCGGCGTCCGACGAAGACCAGCCCGCTCGCGTTGATCAACATCATGCCGACGCAAGTTCGATAGGGCAGATCTTCGTAACGCGCCATTCCGTCCGGGTCCTGCTGCGATCGTACGATGATAAAGCTTCTCTAGTGTGGCGGTTCGGAAGTCCGCATCATTTGCGCCGCGAGTTCGCCATGCGGACTTCTGAACCAAAGCCACACTACGACAATTGGTTTGCTAGTGTCCTTTCGATTCCGAAGTTCGAAACGTGGCTCCGAAAAATGCTACGAACTTCGGAATCGGGACACTAGCTTGATTTTGATTTCGTCATCGCCGTTGTCAATGGCACGAGCAATACGCCATGGCTGTCAAGCGTTCGGGCCCATGCGCCAATCCGTTCAATCGAAACCGGCAAGGCCGAGGCGACGCCGACGGCGATGCCGCGCTCCTTCGCCAGGTCCTCGAGCTTGCCCAGAGCCCGGTCGATTTCGCCTGACGTCGGCACCGCATCGATGGCGAGATCTGCCCTGGCGAACGGCACGGCCTGGGCTGCCGTCAGGGGGGGTGCGACGCTGCGCGATGCGCCATCGTCGAAATAGCCGAGGCCGCGCTTGGCCGCCTCCTTCACGATCGGCAGCATCGCGGTGTCGGTCGCCACGAAACGGGCCCCCATGAAATTGGCGATGCCGGCATAACCCTGGAACCGGCTCAGGTGCCAGTACAGGCGGTCGATGTTCTGTTCCGCCGCCAATGTCGTCAAAAGCGTCTGTGGGCCCGGATCGTTGTCGGGATAGTCATAGGGTTCCATCGGAATTTGCAGCAGAACTTCGTGATGCTGCATCCGCGCCCGTTCGACGAGCTTGGTCGGATCCGATCCGTAAGGCGTGAACGCCAGCGTCACGGCGGCCGGCAGTTTCAGGATGGCCTCGACGGTTTTAGCCGCGCCGACGCCGAGTCCGCCGACCACGATGGCGACAACCGGCATCTTGGCCGCCTTGGCACGGTCGGCTTCGCCCGCATAGGCAGTGAACGGCTTGAGTCCGTCAAACGTCGTCGGAATCATCCCGTAGCGGACTTTTTCCAGGAGCCGGGGATCGATCCCGGCCATGATACCGGGCGGTGCGCTCGCATCCTTTTCCGGGGTCTCGCCCGAGATGGTCACGTCGTGGTGTGCGCCGCTCGAACCATCGATGATGGTGACGGTCTTCTGTTCCGACGGCGCCCCGCCTTTGGCCGATTCCTTGGCCGAATTCGCAGGTGGCTCACTGCCATGCGACGCCATGGCCGGCTTTGCGGCCGACATCTCGCCGGACTTCGACGCTGCCTTGTCGCCGCCTGATGACGGTCCAATCGCGACCCGTGTTAGCGGCTCGCCCCCAAACGGGTCGTCGTGGAAAAGGGCATAACCGGCAAATGTCGCCAGAAACACTCCGAGCGCGGCGGCGAACGCCTGCATTGGCGTAAAAGGCAGCCGAAAACGGCGCTTGCCGCGTGCGGTATCCCGTCCAAGCGGAGCGCTTAGCTCGTCGGCGGCCTCTGCCATCCAGTTCCCCGAATCAATCACGCTGAAGATACCACGGCCGCATCAGGCCAAGGCAGGGCGGGACTGCCCCTTTGGCCGCGCCTGATTCGCAAAACGCGCTCCCCACGGCCAGTTGCGTCGGCTGATCCCGGTGGCCCGGCCACGCTTCGCGGCGGCCCAAACAAAAAGGGCGGCCGCTAGGCCGCCCTTTTGAGACACGTTTGCTTCTCTGCTTAATTGGCTTCCTGCTTGGCAGGTGTCCGCTCGACCGAGGCCTTGTCGGTGGCCTTGTCGTCGGGCGACGCCGGCGCGCTGGCGTTGACCTTGACGCCATGCAGCAGGTCGTCCGCCATCTTCAGCGCCTTGTCGTTCTTCGGATCCGGCGGCACGTAGGACTGCGAACCGGTCTTCTCGTCGCCGTCGTTCTTCAGGTGGCCGCGGAGCGAAGCCTCGCCCTTGGTGTCGGTGCGCGCCTTCAACTCGTCCGGCACGTCCTGCAGCACCTCGATGTCAGGCACGATGCCCTTGGCCTGGATCGATTTGCCCGACGGCGTGTAGTAGCGCGCGGTGGTCAGCCGCAGCGCACCGTTACCGGCGCCGAGCGGAATGATGGTCTGGACCGAGCCCTTGCCGAACGAGCGGGTGCCGATCAGCGTCGCGCGCTTGTGGTCCTGCAATGCGCCGGCGACGATTTCGGAAGCCGACGCCGATCCGCCGTTGATCAGAACCATGACCGGCTTGCCCTTGGCGAGATCGCCCGGGCGCGCCGAGCGGCGCTGGGTTTCTTCAGCGTTGCGTCCACGGGTCGACACGATTTCTCCGCGCTCGAGGAAGGCGTCCGAAACGGTCACGGCTTCTTCGAGCAGACCGCCGGGATTGTTGCGCAGGTCGATGACGTAACCCTTCAGCTTGTCACCAATCTGATTCTGCAAGTTCGCCATTTCCTTCTTGAGCCCTTCGGTGGTCTGCTCGTTGAAGGTGGTGATGCGGATATAGGCGATATCGTCGTCTTCCACGCGCGCGCGCACCGAGCGGACGCGGATGTTGTCGCGCACCAGCGTGACGTCGAACGGGCTGTCGGTGCCCTTGCGGATGACCTTGAGCCGGATCTTGGTGTTGACCGGACCACGCATCTTCTCGACCGCCTGGTTCAACGTTAGGCCCTGCACCTGCTCGTCGTCGAGCATGGTGATGATGTCGTTGGCGAGAATGCCGGCCTTGGACGCCGGCGTATCGTCGATCGGCGACACCACCTTTATCAGGCCGTCTTCCATCGTGACTTCGATGCCGAGTCCGCCGAACTCGCCGCGGGTCTGCACCTGCATGTCGCGGAAGCTCTTGGCGTCCATGTAGCTGGAATGTGGATCGAGGCCGGAGAGCATGCCGCTGATGGCGGATTCGATCAGCTTGCTGTCGTCGGGCTTCTCCACATAGTCGCTGCGCACCCGCTCGAACACGTCGCCGAACAGGTTGAGCTGGCGATAGGTGTCAGACGTCGACGCACGCGCACTCGATCCCATCGTCAGCGCACGCGGCTGGGTCACGAAGAGCGTCAATGCTGCGCCGGTGGCGGCGCTGAGGAGAACGAGAGAAGTCTTGCGCATCATCCGCGAACCTTTTCGCCTTCTTTTGCGGCCCACCATGGGCCTGGATCAATGGGAGTGCCGTCCTTACGGAACTCGATGTAGAGCACGGGCTGGCTCGCGTTCGCTGCCAGGATCGACGCAACCTGGGAGGTCGTTCCCATCGTTGCGACCGGCTCCCCCGTAAGAACAAACTGTCCGATGTTAACCGAAATGCGCCCCATTCCGGCGATCAGGACATGATACCCGCCTCCGGCGTTGAGGATCAAGAGTTGTCCGTAGCTGCGAAACGGACCAGCGTAAACGACCCATCCATCACACGGGGTTGTGACCTGCGCGCCGGGTCGGGTTGCCAGAGAAATGCCTTTTTCGACGCCGCCTGCGCCGTCGGAACCGCCAAATTCGCGTATTTTGACGCCGTTGACCGGCAAAGCGAGCAATCCCTTAGCTGACGCGAAGGCGATCGCCGGACTCAACCGGGACGGGTTCTTCAGCCCGCCCACATTGGGCTTCCCGTCGGCGGTGGCGGGAGTTCCCTGCATGGTGGCCGCGGCCGCTGCTTTTGCCGCGCTCTTCAAGTCCTGTTCCATCTTGCTGATCAGGCCTTGAAGGCTGTCGACCTGCTTGGAAAGCGCAACAGCGCGGGCGCCTTCCGTCGCCAGATCCTTTTCGGCCTCGCTTTGCTTGCGCTGGCGCTCATCCACCAGCGCCGCAAGGCGAGTCTGATCTTCCGTCAATTTGTCGCGGTCGCCAGCCAGCCGATCGCGCTCTGCGCCGATCGTCTTGCGCAAGGCGACGAGTTCGGACAGATCCCTGGCGAGCGCTTCGGCGCGAGAGCGCAATTCGGGCACGACAGATCCGAGCAGAATAGCCGTTCGCAGCGATTGCAATGCGTCTTCGGGCCTGACCAGCAGCGCCGGCGGCGTACGGCGTCCGGCGCGCTGCAACGCCGCCAGCACTTCCACCACCTCGGAGCGGCGCGAATCGAGCGAGCCTCTGATCTGCTGTTCGCGCGCATCGAGTGGACGAAGCCGGGCCTCGGCATCGCCGATTCGAGTTTCGACCGTCCGTACCTGGGCCGCGACATCGATCAATTGCCCATTGAGCTTGCTGCGGTCCTGACCGATCGCCGCAATCTCGGCCTTGAGTTGCTGCTGAACTTCAGCCGAGTTTTTTTGCTGCGCCTTTGTCGCTTCGAGCTCCTGCTCGCGCTGCTTGATGGCGTCGGCTGAGGCGGTCGCCGCCTGTTGTGCGGGGTCCGCCACTTGCGCGGATGCCGATAAGCCGGCGGAGGCGAAGCCTGCCGATATCAGGATAATTGAAGCCAAACTGACGGGAGTCCTTGCAAACGAGTGCGCATCACCGCGAGCGGCGGCGCAAGGGCGCGGGTTGTTCCGTGTCGGTTGCATCAATCCAATCGCATGCCTTGCGTCCCCCTCTCACGCACGGTGGTAAGGGTGGCCGGCCAAAATGGTCGCGGCGCGGTAGATCTGCTCAAGAAGCATAACCCGCACCATCTGGTGCGGCCAGGTCGCGGAGCCGAACGCCATCCGCAGCTTCGCCATGCGCCACAATTCGGGCGAAAGTCCGTCCGCGCCGCCGATTGCAAAAATAGTGTTGGCGGCCTGGTCGTCGCGCCAGCGGCCAAGGTGCCGGGCAAATGTGGTGCTGTCGACGTTGTCGCCACGCTCGCCGAGCGCGACCAGCACGGATCTGGGCGGGATTGCTGCAGAAATCGCCGCGGCCTCCTCGGCGATCCGGGTCGTCGCATCGCGGGCGCGGCTCTCGGCAATTTCGCAAATCTCAAGACCGCGAAAACCGAGCTTGCGGCCGATGTCGTCGAATCGCTCGCGGTAGCGTTCGGCGAGCTCGCGCTCCGGCCCCTGTTTGAGCCGTCCGATGGCGATGACGAGAAGGCGCATGATTCGTCAAGCTGCCGTGGATTTTAGCTCCTGTCCACGGCCACACGGAGTGACATTCACCGTCCTCCGGGACATAGCCCAGGAAGCAAATGCCTAAACTCCAAACCTCTATCGAACCAAAAGCTAGATCGCTTTCGCGGTCGCCGGACCCTGCGTCCACAATCTCTCAAGATTGTAGAATTCGCGGACCTCGGGCCGGAAGATGTGGACAATTACGTCGCCCGAGTCGATCAGCACCCAATCGCAATTGGGCAAGCCTTCGACATGAGGGCTGGCGATCCCACTCTCTTTAAGACCTTTGGCGACGTTTTCCGCGATCGCGCCAACGTGCCGGTTCACCCGGCCCGTGGTGACGATCATGTAGTCGGAAAATGCCGATTTGCCGCGAAGGTCGATGGTGACCGTGTCTTCCGCCTTCATATCGTCGAGGCGGGAGAGGATCAGTTTCAGGGTCTTGTCGGCGTCTGGTTGCGCCTTCAAGGCCGCAGCTTGGGTCGATGTTTTACGCGCGGATTTGGGTAAAACAGACTTGGACAATACAGACGTGGCCAGGGACCATTTCCTTTCACTGTATCGCGGACGCCGAATCCTCGAACGCCCGCTACCATTCTATGCATGTGGGGTTAATGGTTTCAATATCCAGTACCCACAACATGCGCTGCTTCCGAAGTTCTGCTGTCTCTTTCCGGCCACCCGACACGAACTTCGGAAAATGCGGGGCCGCCGGTAATTTTATGCGCGGCTAGCTGCCGCAATTGCCTCAATCAGTTCTCCAGCTCCCATCCTTGTTCCGCAGGCCTGTCGATGACAGGTGCGATTTCATGCCGGTCAGAAACGTCCATGCTGGCGCGCGCTGCTCGGCAAGGCTTGCAGCCTGATTTTCCGGGATACGGTAACGCGCGAGGGCTTGGGCTGCGGGCGAGGCAAGGGCACGAAAGCTCTGCGGCGGACGGTCGATCACAGCGATCGGGACCCCGGATGCGATATGACGCCAATCATGCCAGCGGTGAAATTGCGCAAGATTGTCCGCCCCCATGATCCAGACAAAATGCAGGCCCGAAGCGCGGCGGCACAAATATCTGATCGTGTCGGCAGTGTAGCGCGTTCCAATGACGGATTCGAGACAGCTCACCGCAATGCGCGGATCATGCGCGACATTCCGCGCGGCTTCCATGCGCTCGGCAAGCGCGTGCGGCGTGCGGTCGGCCTTGAGCGGATTTCCCGGCGTGACCAGCCACCACACGCGGTCAAGCTTCAAGCGTTTGATCGCAAACAGGCTGATGGCACGGTGCGCCAGATGCGGCGGATCGAACGAGCCGCCCAAAAGGCCGACGCGCATGCCGTTGACATAGGGCGGAAGCGCAGAGGTGATGGAGGGCGTAGCGAGAGAAGCTTTGCTCAACGCATTTCCCGCTCTCGGGCGATCGTGGGCATTCACGGCCGCGTCTGTCCCGTACCGTGAACGCGATACTTGAAGCTCGTGAGCTGCTCCGCGCCGACCGGGCCGCGAGCATGGAATCTGCCGGTGGCAATTCCAATCTCCGCGCCGAAGCCGAACTCGCCGCCATCGGCGAATTGCGTCGACGCATTATGCAGCACGATCGCGGAATCGACTTCGTTGAGGAATTTGCGCGCGGCCTCGTTGTCCTCGGTCACGATCGCATCGGTGTGGTGCGAGCCATGGTTGTGAATATGAGCGATCGCCTCGTCAAGACCGTCCACGACCTTGGCCGCGATGATCGCGTCCTCATATTCGGTGTCCCAGTCCTCGTCGCAGGCCGGCTTCACCCGCGCGTCGGTTTTTTGCACGGCGTCGTCGCCACGTACTTCGCAGCCGGCCTCGAGCAGCATCTCGACCAGCGGCTTCAGCGATGTGGCCGCGCCCTTGCGATCGACCAAGAGTGTTTCAGCCGCGCCGCAGACCCCGGGCCGCCGCATCTTGGCGTTCAGCACAATCGATTTCGCCATGTCGAGGTTGGCGGCGTGATCGATATAGACGTGATTGACGCCTTCGAGATGGGCGAACACCGGCACGCGCGCTTCCGCCTCGACGCGCCC
>Ga0070741_10012485_pt1 | contig 15338 bp, 11 predicted proteins | sample Coa_R1_4_FD_66440 | JGI IMG/M metagenome (GOLD analysis project Ga0070741, IMG submission 66440) | Surface soil microbial communities from Centralia Pennsylvania, which are recovering from an underground coalmine fire - Coalmine... | ecosystem: Environmental > Terrestrial > Soil > Unclassified ... | reverse complement strand
CCGCCGCGAAGTTGTCCTTCCCGCCCAGCCAGAAGTCCCAGACCCTGGCGATGTTCGGCCTGGTCGGGTCGAAAGGCTCCATCGTGCTCCTAACTCCTGGCAAGCACGATATCGAGCTGTACTGGTGCTTGGCGCCGCCGGGACCGATACTGGTCCGGGAGGTGTCCCCTGATCCGCATCGGCAACGCTTCCGGCTTCTACGGCGACCGCCCGGAAGCGTTCCGCGAGCTGCTCGAGGCCGGCGCTGCCGACGTCATCACCGGCGACTACCTGGCCGAGCTGACCATGCTCATCCTCGCCCGCGACAAGGCCAAGGACCGGTCGCTCGGCTACGCCCGCACGTTCGTCGCCCAGTTCGCGGACTGCGCCGAACTCGCCGTCGGGCGCGGCGTCAAACTGGTGGTCAACGCCGGTGGCCTCAACCCCGCCGGCCTCGCCGCCCGGCTCCGTGAATTCAGCCCGCGGCCCGTCAAGATCGGATACGTCGAGGGCGACGACCTGACCCGCCGCGCCGCCGAATTCGGCTTGGGCAAGCCGCTCGCCGCGAACGCATACCTGGGCGCGTTCGGCATCGCGGAGTGCCTCAAGGCCGGAGCCGACGTGGTGATCACCGGCCGGGTCACCGACGCGTCCCTCGTCGTCGGGGCCGCCGCGGCCCACTACGGCTGGGGACCTGGCGACCTCGACGAGATCGCCGGCGCCATGGCCGCCGGGCACGTCATCGAGTGCGGCACCCAGGCGACCGGCGGCAACTACGCGTTCTTCCGCACGATCAAGGACCTCGACCACCCTGGCTTCCCGGTGGCCGAGGTGCACGCCGACGGCTCGTCCGTGATCACCAAGCCGGACAGCACCGGCGGCGCGGTGACGACCGGCACGGTCACCGCCCAGCTCCTCTACGAGGTGACCGGCGCCCGCTACGCCGGCCCGGACGCGGTGCTCCGGCTCGACTCCATCGAGCTCGAACCGGACGGAACCGACCGGGTGCGCATCACCAGCGTCCGCGGCGAGCCGCCGCCGGACACACTCAAGGTCGGCGTCACCGCGCTCGGCGGCTACCGCAACGAGGTCACGTTCGTGCTCACCGGCCTCGACATTGAGGCGAAGGCCGAGCTGGTCAAGCGCCAGCTGCCCGGTGACCACACCTGGACGCTGGCCCGCACCGACCACGAGGACGCCAGCACGACCGAGACGGCGAGCGCCCTGCTGCACTGCGTGGCCCGCGACGCGGACCCGGACGTCGTCGGCCGCCGCTTCTCCGACGCGGCGGTGCACATCGCCCTGGGCAGCTACCCGGGATTCCACCTCACCGCGCCGCCCGGCGCCGCCGCGCCGTACGGCGTGTTCCGGCCGGCGTATGTGCCCGCCGGCGAGGTCCCGCACATCGCCGTGCTGCCCGACGGCCGCCGGATCGAGCTGCGCCACTCGCCGCGCGCGGTTCCCGCCGCTCAGGCGCTGGCCCCGGTGCCCGAGCCGGCTTTTATCCCGGAACGACGAGGCGGTACCCGCCGCTCACCTCTGGGCCGGGTGATCGCCGCGCGCAGCGGGGACAAGGGCGGCGATGCCAACCTCGGCGTCTGGGTGGCCGAGGACCGCGCGTGGCCCTGGCTCGCGGAGTTCCTCACGCTAGACCGGGTGCGCGAACTGCTCCCGGAGACCGCCGGCCTCGACCTGGAACGCCACCTCCTGCCGAACCTCCGCGCGGTCAACGTCGTGGTCCGCGGCCTGCTCGGCGAAGGCGTCGCCTACCACGCGCGCTTCGACCCGCAAGCCAAGGCCCTCGGCGAACTTCTCCGCAGCCGGTTCGCCGACATCCCCGAGGAACTGCTTTGAGCACGCTCTGCTCCGCTTTCGATCCTGCCGCGCCGGACGCGCGGGCGAACCGGGAGGTCATGCTTGGCAGGCTGGCCGAGCTGGACGCCGAGTACGCCAAGCTCCCCGTGGTGGGCGGGCCGAAGGCGCTGGCCCGGCACCGGGCCCGGGGCAAGCTGTTGCCGCGCGAGCGGATCGAGCTGCTGCTCGACCGGGACGCGCCGTTCCTCGAGCTGTCCCCGCTGGCGGCCTGGGGCACCGAGTACCCGCTCGGGGCCAGCCTGGTCACCGGCATCGGCGTCGTCGAGGGCGTCGAATGCCTGATCTCCGCGAACGATCCGACGGTGCGCGGCGGCGCCAGCAACCCGTGGACGGTGCGGAAGAGCTTCCGCGCGCACGACATCGCGCGGGAGAACCGGCTGCCGCTGATCTCGCTGGTGGAGTCCGGCGGCGCGGACCTGCCCACGCAGAAGGAGATCTTCATCCCCGGCGGCAGGCTGTTCCGCGACCTGACCCGGCTGTCCGCCGAGGGCATTCCGACCGTCGCGCTGGTCTTCGGGAACTCCACCGCGGGGGGTGCGTACGTCCCCGGGATGAGCGACCACGTCGTCATGATCAAAGAACGGTCCAAGGTCTTCCTGGCTGGCCCGCCGCTGGTCAAGATGGCCACCGGCGAGGTCGCGGACGACGAGTCGCTGGGCGGCGCGGACATGCACGCCCGCGTGTCCGGGCTCGCCGACTACTACGCGACCGACGAGGTGGACGCGATCCGGCTCGGCCGTCGGATCGTGGCGCGGCTCAACCACCGCAAGGCCGGTCATCCGGCTTTTGCGGCCCTGCCGCCCCGATACGACGAGGATGAGCTGCTCGGCATCGTGCCGGCCGACCTGAAGCAGCCGTTCGACCCGCGCGAGGTGCTCGCCCGCATCGTCGACGACAGCGACTTCGACGAGTTCAAGCCGCTGTACGGAACGAGCCTGGTCACCGGCTGGGCGCGGCTGCACGGCTACCCGGTCGGCGTGCTCGCCAACGCCCGCGGCGTGCTGTTCTCCGCCGAGTCGCAGAAGGCGGCGCAGTTCATCCAGCTGGCCAACGCTTCCCGGACGCCGCTGCTGTTCCTGCACAACACGACCGGGTACATGGTCGGCGCCGAATACGAACAGGGCGGCATCATCAAGCACGGCTCGCTGATGATCAACGCGGTGGCGAACTCGTCGGTACCGCACCTGACCGTGCTGATGGGCGCCTCGTACGGCGCCGGTAACTACGGCATGTGCGGGCGGGCGTTCGACCCCAGGTTCCTGTTCGCGTGGCCTTCCGCGCGCTCGGCGGTGATGGGGTCGCAGCAGCTCGCCGGCGTGCTGTCGATCGTGTCGCGCGCCGCGGCGGAGGCCGCGGGCCGCGCCTTCGACGAGGACGCGGACGCCGCGATGCGCGCCGCCGTCGAGCGGCAGATCGACGAGGAGTCGCTGCCCATGTTCCTGTCCGGCCGCGTCTACGACGACGGCGTCATCGACCCCCGCGACACCCGCACCGTGCTCGGCCTGTGCCTGTCCGTCATCGCCAACGCCCCCGAGCCCGCCCCGGCCAGGTTCGGGGTGTTCCGGTGACCGAAGCCAGGGGCGCGGCGTTGCCTGGACCGACGAGCGAGGAGCGCAGCGACGAGCGAGGAGGGAAGGCGACGCCTCAAAGCGCCCCGCCCGCGAGGTCACAAATAAGCAGGATACTTATCGCGAATCGCGGCGAGATCGCGCGGCGGGTGATCGCCACCTGCCACCGGCTGGGGCTGGACACGGTGGCCGTCTGCGCCGACCCCGACCTGGACGCCCCGCACGTCCACGAGGCCGGCACCGCGATCCGGCTGCCTGGGGCCGCCGCCGCGGACACCTATCTGCGGGCGGACCTGCTGGTGGCGGCCGCGTTGCGGGCCGGCGCCGACGCGGTGCATCCCGGCTACGGCTTCCTGTCCGAGAACGCCGGGTTCGCCCGCGCGGTGCTGGACGCCGGCCTGACCTGGATCGGGCCCTCCCCGGAGGCCATCGACCTGATGGGCGACAAGATCGAGGCGAAGCGGCTGGCCACGGCGGCCGGCGTGCCGGTGCTCAGTTCGCTGGAACCGGACGCCGTCACCGAGGCCGACCTGCCCGTGCTCGTCAAGGCGTCGGCCGGCGGCGGCGGGCGGGGCATGCGCATCGTCCGCGTTCTCGCCGACCTCGCTGGTGAGATCAAGGTTGCCGAGTCCGAAGCAGAAGCTTCGTTCGGTAATTCAGCTGTTTTTATCGAGCCCTACGTCGAGCGCGGGCACCACGTCGAGGTGCAGGTGATGGCGGACGTGCACGGGACGGTGCTGGCGCTCGGCGAGCGGGAGTGCTCGATCCAGCGGCGGCATCAGAAGGTCGCCGAGGAGTCGCCGTCGCCGCTGGTCTCGCGAACGGCCGGGCTGCGGGATCGGCTGGCTGCGGCGGCGACCGCGATCGCGCGTGCGGTCGGCTACAGGGGCGCGGGCACGGTGGAGTTCCTGGCGGTGCCCGACGGGCGGTTCTGGTTCCTGGAAATGAACACCCGCCTCCAGGTCGAGCATCCGGTGACCGAGTGCGTGACCGGGCTCGACCTGGTCGAATCGCAGTTGCTCGTCGCTTCCGGCGGGCGGCTGCCGACGTCGGCGCCGGCGACCCGGGGCGCCGCGGTCGAGGCGCGGCTGTACGCGGAGGACCCGGCGGCGGACTGGCGGCCGTCGACCGGTGTGCTGTACAGGTTCGAGATTGCGGCCAGTCAGCCCTCGTTCGCCGCGCCGGTGCTCGACGTCACGGCGCGCGGTACCCGGCTGGACGCCGGGGTCGAGGACGGTGCCGTGATCGGGGTGCACTACGACCCGATGCTGGCCAAGGTGATCGCGTGGGCGCCGACGCGTGCCGAGGCCGCCGCGGTGCTGGCGCGCACTTTGACACGCGCCCGGATCCACGGGCCGCTCACCAACCGTGACCTGCTCGTCCGCGTGCTGCGGTCGCCCGAGTTCGGGGATGGTGCCACAGACACAGGGTTCCTGGAGCGTCACGACCTGACCGGGCCGCTGCTGAGTCCTGAGGACGAGCGGCTGGCGGCGATCGCGGCCGCGCTGGCGGACGCGGCGCGGCGGCGGGCCGTCGCCGGCGTGCTGCGCGAGGTGCCGAGTGGCTGGCGGAACGGGCCCGCCAGCCCGCAGCGGACGGTTCTTGCCGGGCCGGGCGGCGAGCACGCGGTCGAGTACCGGTTCGGACGGGACGGCGTGCGCGTCGAGGGCGCGGCCGTGCTGTCGGCGACGCCGGACCTGGTGCTGCTGGAGGCCGACGGCGTGCTGCGGCGGTGGCACGTCGCGCGGTACCCGGGCGACGACCGGGTGTTCGTGGACGGCGACGCCGGGTCCGTCGTGTTCACCGAGATCCCCCGGTTCGCCGAGCCGGCCGATCCCGCCGCGGCGGGATCGCTGCGCGCGCCGCTGCCCGGCACGATCACCGCGCTGCGCGTCGCCGTCGGCGACGTCGTCGAGGCCGGTCAGGAACTGCTGGTCATCGAGGCGATGAAGATGCAGCACGTGGTGCGCGCCGACCGGGCCGGCCGGGTCGAGTCGCTTCCCGTCGAGGCCGGCGGCACGGTTGACGTCGGCGTGACACTGGTGGTGATCCAATGAGCTTTACCGAATCGGCGGAACGGCAGGCGCTGCGCGAATCGGTGCGGCAGGTGGCGAAGAAGTTCGGCATCGACTACGTCACCGAGCACGCCCGGCGCGGCGTGCCGCTGACCGAACTGTGGCAGGAGATGGGCGCGGCCGGGTTCCTCGGCGTCAACCTGCCCGAGGAGTACGGCGGCGGTGGCGCCGGCATCTACGAACTCGCGCTCGTGCTCGAGGAGGCCAGCGCCGAGGGCGCGCCGCTGATCATGATGGTCGTCTCGCCGGCCATCGTGGGCACGGTGCTCGCCCGCTACGGGACTCTGGAGCAGCGACGCGACTGGCTGCCGGGCATCGCTTCGGGTGACACGGTCGTTGCGTTCGGCATCACCGAGCCGGATGCGGGGAGCAACTCGCACCGGTTGTCGACGGTGGCCCGCCGGGACGGCTCGGACTGGATCCTGAGCGGGCAGAAGACGTTCGTGACCGGGGTGACCAACGCGGACGCGGTGCTGGTGGTCGGCCGGATCGCCGTTGGCCAGCAGCGGCTGCGCCCCGCCATGTTCCTGCTGCCGCGGGAGACCGCGGGGTTCACCTATCAGCCGATCGAGATGGACATCGTGGAGAGCGAACGGCAGTGCCAGCTGTTCTTCGACGACGTCCGGCTGCCCGCGGGGGCGCTGGTCGGCGGGGACGACGCGCCGCTGGAGGCACTGTTCGCCGGCCTCAACCCGGAGCGGATAATGGGTGCCGCGCTCGCCGCGGGTACCGGCCGGTTCGCGATCGGCAAGGCACGGCGCTACCTGCTGGAACGTGAGGTGTGGGGGGTGCCGATCGGCGCCCACCAGGGCCTGGCCCATCCGCTCGCCCAGTGCCACATCGAGGTGGAGCTCAGCCGGCTCATGCTCGCCAAGGCCGCCACGCTGTACGACGAGGGTTCGGACAAGGCGGCGGGTGAGGCAGCCAACATGGCCAAGTACGCCGCGGCGGAGGCCAGCATCCGCGCGCTGGACCAGGCCATTCAGTGCCACGGCGGCAACGGGCTCGCGGCCGGCTACGGCCTGGCCATGCTGCTCGGCGCGGCCCGGGTCGCCCGCGTCGCGCCGGTCAGCCGGGAAATGATCCTGAACTTCGTCGCCCAGCATTCGCTCGGCCTGCCAAAGTCGTACTGATGCCAGATCTCGTTCGCTACGAATCGTCCGACCGCGTCGTGACCGTCACGCTCGACTCGCCGGCGAACCGGAACGCACTGTCCCGGGTCCTGGTCGCGCAGTTGCGTGCCGCGCTGGATGCGGCGGGTCTTGACGAAACCGCCCACGCCGTGCTGCTCACGCACACCGGTCCCGCGTTCTGCAGCGGCGCCGACCTGAGCGAGATGCGTTCCGGTCATGGTTCTGGTCTTGGCCCTGGTTCTGGGACCGCGGACATGCTTTCGCTGTTCCGGCAGGTGCTGACGCTGCCGATCCCGGTCGTCGCCCGGGTGGACGGCGCGGTGCGGGCGGGCGGCCTCGGGGTGCTCGGCGCGTGCGACGTCGTGCTGGCCTCGGCTCGCTCGACGTTCGCGTTCACCGAGGTCCGGCTCGGGCTGGCGCCCGCGGTGATCTCGCTGCCGCTGCGGTCCTTGCTCACCGCCCGGGGTATATCGCGGTACTTCCTCACCGGCGAGACCTTCGCCGCCGACGTGGCCGCGGAGATCGGCTTGATCACCGCTGTCGGAGATGACGTGGCGCCCGTGCTCGACGGTCTGCGCCGGGCCGACCGGCAAGGCCTGCGGGAGACCCGGCCGCTGACCACGCGGGACCGGCTCGCGGCCCTGGATTCTGACGGGACCGCCATGGGTGACCTGTCCGCACGGCTGTTCGCCTCGCCGGTCGCGCGGGCCCACTTCGATGCGTTTCTTAACCGGGGGGAGCCGTCCCCCCGGACCCCCGCGGCAAACCGGGGGGAGCCGTCCCCCCGGACCCCCGCGGCAAACCGGAAGGGCTAAGCACATGCTGCTTCGTGATCGGCTCGACCAGTGGGCTGAGCAGCGGCCGTACGCGCCCGCGATGACGTTCGGCGAGCAGAGCTTCAACTGGGCTCAGTGGCGCGAGCGGATTCTGGCCCTGACCGGCGCGCTGCGCTCCAGCGGGGTGCGGCCCGGCGACCGGCTGGCGGTCCTCGACCTCAACCACCTCGCCACCGTCGAGCTGACGCTCGCCGCGTCCTCGTTCGGCGCCGCGGTCGCCGTGCTGAACTTCCGGTCCAGCCCGGACCAGGTCCGCTACGTCCTTGAGGACTCCCGGCCGGTCATGCTGTTCCACGGCGCGCAGTTCACCGAACTGGCCGGCACCCTGGTGCCGCGGCGCGTCGTCATCGAGGACGAGTACGAGAAGTTCCTCGCCGGCGGGACGCCGGTCGCGGACGAACTCGCCAAGCCAGACGATGCCTGCCTGGTCATGTACACCTCGGGTACCACCGGCCGGCCCAAGGGTGCACAGCTCACCCACCGCGGCATCACCTCGCACAGCGTGGCGACCAACAGCGTTTTCGCGATGTCTCCGGGTGACGGCAACCTCGTCGCGATGCCGCTGTTCCACGTGGGCGGGTCGTGTTACGCGCTGAGTGGCATCCTGGCCGGCGCGCACACGATCCTGCTGCGCGAGGCGACGCCCGCGGCGCTGTTCGGCGCGATCGCGCGCGGTGCTCACCACGCGTTCGTCGTGCCGGCGGTGATCGCCGGCGTGCTGAGTGCCGGAGAGCAGGCCATCGCCGCGTTCGGCGGGCTGCGGACCATCGCGTACGGCGCCTCGCCGATGCCACTGCCGATGCTGCGGGCGGCGTTGGCGGCGTTCCCGGACAGCGGGCTCGTGCAGGTCTACGGGATGACCGAACTGTCCGGCGCGGTCACCATGCTCACCCCCGCGGAGCATCGCGACGAAAGTCACCCCGAACGACTGGCGTCGGCCGGACGCGCGGTGCCCGGGGTCGAGGTCCGGGTCGTCGATCCCGTCGGGCTGACCGACGTGCCGCCGGGGGAGGTCGGCGAGATCTGGATCCGCACGGCGCAGGTGATGGCCGGCTACCTGCACCGGCCGGAGGCCACCGCGGAGGTGCTCGGGTCCGACGGCTGGCTGCGCACCGGAGACATCGGCCGGGTGGACGCCGACGGCTACGTGTACATCCTCGACCGGCTCAAGGACATGATCATCACCGGTGGCGAGAACGTGTACGGCCCCGAGGTGGAGAGCGTGCTCAGCGCCTGCCCGGGCGTGGCCGAGTGCGCGGTCATCGGCGTGCCCGACGAGCAGTGGGGCGAGGCGGTCAAGGCGATCGTCGTCGCCGCGCCTGCTGACGCGCTCACGGCTGCCGAGGTGATCGCGTTCTGCCGGGAGCGCCTCGCGCACTATCAGTGCCCGACGTCGGTGGAGTTCGTGACGGACATGCCGCGCAACGCGACCGGCAAGGTGCTCAAGCGTGCCCTGCGCGACCCCTACTGGGCGGGCAGGGAACGGGCCATCTGACCCGCGTCGTCCGGCATCGCCTGGGTTCGCTGGCGGGTGAACTCGGGCAGCAGCCGCGCCAGGACCAGCGCCCCGGCGATGCAGGCCAGCCCGCCGGAGACCACGGACGTCAGAGGGCCGAACGCGGCGGCCACGCCGCCAGTCTCCGCGTCCCCGATCCGCGGCCCGCCGGTGACGACCGCCATCTGCAGGCCCATCAGCCTGCCGCGCAGCGCGTCGGGCACAGTGAGCTGGATGATCGTGCTGCGGAATACCGCCGAGATCACGTCGGCGCATCCGGCGACGGCCAGCAGCGCGAGCGCGGCGGGCAGCCAGCGGGTCAGCCCGAAGCAGGCGATCGCAGCGCCCCAGACCAGGACCGCGAGGATCACCGCGCGGCCCTGCCGCTGCACGCGGCCGACCCACCCGGTGGTGATCGCGCCGAGCAGCGCACCGGCACCGGGAGCGGCGTACAGCAGCCCGAGCGTCCTGGCCCCGCCGCCGAACACCGTGCTGGCGAGCGCGGGGAACACCGCGCGCGGCATGCCGAACACCATGGCATTGACGTCGATCAAGAAGGCGCCCTGGATGACCTGCCGGCCCCTCAGGTAGCCGAGACCCTCGATGATCGAGCGGAGACCGGGCGGGTGGGTGGTACCGCTCGTCCGGGGCTGCGGGGTGATCAGGAACGCCGCCACGATGCCGGCGCCGAGCGTGGCCACGTCCATCCAGTAGACGAAGCGGACCCCGGCCCCGGCGAGCAGCAGGCCGGCGACGGCCGGGCCGATCACGATGCCAAGCTGGAACAGCGCCTGGAACATGGCGTTGACCGCGGCCACTTCGGAGCGACGGACGAGGTTCGGGAGCATGGCGGACAGCGCCGACTCGGTCGCGGCGGCGAAGCCGGCGGCCACCGCGGGTGCGACGTAAAGCGGCCACAGGACCGGACCCGTGTCGGCGTTGATCGCCAGCCCGACGCTGCACAGGGCCATGAGCGCTTGCGCGAGCATGAGCATCCGGCGGCGGTCCACGGCGTCGGCGAGCGCTCCACCCAGCAGCCCTCCCGCGATCAGCGGCACCACCTGCGCCAGCGACACCAGCCCGACATCCAGCGATGAGCGCGTCAGCGCGTAGACCTGGAACGGCACCGCGACCGTGGTGAGCTGGCTGCCCAGCGTGGACAGGAGTTGCCCGGCAACCAGACAGCGCAGGTCGCGCGATCTCCGCAGCGGCGTCAGGTCCATGGCCAGATGCCTGCCGATGCGGGTAATCCGATTGATCCGGGTAATCCGGGTAGTCCGCCCCATAGTGAGCTAGGCTAGGTAACTGACTGACGGTCAGTCAATATGAGTTTAGTCATGGGAGCCTGCGGCGATGACCCGGACCAAGCCGGCCGAACAGCGGCGCGCCGACTTGCTCAAGGCGAGCAAGGAGCTGTTCCTTTCCCAGGGGGTGGCGGCGACGTCGCTGGACGACATCACCAGCCGCGCCGGGGTCTCGAAGGGACTGTTCTATCTGTACTTCCGCTCCAAGGACGAGTTGCTGGTCGCGCTTCAGGATCAGTTCTCGATCGAGCTCGCCGCGCGGATCCGCGCGGCCACCGACGCGATCTCGGACTGGCCCGGCAAGCTCGACGCCTGTGTCCGGGCGATGTTCGACAGTTATACCGAACGGCATGACTTGCACGAGGTCCTGTTCCATCACGGCAGCCATGTGTCGGACAGCCACCGGCCCGCCCATGAGCTCACGCTGCACGCGATCCGCGACCTGTTCGCCGGCGGCACCGCGGCCGGCGTCTTCGACGTCGAGGACCCCGAGGCCACGGCGGTACTGTGCTGGGCAAGCACCCACGGCTTCGATGCGGGCTTCCAGGGTCAGCCGCGGTCGGCGCCGGACGATGAGGGTCGCTTCATCCGTGCTGCCCAGCTGCTGTTCCGGCGGGCCGCGGGCGTATCGCTTGAGCACGAGTCGAGAAGGGATGACAGATGAGCAGGACGGTTCTGCACGGCGGGCGGATCTTCGACGGCACCGGCAGCCCGGTCGCCGACGGCGACCTGCTGATCGAGGACGGGCGGATCGTCGAAGTGGGCACCGGCAGCGGCGCCGGCGCTGGCCTGGACGGGGACGAGCAGGTCGACGTCACCGGGATGACCCTGCTGCCCGGCCTATTCGACTGCCATGTGCACGTCACCAGCTCGGGGGTGGACCTGCTGCGCCGGCTCCAGCGGCCGTTCTCTTATCAGTTCTACGAGGCGGCCCGGAACCTGGCGGCGACCCTGGACTGCGGCATCACGACGGTGCGCGACGCCGGCGGCGCGGATCTCGGTATCCAGCGGGCGGTAGACGACGGGCTGATCGACGGACCGCGGATGCGCATCGCCGTCACCGTGCTCAGCCAGACCGCGGGACACGGCGACGGCTGGCTGCCGTCGGGCGCCTCGACCTCCTTCAACGTCCCGCATCCCGGCCGTCCGGCGGGTATCGTCGACGGCCCGGAGGAGATGCGGAAGAAGGTTCGCGAGATCATCCGGGCCGGGGCGAACGTCATCAAGGTGTGCACCTCGGGCGGCGTGCTGTCCCCCAGGGACAGCCCGCGGCACGCGCACTTCCGCGAGGACGAGCTGGCGGTGCTGATGGCAGAGGCGCGGGCGGCGGGCCTGCCGGTGATGGCGCACGCCCAGGCGACCGACGGGATAAAGAACGCAGTGCGGGCCGGCATCCGCTCCATCGAGCACGGCATCTACCTCGACGACGAGGCCATCGACATGATGCTCGCGGCGGGCACGTGGCTGGTGCCGACGCTGGTCGCCCCCGTCGCGGTGCTCGACGCGGTGAAGAACGGCGCGCAGCTGCCGGAAAGCATGGTGGCCAAGGCCCAGGAGGTGATCGAGGACCACCGGGCCTCGTTCGCCAGGGCGGTCGCGGCCGGGGTGCGGGTGGCGATGGGCACCGACAGCGGGGTCGGCCCGCACGGCGGCAACCTCGAGGAACTTGCGCTGATGGCGGCTTGCGGCATGGCGCCTTCCGATGTCCTGGTAGCCACGACCAGTTCGGCCGCGGAGCTGCTCGGCCTCGGCGACCAGACGGGCTCGCTGAGCCCGGGCAAGCGCGCCGACGTGGTGGTTGTCGCCGGGGACCCGTTCGACCTGGCCACGCTGAAGCAGAACATCCGGGCGGTCTACAAGGACGGCCTGCTGGTACGCGGACACCTCGGCTGAAGGGACCGGCATGGACGTCAAGGAAGCCGTCGCGCGGCACCTGGAGCGGATCGAGCCGGACGCGATAGCCCTGAGCCACCGCATTCACGGCCAGCCGGAACTCGGGTTCGCCGAGCACAGCGCCAGCCAGTGGGTGACCGAGGCGCTGTCCCGTGCCGGGTTCAGCGTGACGACCGGAGTCGCCGGCCTGCCCACCGCGCTGGCCGCGACCACGGGCAGCGGGGACCTGACGATCGGCCTGTTCGCCGAGTACGACGCGCTGCCCGAGATAGGCCATGCGTGCGGGCACAACATCATCGCCGCCGCGGCGGTCACCGCTGGCCGGCTGCTCGCGCCGCTGGCAGATGATCTTGGCATCACGGTCAAGGTGTTCGGCACACCCGCTGAGGAGGGCGGCGGCGGCAAGATCTTGATGCTGGATCGCGGCGTGTTCGATGGCGTGCACGCCGCGATGATGGTCCACCCCGCGCCGGAAGAGCAGCTGACCGCGCGCACGCTGGCGGTCGCCCACCTGCGGGTCCGGTACACCGGCAAGACCGCGCACGCCTCGGCCGCACCGGAGCGCGGCGTGAACGCGGCCGACGCCTTCACGGTCGCGCAGGTGGCGATCGGGCTGCTCCGGCAGCACATCGACCCGGCCAGCCGCATCCACGGCGTCATCACCAGGGGAGGCGAGGCACCGAACGTGGTCCCCGGGCTCACCGAAGGCCGCTTTTACGTGCGCAGCGCAACCCTTGCTGACCTGGCGGACCTGCAGCGGCGCGTGGAGCTGTGCTTCGAGGCGGGGGCGCTCGCCACCGGTTGCGAGCTTTCCATCGAGCCGGAGTCGCCGCCGTACTCCGAATTCGACAGCGACGGCGAGCTGGAGACGTTCTACCGGGCCAACGCCGAGACGCTCGGCCGCCGGTTCCCGCTTGAGGCGTCGACCGGCCCTGGCTCAACGGACATGGCGAACGTGTCACTGGCCATGCCGGCCATCCACCCGAGCATCGGCCTGGACTGCGGCGCCGCCGTCAACCACCAGCCCGAGTTCGCCGCCTGGTGTGCCGAGCCCACCGGCGACCGCGCGGTGCTCGATGCCGCGCTGGCCATGGCCTGGACGGTGATCGACGTCGCCACCAGCGAAGACCAGCGCCGCCGCTTGCTGAGCCTTGCGCAACAGGGCGCCGGTCCGCACGGAAGCTGAGCACCGGCCTCGGTACCTGCGGGGCACAATGGGACATTCGGCTACGCGAGGGGTTGAGTGCAGTGCCGGTCAGCATCGGGGCCTTGTTTCCAGAAGCGATCGTGCCCGGCACGCCGCTGCCGGACATCGCTAGCCTGGCCGCGCTGGCGGAACAAGCCGACCTTGACGGCGTGTGGGCGGGTGACCGGCTGGCCGACGGCGAGCTTTCCGTGCTGGACAGCAGTCTCAGCTTGGCCGTCGCGGCCGCGGTCACCAGCAGGATCGCGGTCGGGTACGCGATCTACGTGCCGTCGCTGCGGCCGCTGGCGTGGGCGGCTAAGCAGGTTGCCACCTTGCAGCACATCGCGGGCGGTCGCTTGCAGCTCGGTGTGGCCCTCGGCGGTGGCAGCGACGCGGAGTACCTGGCCGCCGGCTTCCGGCGTTCGGACCGGGCCAAGCGAACCGACGAGTTCCTCGCCCAGCTGCCCGCCGTGCTCGCCGGCCAGCCGCTCCGTCCCGAGCCCGCCGACGACGACGCGATCCGGCTGCTGCCGGCGGTGCCGGTGCCACCGCTGTGGGTCGGCGGTACTTCTCTTCCGGCACTGCGGCGCGCCGTCAGGTACGGCGACGGGTGGCTGTCCGGGCTACAGACCCCGCGTGAGTTCGCGGCCGCCAGCCAGCGGCTGGCGGAGCTGTGCGACCAGGCCGGGCGGCCCCAGCCGTTGACCGGCGTCAGCCTGCACGCGGCGATCGGCACCGGTTCCCGCCGTGATCTCACCGAGGTCACGACCGCGATGATGCAGTCCATGTACGGCCTGCCGACCGACCGCGCTCGCGAGGTCGCGATCGCCGGAACCCCCGCCCAGGTGGCATCCCAGCTCGCTCCCTACGCGGAGGCCGGCGCGGACCTGATCGTCGTGGCCTGTGACCCCGCCCCGGCCCCGAAGTCCTGGGAACTTCTAGCCGAGGTCCGCCTCCTCCTGACCCAGTAAGTGGCCGCCCGCCCGACTGGCTGCCCCAGCTGCCCCCGACGCTCGTGTCCGGGAACGCGCGCAGCACCGGGTCACCGCGTGGCGTGGTGGCCTGCGGTGGTCCGGTGCTGGTTGACGGGGGTGGTTCCTGGCTTCCGTTTGTCCGGGTTTGGCTACCCGGGGCGGGGCGGGGGTGGCCGGGCGGCGCCGTGCAGGATGGTCCCGTCGGGCGACCGGGCGGTGGCGGTTCCGTCGCCGTGCAGTTTGACGGTCCATCCCCACCGGTGGACGGCGATCTCGTGATGGAAGTAACACAGGGTGAGGAGGTTCGTGGTGCGGGTGGGGCCGTGGAGGGCACGGGGGATGAGGTGGTGCGGGTGGTAGGCGTAGGCGGGCTCGCCGCACCCGCCGGGCCACCGGCACGTCCCGGCGTCGCGGACCGTGACGGCACGGCGGATCTGCCAGGGCACGTCATCGCGGTCGCCGACATCTAGCGGGAGTGACCGGCCGCCGAGCCCGGCGTGGCCGAGCAGGTTCCGGCGCAGGTGCGCGGCCAGGCCGGGCTCCCCACCGAGGATCTTCGCGCACGTCCCCAGGATGTCCCGCATCATTTCCGTGATGCGGGCCTGGTGCGCGCCCCGGTCCGGGACGAACTCGTCGCCGTCGAGCGCGCGGTGGATCTGCACGCACTGGGCGATCAGGTCATCGAGGTGCTGGGTGTCGACGTGCCCGGTCACGACCGGGAACAGGGCCGCGTCGCAGGCCAGGCTCCGCGCGGCGGCCCCGCCGAGCCACGCGGCGCCGTCCCCGGCGTCGTCGGCGCTAGTGGCGTGCTGCCCGGCGAACCAGGCGGCGGCCCGGTCGGTCCACAGCTGCTGCACCGCGGACCCGTCATCGAGGGCGTACAGGTCGCTGAGGGAGGTGAGCACCAGCATCTGCGCGGCCGCGCCGCCCGCGGTGGGCGCGGACAGGTCCGAGCCGAGCAGCCGCAGGCACATCTGCATCAGCGCGTCGTGCTGCCGCTGCGGCTGGGTCCGGGTGTCC
>Ga0070741_10012484_pt1 | contig 15339 bp, 12 predicted proteins | sample Coa_R1_4_FD_66440 | JGI IMG/M metagenome (GOLD analysis project Ga0070741, IMG submission 66440) | Surface soil microbial communities from Centralia Pennsylvania, which are recovering from an underground coalmine fire - Coalmine... | ecosystem: Environmental > Terrestrial > Soil > Unclassified ... | reverse complement strand
TCGTCATGAGCAATTGGAGCGACATCGGCGTGCCCCTGGCCGTTTTGGGCGTAGTGATCGCGCTCATTGCGCCGGTTCCCCGGTTTCTGCTCGATATCCTCATCGTCACCGACATCATGCTGTCGGTCGTCGTGATGATGGTTTCGATGTACATCCGCAAGCCCGTCGAGTTCAGCGTTTTCCCAACCACGCTGCTGCTACTCACGTTGTTTCGCCTCTCGCTGAATATCTCGTCCACGCGCTTGATTCTGATGGACGGCAATACCGGCACCGCGGCCGCGGGCGATGTCATTCAGGCGTTTGGAAATTTCGTGGTGGGCGGCAACTACATCATTGGGGCAGTCATCTTCCTGGTGATGATTGCCATTCAGTACGTGGTCATCAATCACGGCGCAGTTCGCATCTCGGAAGTCACCGCGCGATTCACCCTCGACGCTCTCCCCGGCAAACAGATGTCCATCGACTCCGACCTGAGCACCGGGTTGATCGATGAAACCGAAGCGCGCCGCCGCCGGAAGTACCTGGCCGCCGAGGCCGAGTTCTACGGAGCCATGGACGGCGCTTCGCGATTTACGCAACGCGACGCTGTCGCCAGCATCATCATCACCGGCATCAATATCATCGCCGGGTTTCTGATTGGCGTGTTGCAGCACGGCATGGATCTCGGCCGCGCGGCCGAAACGTACACAGTGCTCACCATCGGCGATGGCCTGGTCACGGTTATTCCGGCGCTCATGATCTCGATTTCCGGCGGTTTGATCGTGACGCGCGCCAGCTCCGACGAACGTCTCGGAACCGACTTCAGCAGTCAGGTCTTCGGTAAACCCCAGCCTCTCTTCCTGGCCAGTGCGGTTCTCATCGTGCTGGGCCTGTTTCCGGGCCTGCCGACCATTCCCTTCTTCATCATGGGTGGCGGCCTCGGCCTGGGCGCCTGGAGCCTGCGGAAGAAAGAAGTCGAAGCCACTAAGGCCACCACCGCCATCAAGCCGGCTGCTCAGGCCAAGGAGAACCTGGAAGGCCTGCTGCGCGTCGAACCGCTGGCCATCGAGATGGGCCTCGGAGTCGTCAAGTATGTCGCGGGCGGACTGGAATCGCCCCTCATCAAGCGCGTCTCGGCCATTCGCAAACAACTGGCTTCGGAACTGGGATTCCTGCTCGGTCCCGTCCGCATAGTCGACAACATTTCTTTGAAGGCGCACGAATACGTGATCCTCCTCAAAGGCGCCGAAGTGGGGCGGTACGAGCTTGCCGCCGGCTGCGAATTGGCGATCCCGGTTGGAAAAGTGGAAACGCCGCCCGAAGGCAAACAGACCAAGGAGCCCGCGTTCGGAATGTCCGGTTGGTGGATCCCCGTCGACGCCGTCGAGCGCGCGCGCCGCAATGGCTTTACCGTTGTCGATCCGGTCAGCGTAATCGGTACGCACTTGACCGAAATCATCCGCCAGCATGCGCCGGAGCTGATGTCGCGCCAGGACACCAAGAAAATCCTCGACCGCGTGACCATCGAGCACCCCAAAGTGGTCGAAGATTTGGTACCAAAACTGCTCCCCCTGTCGGCCGTGCAACGAGTCTTCCAAAACCTGCTGCGCGAACGCGTCTCGATTCGCGACTCCGTCACCATTCTGGAAGCGCTCAGCGAAGCCGCCGCCACGACACGGAACCCGATTCTGTTGACCGAATACGTGCGCCAGTCGCTGCGGCGCACCATCATCAAGCCGTTCCTGAATGCGAATGGGGAACTCGCGGTTTATCTGATGGATGCCCCGCTCGAGCAAATGGTGGAATCCGCCATCGAACACGGAGAGCAGAACAGCCATCTCACATTGAATCCGAACGCGCTGCGCGACGTGCTGCGCCGGCTTCAGGCGAAGGTGGGGAACCCCGAAACCCCCATCGCCGTCATTGCCAGCGCCGGTTCGCGCTACTTCTTCCGCCAGATCGCCGAGTCGACCTTGCGCAACCTCTTTTTCATCTCGCATAGCGAGATACCACCGGAAACCAAGATCGTCTCACTAGGGGTAATCCAATAACATGCTTGCGAACGACAAAAATGCCCGCTTGTTCGTGAAGTCTTACTTTGCAAACTCGATCGGCGAAGCCATCGAGCAGGCCGGCGCCGAGCTGGGGCCGGATGCGCTCTTACTGAATACACGGCCGGCGCCCGAAGATAGCGGCCATCCGGGAAAATACGAAGTCGTCTTCGGCTGCCCGCCGGTTGCCAGCAACGGGGGCGCCGCGCCTGTACCCGCGGCGGATCCTGTCGCCGATCTCCGCAAGCGCATGGAGGAGATTCGCGAGATGGTCTGCCGCATCGGAACTTCCACGTCGGCTGGGCCGCGCGGGAACTCAGTGGCCGATGCGTTGTTGAATGCCGGCATCTCTCCGCGGCTCGCCGCCGAGATCGATATGGCCGTGCAGCAGCGGCTCCGCAATCGAAGCGCGATTCAGGGCGGCCGCATCAAGGCGATCAGCGACTGGGACACGGCGAGCGTTTTGCATGAGGCGACCGCCGAAATTCAAGCTCGTTTCGAAGTCGCTCCCGAACTCGGCCGCGTCACCGCGCTCGTCGGCCCGCCCGGCGCCGGTAAAACGACTGCGCTCATCAAGCTCGCGGTGTCTCAAGGGCTCGCGGCGCAGAAAGCCATCCGTCTCATCTCGACTGACCATTACCGCATTGCAGCCGCGGCCCAGTTGGAAACCTACGCCGAAATTCTCGGCGTTCCGTTCACGTTGGCCGAAACCTCGGTTGGCCTCGCTCGTGCTATCGATGCCGCACCGGCCGATGCGCTGGTCCTCATTGACACTCCCGGATTCACTGCAACGTCGCTCGAGGAATCGGGAGGCGACCTGGCTGCGTTTCTCAGCAGCCGTCAGGATATTGACATCCACCTGGTTTTGACAGCTACCATGCGGCTACTCGACCTGCGCCGGACTGTGGATTTGTTCGGAGCGTTCCGGCCGGATAAGCTACTGTTTTCGCATCTGGATGAAACCGATTCCACCGCGGCCATATTTTCCGAGGCTGCCCGCACCGGGAAACCCCTGTCGTTTTTCTCAACCGGCCAGTTAGTGCCCGAGGATCTGGAATCCGCGACCAAAGCGCGCGTCACCCAATCATTGGTATTGGAATTGCCACAGCCATGCGAGGCGGTCGCCTGAAACACGCATGGCCTTAAGCTCGGCTGACTATCGCAGTACGCTCGACGAAGAAAGTACGCTACGGCGCGAAGCCTTAGTGTTGCAGCACTTGCCACAAGTGCGGCTGATTGCGCGGCGCATTCACGAACGCCTGCCCTCGTATATCAGCCTCGACGATCTCATCTCCTCGGGTGTATTGGGACTGTTGGCGGCGATCGATAATTTCGATGAGACGCTGAACGTCCAGCTCAAAACGTATGCCGAGCGCCGGATCCGCGGCGCCATCATGGACAGCCTGCGCGAATTGGATTGGGCTCCGCGCGAAACACGCAAACGCTCCAAGACCATCGAAGCCGCGATCCACCAGAGCAAACAGAAACTGGGGCGCGAGCCTTTGGAAGAGGAGATCGCCGCCGAGTTGAGCATTGAGCCAGCCGAGTATCAGCGCTGGCTCAGCGACATTCAGGCGATCGACCTGCAGCCGATGGAATACGCCACCTCCGACGGGCGACACCTCGACGTCCTGCGCCTGGTGCCCGATACCGATGAGAATTGGCCTTCGCATGTCGTGGAGCGGTCCGAATTGGAACGCATCCTCGCCCTTGCCATCGAACGGATGCCCAAGATCGAACGCACCGTCCTGAACCTTTACTATTTCGAAGAACTGAGCCTGGCCGAGATTTCAAAAGTGGTGAGCCTGCACCTGTCCCGCGTCGCGCAGTTGCGCGTACAGGGCGTGCTGCGCTTGCGCAGCCATTTGCAACGCGTTTGGTCGCTCGATCCCAGGAGGAAGGATTGACTCCTACGTCACCGGGCGGCGCCGAATCCCCCGCGCCAAAGCTGAGCAACGACGGCATCGGACTCCTCATGGAAATGGAGATGCCGCTCCTGGTGCGGTTCGGAAGCACCCGGATGCTGCTTTCTGACATTCTCGCTTTGGGCGCTGGATCGGTGGTGGAATTCCGCCGCGCACCGGATGAGCCCGTGGATCTGATCGTCAACGGCCGCGTGGTGGCTCGGGCGCAGGTGGTTGTGGTGCAAGGGAACTACGGCGTGCGGATTATCGAGATCGTCAGCCAGCGCGACGACCTGGTGAGTGATGCTCAACCGGCCGCGCGCACCATACGAGGCGAAAACTGATGAACCTGGATTGGATTCTGAGCCCCCTGACTTCCTACGTGCTGATCGCGCTGGCGCTGGTCGCCTGTATCGGCTGCTATATTTCTACCAAAAGCGAAGTCCACCGGCTGCGCCGCATCTCCGCTGCTTCTCAGGAAGCCCTGAAGCAAAAGATCGAACAAATGGAATCGGCGGTTTCGACGCTCGGCCAGCAGCGCCAAGAGCCTCAGGTTATCGAGGTCCCGGCCCGCTCTTCGGCTGCCCTTCGTCCTTCACTCAATCTGACCCGCCGAACGCAAGCACTCCGCATGCGCCGCCGTGGCGAGTCGATCGAAAGCATTGCCGCCGCGTTATCCACCCCTCGCAACGAAATCGAGCTGCTGGTCAAGGTCTACGAGATGCTCGATTACCGCCGCCAGCTAAAAGCCCCGGCCGAGCCTGCCGTTTAGCCTGCTCTACTGTGGAAATTCCGCCGGCGCCTGGATCTGCTGCCAGCCCTCGCCGCTGAGCGCCTTCAAAAACGCCACCAGGTCCTTCTTGTCCTGCTCGGTGAGGTTGAGCTTGCGGATGTTGGCGTCGAGGTTTTTGTTCGGGTTCCCGCCTTTATCGTAGTAATCGACCACGTCTTCCAAGGTTTTGAGGCTGCCGTCATGCATGTACGGAGCCGTGTGTTCGATCTCGCGCAGAGTCGGAACCTTGAAAACACCCCAATCGCGGGGGTCCTTGGTCATTACGAATCGGCCCAGATCGGGTTCCGGCTTGTCCATCCCAATGCCGATGTTTGCGTACGCATTCAACGTGAAATTGGAGTTCTCGTGGCACCGGTCGCACTTCGCTTTATCGAAGAAAACGGACATGCCGCGGACCTGCTCGGTGGACATCGCCTTCTTGTCGCCCTTCTTGTAGCGATCGTAAGGCGCGCTGCCGGAGAGCACAGTGCGCTCGAAGCTGGCGATGGCCATGGCGATCCGGTCGATGTCCACCTGATCGCTACCGAACGCTTTGGCGAACAGCGGCCGATAGCCCTGAATTTTGCCGATCGTCGCCGCGGCGCTTTCATGCGTGTTTCCCATTTCGATCGGATTGGCGATGGGACCTTTGGCCTGTTCTTCGAGCGTAGCGGCACGCCCGTCCCAGAACTGCGCCAGCGAAAACGCGCGGTTGATCACCGTTGGCGCGCTGCGCCCGCCCTTCTGGCCGCGAATTCCCTCGGAGACCGCCGAACCATCCGTGAATGCGTACTTGGGTTCATGGCAAGTCGCGCAGGAAATCGTGCCGTCGGCGGAAAGCCGCTTGTCAAAATACAGGTACCGGCCAAGCTCGACTTTTGCCGGGGAGTAGGGATTGTCTTTGGGCCACTCGATGGAGGGTAGCCCGAGAGGTTGGTGTGGCCGGTTACCGGCCCACGCCGCCAAACAAAGGGCCGTGAGCGCAACCGCCGCGGCCCCTTGAGAGGATCGGATTCTCATTTTTTACTTCTTTGTCAGTCCTTGAATAAAGATCGCGTTATACCCGTTGACGGAAGCTTCGGTTCCGTTGACTTCCACGATGTGGCCCATGTGATCGGCGGCTACGGAACGGATATCGACTCCACCGTCCCGGCGCGGATCGTGCTCTTCGGCCATCAGCATATAGAGCGCGCCGTCCTTGGTGAGGAGACCGGCGGCGTTTCCGTTCTGAACACACTTCTGCCCGCAGGCGCGGTGTTTCTCACCATGCTTTCCGACTTGCAGGTAGCAGGAAAAATCAACGATTTCACCGATCATCGTGACCGGTTTTCCGGGCTGCGGCTTGCTGTTGACACCGGCGGCTGTGGTAGTGGCGGACCACGGCTGATCGGGTTTCGTGCCGATCGTGGCCATCGGCTTGTCGTAACTCCCCTGCTCCACGGTCATTTCAGGGTGCAAAATCTTACCCGCGGCCAAGGCCAGCGTAGCCAGGCAGGCTACGGCGAACAAACAGATCAACGTCTTGCGTGTCAGGCTCATGCGTTCCGTGCTCCTCCCAGAAAAGACTACCACAGCTATCTGTGAAACTGATCACCCGGCTTCCAACCGGGGAGTTTCTCCTGGTTGGCGATATCGGTTCCGAGCACGAGGCCGAACTGGGCTGCCTGCTCGAGCGCGGTAAAGTCCCAGTCCGCGCGGAATTCGTCAGACGGCTGGTGGTAGTGCTTGGCGTTGAACTCTTCCCAAGCTTTCTGGTAATAATCCGCAGGTTTGCCGGCAAACTCGGTGGCGTGACCGATGGTAAAGGCCGGAATGCCGACCTGAGCGAAAGAGAAATGATCGGAGCGGAAGTAATGGCCTTGTTCCGGCTCGGTATCGGGCGAGATGGTCAGGTCCAAACGCCGGCTGACGGCTTGCACAACCGGCCACACCGAGGTCCGCTCCGCACCCGTCAGGACGATGTCTTTGGCGCGACCCCAGGGGAAGAGCGCGTCGTAGTTCAGATCAAGAGCCGTCTTGGCAATCGGGAACAGCGGATGCGCGGCGTAGAATTCGGAGCCTCGCAGCCCGCCTTCCTCGCCCGTGACCGCCAGGAACAGGGCCGAGCGGCGGGGCTTTTCCGGCCGGGCGGCCCAAGCCCGGGCGAGTTCGAGCAGGACGGCGCAGCCAGTCGCGTTGTCGACCGCACCGTTGTAAATATCGTCGCCCTGGACTGGATCTCCTTTTCCCAGGTGGTCCCAGTGGGCGGTGTAAATCAGGACTTCATCTTTCAGCTTGGGGTCGCTGCCGGGCACCAGGGCGGCGACGTTGCGGGATTCGATTTGCCGGACTTTGGATGGGATGCCCCCGCGGATGCGGATGCCGAGCGGGATGGGGCGGAAATCGCGGGACTCGGAGGCGGCGAGGAGCTCATCGACTGTTTTGCCGGCCAGCGCGAGGAGTTTTTCGCCTGCTTCGCGCGAGAGCCAAGCGGCCAAAGCGAGGGATTTTGCACCAGGGGCGAGCTTGACCTGCAGGTCTTCGCGACCCCAGGAACTGCGCACGACGTCCCAGCCGTAGCCAGCGGTGGGCGTGGTGTGGATAATGATGGCGGCAGCCGCACCGCGACGCAGCGCTTCTTCGTACTTGTAAGTCCAACGACCGTAATAGGTTAGGGCGCGACCGTCGAAGAATTTCGGGTCACTGGAATTGGGTTCGTTTGTGAACAATATCAGCACCTTGCCGCGGACGTCGACCCCTTTGAAGTCGTCCCAGTTCCATTCCGGGGCGGTAATGCCGTGCCCCACGAAAATGGCTTCGTTTTCGAAGGTCGTCTGCGGCTGCTGATCGTCCGTCTGACCGACCCAGTCCGTCAGCCAGGTGAACGCAATGCTCTTCGATCCAGCGGCGGCGGAGAGCTGGGCGCCGGGGCTGGTCTCAACCCCCACGAGCGGCACTTTTTGGAAGTAGGTGCCGTTGTCGCCGGCGGGTTGGGCGCCAGCCAGAGCAAACTGGGTCGCGATGTATTCAGTGGCGAGGTCGCCGCCGCGCGTCCCGACGCCGCGTCCTTCCAGAAGGTCGCTGGAGAGAAATCTCACGTGTTCGCGGATGCGGGCGGCCGACACTGGGTCCGGTCGAGAGAAAAGCGGCAGCACCGCAATCACCATAATGCCGATAGACTTCATCATGATGGCTGGTGTAAGCTAAATTTATCGGGCCCGCAGAGGAGGCCCACCCCGACCATAGCACAGAGCCCCAGGGGACTCCGAAATTCAGATGAGTGAGCGAACTTTGACACATTTGCGCGCGCTGGAGGCTGAGAGCATCCACATTCTGCGCGAAGTTGCGGCGGAATTTCAGAAGCCGGTTATGCTGTACTCGATCGGCAAGGACTCGTCAGTAATGGTGCGGCTGGCGCAGAAAGCGTTTTATCCCGGCAAGATTCCGTTCCCGCTGCTGCACATCGACACGACGTACAAATTCGAGGAGATGATCGAGTTCCGAGACAGGTTTTGCGCCGAGATCGGGGCGAAGCTGATCGTACACACGAACAGGAAGGCGATTGAAGACGGCGCAAATCCGTTCCGGCTGGGCACACAGAAGTGCTGCGCGCTGCTCAAGACGCGGGCTCTGCTGGATGCGCTGGAGCAGGGCGGGTTCGACGTGGCCTTCGGAGGCGCCCGGCGGGACGAGGAAAAATCGCGGGCCAAAGAACGCGTCTACTCGTTTCGCGATTCGTTCGGGCAGTGGGACCCGAAGAACCAAAGGCCGGAGCTGTGGAACCTTTTTAACAGCCGCATCGATAAAGGCGAAAGCATCCGTGTATTTCCGCTTTCGAACTGGACCGAGCTGGATGTGTGGCACTACATTTACCTGGAAAATATCCCGATCGTTCCGCTGTATTACGCCAGGCCGCGGCAGATGCTGGCGCGCGGCGACACGCTGATTCCGCTGGAGCACAATATGCCGCTGCTGCCTGGCGAGAAACCGCAGACGGTGATGTGCCGGATGCGCTCGCTCGGCTGCACGTACTGTACGGGAGCGATCCGCTCGGAAGCCGATACGCTACCGAAGATCATCGCGGAGATGATCCAGTTCCGGCGGTCGGAGCGCGAGAACCGGGTAATCGATCACGACCAGGAAGGGTCGATGGAATTGAAGAAGCGCGAGGGATACTTTTAGTGGCTACGATCACTCGAGTGGAAGCGGAAGCGGCGGAGTGGCTGGAACAGACGGCGCAAACGGAACTACTGCGGTTCACCACGGCCGGCAGCGTGGACGACGGCAAATCGACGTTGATCGGGCGGTTGTTGTATGACTCGAAGGGGGTCTACGAGGACCAGTTGGTGTCGGTGCGAAAGGCCACGCGGAACCTGACGACCAACGGGCTCGATCTGTCGCTGCTGACGGATGGGTTGCGCGCGGAACGCGAGCAGGGGATTACGATCGACGTTGCATACCGCTACTTCGCGACGCCCAAGCGCAAGTTCATCATTGCCGATACGCCGGGGCACGAGCAGTACACGCGCAACATGGCAACCGGCGCTTCGACCGCGAACCTGGCGGTGATCCTGATTGACGCCCGGTACGGTGTGCTGCCGCAATCGCGCCGGCACGCATTCATCGCCGCGCTGCTCGGGATTCCGCATCTGCTGGTGGCGGTGAACAAGATGGACCTGATGGAGTACCGGGAAGAGGTGTTCACCGGGATTCGCGACGATTTCGCGGCGTTTGCCGAGCAGTTGAAAGTGGCCGATGTTCGCTATGTTCCGATCAGCGCGCTGCACGGCGACAACGTGGTGAAACGAAGCGAGCGGACGCCGTGGTACAGCGGGCCGAGCTTTCTGGAGCATCTCGAAACGGTGCCGATCGACCGTGACATCAACTTCGAAGAGATGCGGTTTCCGGTGCAATACGTGATCCGGCCGAACCTGGATTTCCGCGGATTCGCTGGCCAGATTGCGTCCGGTGTAATCCGTCGGGGTGACCCGATCACGGTTCTGCCTGCGGGGCGAACCAGCCGGGTGAAATCGATTGTCACCTACGACGGCGAACTGGAAGAAGCCTTTGCGCCGATGTCGGTGACGGTGTGCCTGGAAGATGAGATCGACATCAGCCGCGGCGACATGCTGGTGCACAGCGATAACCGGCCGCACGCCGGGCGCCGTTTCGAGGCGACGGTGGTATGGATGAACCAGAAGCCGCTCGAAGAGCACCGGCCGTATCTGCTGAAGCATTCAACGCAGATGGTGCAGGCGCGGGTGCGGGAGATCCGGCACAAGATCGACATCAATACGCTGGGGCACGAGCGCGCCAGCGCGCTGCAATTGAACGAAATCGGCCTGGTGAGCGTGGAAGCGCAGCGGCCGGTGTTCTTCGACGCATATCGAAAGAACCGCGCCACCGGCGCGTTTATTCTGATCGATCCGATTACCAATGAAACCGTAGGGGCGGGGATGATCGCCCGGCCGGATACACACCGGCATTCCGGACCGGTAACGGAGACGGAGAGACTGGCGCGCATTGGGCACCGGCCCTACGTGCTCCGGCTGAAGAACAGCGACGCGCCGGCAGCGCGGCTGCTGGAGCGGCACCTGTTCGACTTCGGCTATCTGGTGTACGTGATCGAAGGAGCAGAGGACTTGCAGGAGGCTGTGCGCACGGGATTCCAGGCAGGGTTGGTATCGATATTGTACGGGGCGGCGGCCGAGAACCCGTTCGCCGGCGCCGGTATTGCCGCAGATCAAGTGGTGGTTCTCGATCGGACGCAATTCGAAGGCGATACGGATTGGCTCGAGAGGGCAGTCGCCATACTGGCCAGCGCAAATCCCGGCAACGTGCAACTCACGGACGGCGGCGGGATCTGAGTGAGTAGGCTATAGACTAGCGGACGCGGGCAGCGTGTCCGCGCCAGACCTTGAAACCCTCCCGGATGGTCGGCAGCAGCGAAATAAAAATGATGAGCAGCACAACCGCATCGAAGTGTTTCCGGACGATCGGCACGCTGCCCAGCTCGTAACCCAGCATGGTCATCAGGAATACCCAACCCAGGCTGCCAAACACGCTGAAAGACAGGAACCGGCGGTAGCTCATCTGCGAAACGCCGGCCATGAACGGCGCGAAGGTGCGGATCACCGGCACGAAGCGCGCGAAGATGATCGTCTTTCCGCCATACTTCTCGTAAAAGTGTTTCGTCCGGGTGACGTACTCCTGCTTGAAGAACAGAGAGTCCTTGCGGGCAAAAATTCGCGGCCCGGTGTGGTGGCCGAGCCAGAAGCCGGTCGTGTCGCCGATAATGGCGGCCGCCATGAGCAACCCATTGATCAGCGCGATATTCAACTGTCCGGCGCCGGAAACCACGCCGACCGTGAACAGCAGCGAATCGCCAGGAAGGAAGAATCCCAGTAGCAGGCCCGTCTCAGCGAAGACTACCCCCGCTAGCGCGGTGTATCCCAGCCAGCCCGTGAGCAGCGTGCTCAACAGAAGAATGAGCCGTTCCGGGTCGGTCAGAGATCGCAGGAACTCCAGGGTGCTTGAGATCATCCCTTGTTCTGGTTCACATAGTCGCTGACCAGCTTGGTGATCACGTCCTGGTAGATCTTAATCTTCTTGTCCTTGATCAGGGCTTCGCGGACCCCAGCCTCGAAGAGAGCGTTGCGGTCGCGGGCTCTATCGTTTTTGATGTCGTCGATCAGGCTCGCGCGTTGTTCCGCCAACTTGGACATGTCCAACGGCGCATGCTGCACAATTTTGCCGACCACCATTCCATCGGCTTCTGCAAACGGCCCGAATAAAGATCCCTGCGGGCGTTGAAACGCGTCGCCAAAAACGGTCGCGCTTCCGAGGCCCTCAACGGTATCGGTGGGGCCCACCGGATTCGAGGTCTTGGCCTCCAGTCCCATGCTCTTGGCAGCTTTCTCAAGGTCGCCGCCCATCGATTTCGCTTTGTCGAGCAACTCCTGCCCGTGTTTCTCCAGAGCGGTCTGCGTCCGGTTCCCCTCGATCGTCGACTTGATCTGATCCTTCACTTCGTCGAACGGAGCGGGTTGCGGCGGAATGATATCCATCACTTCCGCCAGAACGATTTTGTTGCCGGGCAAAGCCACCGGCTGCGAAATATCACCCTTCTTCAATCCGAGCAGAGACTGGTCGAAATCGCTGCTGGTGCCCACGTCAGGCACCGGCTTGCCGGGCTGGACGCCATCGGCCTTGACCAATTGCATGTTGAATTCCGCAGCCACCTTCTCCGGGTGCGCCGGATCTTTTTTCAGGTCCGCCTGCGCCCGGTCCGCGATCTGCTGCATCTGGTCGTTGGCGCGCTGCTTCTTCAAATTTGCGGCGATCTCGTCTTTGGCTTCCTCGAACGGCTTCAACCGCGCCTCGTCGTGCTTTTCCACTTCCAGGACGTGATAGCCGTAGGTGGTTTTCACGGGGTCGCTGATTTGCCCCGGTTTGAGCGAAAATGCCGCCTGCTCGAACTCGGGTACCATCTGACCGCGGGTCACGCCCTTGTATTCGCCGCCGGTTTGCGCGGCCCCGGGGTCCTCGGAGTACTTCTTCGCCATATCCGCGAAATTCGCGCCGGCTTTCAGCTGTTTTTCAATGTCTTCCGCCTTGGCTTTGACTTTGGCGTCTTCCGCGGGATCCTTGCCCGTCGTCTTCAGGAGAATGTGCCGGACGTCCACGCGCTCCGGAACGCGATATTGATCCTTGTTCTGGTCGTAGATTCGCCGCAGTTCCGCATCGGTCGGAGTGATCGTCTGCTCGAGCTTGCTCTGATCGGCAACGAGCAGCACCAGGTCCTTCCGCTCCGGCTTCTGATAGGCCGATTTGTTGGAATTGTAGTAAGCCTGAATCTCCGCCGGCGTCGGCTCGATCTCGGCCTTATATTTGTCCCGGCTCAGCTTGACGTACTGAACGACCACCTTCTCGTTCTTTTTCTTATAAGCCTGCTCGACTTCCTTCGGGGAAACGACCATGCCCTCGAGCGCGATGTTCCGCAGACGCGTAACCAGAAGTTGACGGCGCAGATCGGTTTCAAAATCCTCGATGGTCATGTTCTGCTGCGCGAGCATCGCCGAATAGGCGTCTCTGCCGACGAAATTGCCATCCGGAAACAACGAGGGAATCGACTGCTTGATGGCGTCGCGCACGTCTGCATCCGTCACCTGGAAGCCGAGGCGCTGGGCCTCATAGGCCAACGCGCGTTCCGTAATCAGTTCCTGCACCATCTGCGGGATAAAGGTCGGCAGGAGTTCGGTCGGCAATTGGCGCTGGCGCAAATTGCCCTGGATGACCCGCTGCACATCGGGCACGGTGATCACATCCTTACCCACTTCCGCCACTACCTGGCCGGTCCCGGTCGAAGTTCCGGTGTCATAGGTCGGAACCAGGTAGGTGAGCATCGAGAGCGCCACGATCAGCAACAGCGCTCCGAGCAGAATGCGGACCATCTTATCTCGGCTGCGAAACAGATCAAACATATTGAAGAAAGCTCCTGTCTAAGAAGGGAAACCTTATTATATCGTGGGGTGGCGCTCGCCGGCCCAGTTGGATACCGCTCTCTTTGGCCGGACTCCGTTTTTAGTTGGTCCGCTCCGCTTGTAGCGGCACCTGGTGGTAGTCCAGGGCCCATTCGCGCATAAAACGAACGCATTTGGGAACGATCTTGTATAGGATGAACTCGGGGTTATCGATGGTCCCAAGGAAAGCGCGAAGCAGAGGGTTTGTTCCCCAGATGTCCTCCAAGACGCTCCGATCGGTGACGCGCTCGCATACGCCCGTGATGCGAACCTGGTCGTGGCCCTCGCTGAGATAGCAGAGTTCCACGCCGGCGTTGGTATCGATCTCCCCGGTTTTATGCGAGCTTCGCAGCGATGCGACGTAGACGGTAAAACCGTCGGTACGGACCGGCGACACAGGGCGCACCCGCGGCTGCGCTCCATCCATGCTGGCCAACATCGGAAATTTTGCCTGTTCCATGGTGGCGAGTGCGACTTCGCGGAGATTGTCGGAAATTGGAATCGGTGTTGGTTTCATAATCGTACGGTTCTTGTGTGGGGCATCGGAGCGATTTCTGCTAATTTTACCCGATCTCGACTGCCATTCGGTTCCCGGTGCGCCTTGGCCGCGAAACGGAAACCGGCGTGCATGTAACGGCGTCTAGCGGATTTCCGCTGCATTGAGATACCATCCACGTTGGTGGGAATTTCGTTTTGATGAGAAAAAACGTCACAGGTGGGCTGTGTAGCCACGGAATCGTAGTGTGGACTCTGGCGGGCGCGGTGGTGTTGGGGACATCCGCCGCGAGCCAGGCGCAGGCGCCCCCGGGATTCACGATTTCGACGATCGCCGGGACCGGGAGCGCCGGTTTCACCGGAGACGGCGGGCCTGCTTCCGCCGCGCAACTGAATAACCCGTGCTCGCTGGCGCTCGACAGCTCAGGCAACATTTATATCGGCGACCAAGTGAACTACCGCATCCGCAAAATGACGAACGGCGGCAACATCAGCACGTACGTCGGAACGGGGACTGCGGGCGATACCGGCAGCGGCGGCGCGGCAACCTCAGCGACCATCCGAGCCGCCTGCGGCATGGCAGTCGACGGGTCGGGAACTCTGTTTTTCGCCGATACGGGCAATCACGACATCAAGAAGGTGGTTTCCGGCGGGACGCTGACGACGATCGCGGGCACCGGGACCGGCGGGTATGCCGGAGACCAACATGGGGCAGCGACGGCGCAGTTCAACAGGCCTACTGGTGTGGTTCAGGATGGCGCCGGCAACGTGTATATCGCCGACAGCGGCAATAACGCAATCCGAATTCTGAATACCGCCGGCAACATGCTGCCGTTCGCCGGCAGCGGCTGCACGTCTTCTGGGTGCACCGCAAGCTACTCCGGCGACGGGCTTTCGGCGGGCCAAGCGATGCTGTCCAATCCCACGGGCCTTGCCATGGATCGCGTGGGGAACCTGTATGTCGCCGATACGGACAATGGCGTCATCCGAAAAATTACGCCGGGCGGCGGCACGATCTCGACGTACGCGGGAAACGGCTTCAACGCGTATTCGGGGGATGGCGGACCGGCAACGCAAGCCGCACTCAACCATCCGCGCGGCGTCGCACTGGACGCGGCCGGCAACCTCTATATCGCCGACACCAATAACAGCCGGATCCGCGTGGTGCTACCAAACGGGAACATCTTTACGGTGGCGGGCAGAGGCGGCATCGGAGGCGGGGGCGACGGCGGGCCGGCTACACTGGCAGGGCTCAATTTTCCGACTGGCATCGCGGTAGACAAATCGGGCAACGTCTACGTAGCGGACACGCAAAACAGCACGATCCGGCTGCTGACGCTGATTCCGGTTCCCGCGGGGCCGCCCACGGTCAACGGCGTGGTGAGCGCGAGCGATTTCGGCGCGTTTGCCACGGTGGCGCCCGGGTCTTGGATCGAGATCTACGGCTCGAATCTCGCGGGCGGCACGCGGCTGTGGACCGCGGCCGATTTCAACGGAAACGCGGCTCCCATTTCGCTCGATCAGACCTCGGTGACGATTGGCGGCCAGAATGCGTATGTGTCGGCGATCAGTTCCGGCCAGGTAAACGTGCAGGTGCCGTCGAACGTCGGACCGGGGCCGCAGCAGCTGGTCCTCAC
>Ga0070741_10012483_pt1 | contig 15340 bp, 16 predicted proteins | sample Coa_R1_4_FD_66440 | JGI IMG/M metagenome (GOLD analysis project Ga0070741, IMG submission 66440) | Surface soil microbial communities from Centralia Pennsylvania, which are recovering from an underground coalmine fire - Coalmine... | ecosystem: Environmental > Terrestrial > Soil > Unclassified ... | reverse complement strand
GTGTGGCTGTTCCTGTTCGCCTGTATCTACGTCTGGGGCGCGGGCGCCGAGGGCGCGGCGCATGCGGCCGGCGGGCATTGAAACGCGGCACACGTTCGAAAAGGGCGGCTTCGGCCGCCCTTTTTATTTCGCGGCGGACCGATAAGGAGCGCACCCGATATGACGAGCTTCCGTGACGATTTTTCCGGGCAGGCATTTTGGCAGGGCCTTATCGTCGCGCTCGTCGGTTACGCGAGCTCGGCGGCGATTCTCATTCAGGGATTGGTCGCGGTCGGCGCGAGCGTCTCGCACGTGACCTCGGCACTCATCGCGATCGGGATAGCGCAAGGCATCGTCACGATTGCGCTGTCTTGGTCGATGCGAATGCCTATCTTCATCGCCTGGAGCACGCCCGGCATGGCGCTGCTCGCGACCATCGGCGCCGTATCCGGCGGATTTCCCGCGGCGGTCGGCGCCTTCATCGTCGTCGGCGCACTGATCATGCTGACCGCGCTTTGGCCGCCGCTGGGCCGCCTTGTTGGCGCGATCCCGAAGCCGATCGCGAGCGCGATGCTCGCCGGCATCCTGCTCAAGCTCTGCCTTGCGCCATTCATGGCGATCGGCAAGGCGCCGTGGCTCGCCGGAGCGGTGATGATCACATGGCTGATTTTCGTGCGCCTTGCGCGAAGCTACGCGGTGCCCGCTGCCGTCGCTGTCGCTCTCGCCGCGATGTCGCTTGATCGTCCGCTGGCCGGAACCACGCTCGCCGATCTTGTCCCGACACTGGAACTCGTGATGCCGTCTTTTACCCTCGAAGCGACAGTCAATATCGCGCTGCCGCTTTTCATCGTGACCATGGCGGGACAGAACCTGCCCGGCCTTGCCGTACTCGCGGTCTACGATTACCGGCCGCCGGTCGCACCGCTTCTGTTGCCGACCGGCGCGGCCTCGGTCGCGGGCGCCCCGTTCGGCATGCCGACGATCAATCTTGCGGCGATCACGGCGGCGCTGTGCGCCGGGCCGGACGCCCACCCCGATCCGGCGCGCCGCTACGTCGCGGCGATGTTCGGCGGTGTCGGCCACATGCTGCTCGTCGCCGTCGCCGCGGTCGCCGCGCAGCTCGTCACGCGCTCGCCGACATTCCTGATTGAAGCGGTCGCCGGCCTTGCCCTGATCGGCGCATTCGGCAATGCGATCTTGAACGCCGTACAGAACGAAGACCACCGTCTGCCCGGTCTAGTGACATTTCTCGCCACCGCGTCGGGCTTGTCGCTGCTCGGCATCGGCTCCGCGTTCTGGGGGCTTGTGCTCGGCCTCGCCGTCCACCAATTACTCGCTGCAGGAGCGCGCAAGGCATGAGCGAAATATCGCCGATCCTGACCGGCCTTCTGTGCCGCTGTCCGCGCTGCGGCAAGGGAAAGCTGTTTTCCGGTTTTCTCACCCTGCGTCCGCGCTGCGAGGCTTGCGGCCTGAGCTACAATTTCGCCGATGCCGGCGACGGCCCGGCTGTGTTCGTGATCCTGATCGGCGGCGGCATCGTCGTTGCGGCCGCGCTGTTCACCGAAATCCTGTACCAGCCGCCCTACTGGGTTCACGCCGTGCTGTGGCTGCCGCTCATCCTTCTCGTCACGCTTGCACCGCTCCGCCCGATGAAGGGCGTACTGATCGCGCTGCAATACCATCACAGGGCGGCCGAAGGCCGACTCGATCAGAAAGACCGCGTGTGAGCGAAGCCAGAATTCGTCCGCTGTTCTTCCCGGCGGTGACAGCGTTCTGCGCCTTCTCCATTTTGTGCGGGCTCGGCTTCTGGCAGATCGAGCGGAAGGCCTGGAAGGAAAACCTGATCGCAACCGTGAGCGAACGGATTGCAGCCGCGCCGATAAGGTTGCCCGCTCCGCGCGCCTGGCAAAGCCTCACGCAAGCATCATCCGAATTCCGACGCGTCACGGCGCGCCTGCAATTTCCAGCCAACACGCGCGCCTTCGTTTTCACCGGCGGAACGGGTCTGCGCCCGGATATCAAATCGCCGGGTTATTTCGTTTTCGTGCCCGCGAAACTTGAGAGCGGAGAGACAATCGCCGTCAATCTCGGTTACGCGCCGGACAAAAATGTCGCCGGCATCGCCGGATCGCGCGAGATCACCGGATACCTTCGCTGGCCGGAGCGGCCGAGCTGGTTCGTCGCCGATCACGACGCGTCGGGCGAGACATGGTTCGTGCGCGACCCCGCGGCAATGGCGCAATTTCTGAAATGGGGCGCGGTCGCTCCGTTCTACATCGATCAGGAAAGTCCCGTCCCCGACGGCGGCGTGCCGAAACCGGGACCGCTGACGGTGAATTTTCCCAACAACCACCTCGGTTATGCGCTGACCTGGTTCGGTCTTGCCGCCGCTCTCGCCGCGGTTTTCGGTGCCTGGCTGCGGCGGCAGGTGCGCAGCCGGCAATCCAGCCCTTCCTTGTGAAAGCGGGCGCAAGCCTTTAGGGTGCCCGCCTGGCTGTTCCGTCTCAGCGGATAATTCCAGATAATTCAATAACTTGCCCGGGTTCGTCGCAACCGCGCCAAGGCCCGGCCCGAAGGACGATTGAGGTGCGCTACATCTCGACCCGCGGCGAAGCTCCGCCGCTCGGCTTTATCGATGTCACGCTCGCGGGCCTTGCCCGCGACGGCGGGCTCTATGTGCCCGAGACGTGGCCTCGCCTGAGCGCGGACACAATCGCGGGCTTTGCGGGCCGGCCCTATGCCGAAGTCGCGGTCGACGTGATCCGGCCGTTCACCGGCGACAGCATTCCGGTTGCGGACCTGTCGCGCATCGCGCGCGAGGCTTACGGCGCGTTCCGCCATCCCGCAGTCGCGCCGCTGTCGCAATACGGCTCGAACGAATTCCTGCTCGAACTGCATCACGGCCCGACGCTCGCGTTCAAGGACCTGGCGATGCAGTTCCTCGGGCGGTTGATGGATTATGCGCTCGAACAGCGCGGCGACCGCGCAACCATCGTGGTGGCGACCTCCGGCGACACCGGCGGCGCCGCGGTCGAGGCGTTCCGCGGCCGATCGCGCATCGATCTCGTCGTGCTGTTTCCGGACGGGCGCATCTCCGACGTGCAGCGCCGCATGATGACGGCGGTCAAGGACGGAAACGTGCATTCCGTCGCCGTCGACGGAACCTTCGACGATTGCCAGGCGCTGGTGAAAGGCATGTTCAATCACCATGCCTTCGCCGACCGCATTCGCCTTGCCGGCGTGAACTCCATCAACTGGGCGCGGATCGTGGCGCAAGCGGTCTATTACTTCACGTCCGCCGTGGCGCTCGGCGCGCCGCGGCGCAAGGTCGCGTTCACCGTGCCGACCGGGAATTTCGGCGACATCTTCGCAGGGTATGTCGCGCGGCAGATGGGCCTGCCAGCCGACAAACTCGTGATCGCGACCAATATCAACGACATTCTCGTGCGCGCGCTTGCGACCGGAGACTACGAAGTGCGCACGGTCCAGCCCACGTCGTCGCCCTCAATGGATATTCAGGTGTCGTCGAACTTCGAGCGGCTGCTGTTCGATGCGAACGGCCGCGATCCGCAGCCCGTGCGCGCGGCGATGGCCTCGCTCGCACAGTCGAAACGCTTCTCGGTGCCGGCGAAGGCGCTGTCCGATATCCGCATTTCGTTCAGCGCCGGACGCGCCGATGAGGACGAAGTCGCTTCGGCGATCCGCACCGCACGCCGCGAAACCGGGCATTTCATCGACCCGCATACCGCGGTCGGCATTGCGGTCGCGGAAAAGGAGACACGCGATCCGGCCCTGCCGATGATCGTTCTGTCCACCGCGCACGCAGCGAAATTTCCCGATGCGGTGGAAAAGGCCTGCGGCGCGAGACCCAGTCTGCCCGACTGGCTCGCCGACCTCGACCGGCGCCAAGAGCGCGTCACCCGCTTGCCCAACGATCCCGCAAAAATCGAACAATTCGTCCTTGCGGCGAGCCGCGCCGCACGTGGAGGAGCCGCAGCATGAACGTCGAAGTCACCCGCCTTCCCTCCGGCCTGACCGTCGTTACAGATGCGATGCCGCATCTGGAGACGGCCTCGCTCGGTGTCTGGGTCGGCGCGGGCAGCCGCGACGAAAAACCGGACGAGCACGGGATTTCCCATCTTCTCGAACACATGGCGTTCAAGGGCACGACGCGCCGCACCGCCCGCCAGATCGCGGAAGAGATCGAAGCGGTCGGGGGCGACCTCAACGCGGCGACCAGCGTCGAAACGACCGCTTATTACGCGCGCGTGCTCAAGGCCGATGTCGGCCTCGCCCTCGATGTGCTCTCCGACATTCTCGCCGACCCGACTTTCAGCCCGGATGAACTCGCCCGCGAGAAGAGCGTGATCGTGCAGGAGATCGGCGCGAGCGAGGATTCGCCCGACGATGTTGTGTTCGATCATCTGCAAACGCAGGCTTTTCCCAACCAGCCGGTCGGCCGCGCGATCCTCGGCACGCGCGAAAGTGTGACGAGCTTCGATGCAGCGCGGCTGCGCGCCTATCTGTCGCGCAATTACCGCGGCCCCGACATGGTGGTGGCGGCGAGCGGCGCGGTGGGCCACGCGATGGTCGTTGCCGAAGTCGAACGGCTCTTCGCAAGCTTCGCGGGTGCGCAAGGGCCACAGCCGGAACCTGCGCGGTTTATCGGCGGCGCGCATATCGAGACGCGCGATCTCGAACAGGTGCATATCGCGCTCGCGCTCGAGGGCGTCCCGCAGCGCGACGCGGACCTGTTCAATCTGCAGGTCTTCGTCAACGTGCTCGGCGGCGGCATGTCCTCGCGCCTGTTTCAGGAGGTGCGCGAGAAGCGCGGCCTTTGTTATTCGATCTACAATTTCCACATGCCCTATGCCGATACCGGTTTCTACGGTCTCTATGCCGGCACCGACACGGCGGATGTTCCCGAATTGCTGCGCGTCGCGATTGGCGAATTGCACCATGCCACCGAGTCGATCACCGAAACCGAAGTCAATCGCGCCAAGGCGCAGATGAAGGCCGGGTTGCTGATGGCGCTGGAAAGCTCAAGCGCGCGCGCCGAACAGCTCGCCCGTCAGATCATCGCCTACGGCCGCCCGATCCCGTTGAGCGAGATCGTGGCCAAGATCGACGCGGTGACAGTCGACAGCGCCCGCACCGCCGGCCGCGCCATGATGGCGCGGTCGCGGCCCGCAATCTCCGCGCTCGGTCCGGGCAAGGGGCTCGAAGCCGCCGCCTCTCTTGCACAGGGGCTGTTCCGCAAGGCCGCCTAACGTGATCTGATTGCACGCCCGATGGCTCTGTTCCGCACCATTCACGTTTCCGAGCCGCTGCCCGCGATCGAGGCGGCCGGCGTGCATCTGCGCGCCCCGCAGATGAGCGACTTCAACGAATGGGCGGCCTTGCGCGAAGCGAGCCGCGAGTTCCTCGTGCCGTGGGAGCCGACTTGGCCCTCCGACGATCTAACCCGCGGCGCGTTCCGGCGCAGGCTGAAGCGCTATGCGGAGGATCTTCGCAGCGACCAGGCCTATCCGTTCTTCATCTTCGCCGATGACGGTCATCGTCTGGTCGGCGGCGTCACGCTGACCAATATCCGCCGCGGCGTCGCGCAAGCCGGAAGCATCGGTTACTGGATCGGCGCGCCGTTCGCGCGGCGTGGCTACATGACCGCAGCGATGCGCGCCCTGATTCCGTTCGCCTTCGAGGGCCTGCGGCTGCACCGCCTCGAAGCCGCCTGCATCCCGACCAATGCCGCCTCGGTCGCACTGCTTGAAAGGAGCGGCTTCGAGCGCGAGGGCTATGCGCGGGAATATCTCTGCATCAACGGTGTGTGGCAGGATCACCTGCTTTATGCGCGCCTGTCGGACGCCCCGGCGCCTTAACCATTTTCCGCTCCGCCTTGGGGCGGCCATCCTGCCGCGCTATAAGGAATTGTCGGGTCCGGCCACGGACGGTTGGAATTGAAACGATGCGTTGTGCGAATAAGCGCCGCGGCAGCCTCTATGCGCCCGCCGCGGTCCTGCTGGGGCTTGCGGTGCTGAACACCGGCTGTTCCTCGTCTAGCTCGATCTTCAGTTCGTCCGACCAACCGCAATCGGAATCCCAGCGCTCGTTCAGCGACCGTTTCGCGCAATTGCTCGGCGGCAATGTGTCCGCATCTGCAACCACGGGAACAACGCCGGCGGCAGCCGAACCGGACAAGCCGGAATCCTGCCCACCGGTCGACGTGCGCCAAGGCGCCTCAACCCTATCTGTGACCGGCGCGCCGGTGCGCGGCGCAACCGATCAGACGGCGATGCAGCTGCGCTATCAGGGCAATCTGGGGCAGACCGCGCGCGAATGCTCTTATGTCGGCGGCAATCTGGTCGTGAAAGTCGGGGTCCAGGGCCGCATCATTCTCGGGCCGGAAGGCACGGCCGGACAGATCGAGGTGCCGCTGCGCTATGCACTCATTCAGGAAGGGCCGACCCCGAAAACGATCTGGACCAGGCTCTATCGCTTTCCGGTCGTGGTTCCGGAAGGCCAGAACGGCGCGCCCTTCACCCATGTCGAAGAAGACATGATCGTGCCGAAACCCAAACCGGCCGAGCTCGACGCTTACGTCGTCTATATCGGCTTCGACACGCTGGCCGTCCCGCCCAAGCCCGCACCCAAGCAGCCTGCGAAGAAGCGCTAATATCCGCGCAACGCCATGACCGTGCTTTTGAGCACGCGCATGTCGAGGACGATCGCGCGCGCACCGGCTTGCGTAAGCTGCGTGCCAAGATGCGGATTGGCGTGCCCGCCGCCGACGAAGCCGATCGGTGTCATTCCGGCGGCGTGAGCTGCGGCAACGCCTGCGGGCGAATCTTCCACCACGATGCAATCGTGCGGATGCACACCGGTCATGCGCGCGGCATGCAGGAACAGATCGGGCGCCGGCTTTCCTTGCGGCACTTCGGTGGCCGAAAACAGATTCGGCTCGAAAAAATCGAGGAGACCCGTCGTTTCGAGACTGAGACGCACGCGCTCGATCGCGGAGGACGAGGCCACGCATTTCGGCCCGCGCAACCAGATCAAGGCATGCTGGACGTGAGGAATGGGTCGCAATTCAGCGCGGAAGCGCTTGAGAGTCGCCGCCGTCACGATGCCAGAAAAATTTGCGGGCAATGGCTGACCGGTTGCCGCCTCGACTTCGGCGAACATGTCGGCCGGCCGCCGGCCGGTGAAGAAGCGCGCGACGATCTCAGGCGTGACCCGGATTCCGACGCGCTGGAATTCCTGCGCCGCGACCTCGGCCGCGATCGGCTCGCTGTCAACCAGAACGCCGTTGCAATCGAAGATGATCACAAGAGGCCCCATTTCCGGCCCGATACGCCGGCCCGCTTCCACTCGTGATTCGCAAGGGCAAGAATAAGCAGCGCAGTACCGCTGAAACAGCACAGGCAAACGCCATGGCTGCGCTATGCACAGAATACCCGCGGAGCCTGTGCGTAACGCGCTAATGCGCGACGGATTTTTGGATTCTTGGAAAGGCCGAACGCTTAGTTCAGTTTGGCTTTCACGTCCTGAATGCCCTGAGCGATCAGTTGCTCGGCAACGGCGCCCTTGGCGGCTTGCGCCAGAACCCGCTCGGCCGCGGCAACGGCAGCCTCGGTCGCGGCGTTGCGCACATCGGCCAAAGCCTGCTGCTCGGCCTGGGCGATCTTCTGCTCCGCCATCTTGGTGCGGCGGGCGACGAAATCCTGCAGCTTTGCGTCGGCCTCCGCCGCGAGACGCTCGGCCTCGGCCTGCGCGCCCGCGACGATCGCGTCGGCTTCCTTCTGCGCCTCGCCTTGCTTGCGCTGGTAATCGGCCAGAAGCTTCGCCGCTTCGTCGCGCAGACGGCGCGCCTCGTCGAGTTCCGACTTGATGCGGTCGCGGCGCTTGTCGAGCGAACTGATCAGCGTGCGGTGCACGCCGACATAGGCGAGCACCGCGACGAAAATCACGAACGCGACAGCGACGAAGAATTCGGCGTCGAAATGCATCAGTCGGCCCTCACCGCTTGAGCGCGTCGGCAACCGCGTCGCCGACCGCCTTGGCGTCCGGCGCCGTGCCGATCAGCCGCTGCACGATCGCAGCCGCGGCGTCGGTTGCGATCGTCTTCACGTTGGCCATCGCCGCGGTCTTGGTCGCGGCAATCGCCTTATCGGCTTCCTCGAGCTTCTTGTTCAGACGCTCCTCGGTCGCTTTGCGGCGCTCTTCCGCGGCCGCCATCAGTTTGTCGCGGGTCTTGGCCGCGATCCCCTGCGCGTTGTTGCGCGCATCGGCGAGCGTTTTCTCGTAGGCGACAGTCGCGGCTTCCGCTTCTTCCTTCAGGCGCTGGGCTTCGGCGAGATCGCCGGCAATCCGGCCCTGACGCGCTTCGATGATGCCGCCGATGCGCGGAAGCGCGAGCTTCGACATCACCACGTAAAGCGCGACGAAGGTCAGCACCAGCCAAATCAACTGCGAGGCATAAGTCTCGCTGTTGAACGGCGGAAACGGACCTTTATGTCCGCCTTCCGCTTCGGTGTGTGACCTGGTCGGTTGAGCCATCGCCTTGATCCCGCCTGGACGGCCCGGCTTAGAGTGCGAACAAAAGCAAGAGCGCGATCAGCAGCGAGAAGATGCCGAGCGCTTCGGTCACGGCGAAGCCGAAGATCAGGTTGCCGAACTGGCCCTGCGCGGCCGACGGGTTGCGGAGCGCGGCGGCAAGGTAATTGCCGAAAATCGTACCCACGCCGACACCGGCGCCGCCCATGCCGATGCAGGCAATGCCGGCACCGATATACTTCGCTGCAACTGGATCCATTTGAAACTCCTTTTCGAGGTTTTGCTGGTTTTCCGTTCGAGCCTCAATGGCCCGGATGAATGGCGTCGTTGAGATAGATGCAGGTCAGGATCGCGAACACGTAAGCCTGCAGAAAGGCGACCAGAAGCTCGAGCGCGGTGAGCGCGACGACGAGAATGAGCGGCAGCGTCGCGCCGAGCCAGCCGAGATAGCCGAGGCCCCCGAGCATCACGACGAAGCCGGCGAACACTTTCAGTGTGATGTGGCCGGCGAGCATGTTTGCGAACAACCGCACCGAATGCGAGATCGGGCGCGAGATGAAGGACAGCACTTCGATGAAGACAATCAGCGGCAGGATGTAGATCGGGATGCCGCTCGGCACGAACAGCTTGAAGAATTTCAAGCCGTTCTTCCAGAAGCCGTAGACCAGCACCGTGATAAAGACGGTCAGCGCGAGCGCCGCCGTGATGATGATGTGGCTCGTGATCGTAAACGTGTACGGGATCAGCCCGATCAGGTTCGCGACCAGGATGAACATGAACAGCGTGAACACGAGCGGCAGGAATTTCATGCCCTCGGTGCCGGCCGTGCTCTTGATCGTATCAGCGACGAATTCGTAGGAGAGTTCGGCGACCGATTGCAGGCGGCCCGGAACGAGCGCGCGGCTCGACGTGGACAACAGCAGGAAAAGCGAAATGCCGAGCGCGATGATCACCATGAACAGCGCGGAATTGGTGAACGCGATCGAATGCGACCCCATCTGTCCGAGCGTGAACAGGTTCTGGATCTGGAACTGATGGATTGGATCGCCCATACGACCGTTCGTCTCTCAAATGGCGCGGATGCGCCTCAAATCATTTCCGGCCCGGCTGACCGGGATTTTGTCCAGCGCCCGCCGCACGAATGACGTTCAACACACCGGCGGCGAAGCCAAGCAGCAGAAACACGATCAGCCCCCACGGCGAAATTCCAAGCCAGCGGTCGAGCAGCCATCCGATGAAAGCGCCGACCAGCACGCCCGCTACAAGTTCGGTCGATAACCGGAAGCCGCGCGCCAGCGCCGACGGATCGGCCGAGGGTGTTGCGCTTGTTTCCGGATGCGAGCCCGCGCCGGTTTGGCGGAGCCGATCGCCGAGACTCTTGAGCCTCGCGGAGAGAGCAGCTTCGTCTTGCCGGCGCTTCAACTCGTCCCTGTCGTGCGTGCCGTTGGCCATGCTTTCGACACCCGCAGCGATCAAAAGACGATCTGAAAACCCCCGCCGTCTCAAAGCCGCGCGGACCATACTGACGCGGTCTAGGTGAGTCAAGAATGGCACCGCGCCGCAGCACAGCCAAAAACATCCATGAAATCAGCGATTTGACGCCGATTCTGGAAGGAGCCGGTGGGCGCGGTCGCGCGCTGGCGAACCGTGGTCGGCGAATATAGCTGAGTGCTAATTTCATCCCATGATCGGGGTGAATACCGGGAGAACAACGATGGTTCGTATCGTCTTCGCGCTACTGCTTGCCGCTGTCGCCCTAGCCCAACCCGTGCGGGCGCAAACACCCGAAGGTGACGACGCGCGCTACAGCTTCCATCGTGTTGACGAAGGCTTCCTGCGGCTCGACGGCCGCACCGGGCAGGTTTCGCTTTGCGCCCGAAAGACCGCCAGCTTCGGCTGCTACGCGGTACCGGACGAACGCACAGCGCTCGAGACAGAAATCGGCCGGCTGCAGAACGAGAATTCGACGCTGAAAAAGGAATTGTTGTCGCGCGGGATCGCGCTTCCCGGCAAGATCCGAGACGACACGGCCGACGCGCCGGTCGCCAAGCGCAATCTGCCCGAACTGAAACTTCCCTCGGATGCCGAAATCGAGCGCATGCGCGCCGCGGTTGAGAAGGTCTGGCGGCGTCTTGTCGAGATGATCGTCAATCTGAAGAAGGACATGATGGAGAAGACGTGAGCCGGACGCCTCGCCTCGGTCCGGTGAAAAGCGCGGACATCTCCTTCGTCGCCGAGGCCGACCTCACGATAGAAACCCGCGGCGCGGGCTTCACCGATATCACGCGCGAAGCCCGGCAATTCATTGGCGAATCCGGCGCGGGCGACGGGATACTTCTCGTTTTTCTGAAGCACACATCGGCGTCGCTGACGATCCAGGAGAATGCCGACCCCGACGTGCAGCGCGACCTCGTCACCGCGCTCGACCGGCTCGCTCCGCAAAATGCCGGCTGGGTACACGACACCGAGGGTCCGGACGACATGCCGGCGCACATCAAGGCCATGCTGAACGGCGTCAGCCTGCACATCCCGGTTTCGGGCGGTCAGCTTGGGCTCGGCACCTGGCAGGGCCTCTATCTGATCGAGCATCGTGCCGCCCCGCATTCCCGCAGCGTCACGCTGCAGTTCCTCGGCGGCCGCCGCTGACCATTGACTCAAAGGGCGCCAGCGCGCACACGCCTTTCGGTAAAATGTTGTAGACTGTGGTCATAGCCCCGATTTTGCCGGGGCGCCGGAGCTAAGACACTTGAGCGAGCAGACCCAGCACCGGCTGGTTATTGCAGACGATCACCCGCTCTTTCGCGGCGCGCTGCGCGAAGCGGTGACCGGCCTCTTGGCCAATGCCGAAATCGCCGAGGCCGGGTCGTTCGATGACGCGGCGAAGCTCCTCGATTCCGGCGGGGAGGTCGATCTGATCCTGCTCGATCTGTCGATGCCGGGCGTGCGCGGGTTTTCCGGCCTGATGTATCTGCGCGCGCAATATCCGAGCACGCCGGTGATTGTGGTGTCGGCGAACGACGATCCGGCGGTGATCCGGCGCTGCATGGAATTCGGCGCGTCGGGCTTCATTCCGAAAACACTCGACGTCGAGGGCATGCGGGCGGCAATCCAGCGCGTGCTCAATGGCGGCGTATGGACACCGCCCGATGTCGACCTCGGCGCGGGCAACGACAAGGAAGCCGCCGAACTGATGGCGCGCCTTGCCACGCTCACCCCGCAACAGGTTCGCGTGCTGATGATGCTGTCGGAAGGCCTGCTCAACAAGCAGATCGCCTACGAACTCGGCGTATCGGAGGCGACCGTGAAGGCGCACGTCTCGGCAATCCTGCAGAAGCTTGGCGTCGAAAGCCGCACGCAGGCCGTGATCGCCGCTGCGAAAATCGAAGTCGGCCAGTGGCCGCAGATTTCGCCGGCCTCCTGACCTCTATTCCGCTGCCGCGATCCGCTGCAGACGCCATTGGGCGAGCAGCGCGCGAAGGGCGGCAGGCTTCACCGGCTTGTTGAGAATCGGAATGTCCTGCGCGAGGGCATCGTCGCGCACCTTGCGACTGCGGTCGGCGGTAATCAGGATCGCCGGAAGATCCGCCTTCAGCCGGCGGCGCAACTCTACGATCGCCTCGATCCCGTTGCCCTCGTCGAGATGATAATCGACCAGGAGACCGCTGAGATCGATCTTCTTTTTCCGGATCGGAGCCATCGCCGATTTGACGTCGGTCGCCTTCAGCACCTGACAGCCCCATCCGGTCAGCAGCGTTTCCATGCCGTCGAGGATCTGCGGGTCGTTGTCGAGGCACAACACGGCGACGCCCGACAGCTTGCTCGGATCGACGCGAAGCGCGCCCCGCGCCGGCGGGCTCGACGGCACGGCAGACGACAGCGGCACCTCGATCGAGAATTGCGAACCCTCACCCACCTTCGATTTCAGCGTGAGCCTGTGGTCGAGCACGCGCGCGAGGCGCTCGACGATCGAGAGCCCAAGCCCGAGACCGCGCGCGACCTTGGCGCCTTCGCGCAGGCGGTGGAATTCACGGAAAATCGCCTGCTTCTGCGCCGCAGGAATTCCGAGGCCGGTGTCCTCCACCTCGATGCGCAGCCTCCCATCCTGTTCGCGGCAGGCGATCTTCACGCTGCCCTCGAGCGTGTATTTGATCGCGTTGGAGACGAGATTTTGCAGGAGCCGCCGCAGCAGACGGCGGTCCGAGCGCACGGTCGCGGTCGACTGGCTAAAGACCAGCTTCAACCCCTTCTCACGTGCCATCGGCGTGAACTCGACTTCGAGCTGGCGGAGAAGTTCGTCGATGCGGAACGAAACGAATTCCGGCTTCATCGCGCCGGTATCGAGGCGCGACATGTCGAGCAGCGCGCCGAAGATTTCCTCGACCGCTTCGAGCGAGGCGTCGACATTGCCGACAAGGCGCGCGTCCTCGCCGCCGCCCTGCCGTTCGACAAGCGACGTCACATAGAGGCGCGCGGCGTTGAGCGGCTGCAGGATGTCGTGGCTTGCGGCCGCAAGGAAACGCGTCTTTGAAATATTCGCTTCTTCCGCATCGGCCTTGGCGCGTTCGAGCTCGGCGTTCAGGCGGGTGAGCTCGGTGGTGCGTTCCTGCACGCGGCGTTCGAGCGCTTCGGCCGCTTGCACGGTCGGCGTGATGTCGGTGAAGGTCGTCACGATGCCGCCGCCCGGCATTTTGTTGGCTCGAACCTCGATGACGAGACCACGCTCGGTGAACCGCTCGAGGAACGGCTCGCCGCCGCTAAGATAGCGCTCCACCTGCCGCTGCACGTTTTCGGCGATTTCATCCTGGCCAAGCGAACCGCGCGAGGCGAGAAAGCGCACAATCTCCTCGAGCTGCACGCCGATGCCCGTCAACTCGCGCGGCAATTCGAGCAGATCGACGAATTGCTGGTTCCAGCAGATCAGCTGCGAGTCCTTGTCGAATACCGCGATGCCCTGGCGCACATGGTCGAGCGCGGTCTGCAGAATTTCGCGGTTGTAGTGAATCGCGGCGTTGGCGTCGTCGAGCAGCTTGAGCGCGGCCTTGGTCGAAACGGTGCGCTTGCGCAGAAGAAGCGACAAAACGAGTCGCGACGATGCCGCTCCGATCGCGGAGGCCAGCAGGTGCTCGGCGTGGCGCAGGAGCTGGAAGTTTGCCTCGGCCTCCGGTGACAGCGCGATCTGCTGCGACGACGCAAAGCTCTGGAACGACATGCGCGTTCGATCTTCGCCGAGATAGCGCGCGACCGTGGTCTGCAATTCGTCGACCGTGACGGTAGAGCGCCACAGCCGGAAGCTCGGCGTCGGCGTGAGATTCGACGGCACGAACAGGTCGGCCTGCAGCCGTTCGATCGGTGCCGGCTGGCGCGCGAACGAGAAGCCGAGATAGGCAACGACGTTGAGAACGAGGCTCCAGAAGACCCCGTGCGCAAGCGGCGGCAGATCGAGGCCGAGTATCCCCTGCGGCCGGAGCCAGGTGACGCCCCACGGGCCGTTACGCATGATGTCGCTCGCAATCGCGCCTGCGTCGATCATGCTCGGCAAGAGAAGCGTATAACCCCAAACCAGAATGCCGACGACCATGCCGGCAATCGCGCCGCGTGCGGTCGCGCGGCGCAGGAACAGGCCTCCGAAGAAAGCCGGCGCCAGTTGCGAGACCGCCGCAAACGACAACAGACCGATCGAAGCGAGCTGCGCGTCGCCGACCGAGCGGTAGTAAAGGTACGCCAGAAACAGAAGGACGAAGATCGCGACCCGCCGGATGCGGAGCAGCACCGAGCCGATATCCGACCGGTCAGTGATCAGCGCCGATCTCTGCTTCAGCACCAGCGGGACGACAAGATCGTTCGATACCATGATCGAAAGCGCGACCGATTCCACGATCACCATCGCGGTCGCCGCCGACAGTCCGCCGACGAATGCGGCGATGGCGAAGAACTCGGAACCGGCGGACAAGGGCAACGCCAGGACGAACATGTCACCGTCGACCTTGCCGGGTCCGAATGTCAGCAGGCCCCCGATGGCGATCGGCACGACGAACAGATTGATCAGCACGAGGTAGATCGGGAACACCCACGCGGCGCGTTTCACCTCGCGCTCGTCATGGTTTTCGACAATGGTGACGTGGAATTGCCGCGGCAAAAGAACGATGGCGAAGAACGACAGCACCGTCATCGCGACGATGGTGCCAAGGCCCGGCGCGTTGGTGAGGACCGCGGAGGTGTCCGGCCGGCGCATGGCCTGCGCAAACAGGGCTGCCGGCCCGTCGAACATCCAGAAGGTGACAAAGATGCCAACCGCAAGGAACGCCGCGAGCTTGACGAGCGACTCGGTCGCGATCGCAAGCATCAGCCCATCCTGGTGTTCGGTCGCGTCGATGTGACGCGTGCCGAACAGGACGGCAAAAGTCGCCATCAGCATCGCAACGAACAGCGCGATATCGCCGATCAGCGGCGGCGCAACGGCCGTTTGCGTCGTCACGTGCGTGAGGATCGTGCCGACCGACGACGACACAGCTTTCAGCTGCAGCGCGATGTAGGGAATCGTCCCGGCAATCGCGATCAGCGCGACGGTTGCGGCGACATACTGGCTCTTGCCGTAACGCGCCGCCATGAAGTCGGCGATCGAGGTAATGTTTCTTGCCTTAGCGAGCTGCACCAGCCGCATGATCAGCGGCGAGCACAGGCCGATCATGAGAATGGGCCCGACATAAATGGTAAGGAAGTCGAAGCCCGACCGCGACGCGAGCCCGACCGACCCGAAGAAGGTCCAGGACGTGCAATAGATCGCGAGACAAAGCGGGTAGATGAGCAG
>Ga0070741_10012482_pt1 | contig 15341 bp, 14 predicted proteins | sample Coa_R1_4_FD_66440 | JGI IMG/M metagenome (GOLD analysis project Ga0070741, IMG submission 66440) | Surface soil microbial communities from Centralia Pennsylvania, which are recovering from an underground coalmine fire - Coalmine... | ecosystem: Environmental > Terrestrial > Soil > Unclassified ... | reverse complement strand
CGGGCACGGGATCCGGGGTCGGCTCCGGGACGGGCTCCGGCATGGGCTCGGGGACGGGCTCCGGCGTCGGGGTCTCCTGCGCCGGCTCCTCGACGGCCACGCGGCCGTTGCCGCGGTTTGCCGTCACCTTGACCTCGTCGGGCTGAACGGACTCCTCCGTCGAGCGGAAGAGGTCGGCGAGGGGGCCCTCGCGCATGCTGGCGCGCTTGCTACGAGCCATGGGTCAGAACCTCCTTGGCAAGCTCGCGGTAGGCCCCGGCGGCCTTGCCGTTCGGGTCGTACTTGAGAACCGAGCTGCCGCGGACCGGCGCCTCGGCGAACTTGATCGCCTTGCGGATCCGGGACTTGAAGACGAGCTCGCCGAAGTTCTCCTCGAGGATCTCGACCGCCTCCTTGGCATGGACGGTCCTCGAGTCGAGCATCGTCGGCAGGATGCCCTCGATCTCGACGCCGGGGTTGAGGTTCTCCCGGATCATCTGAAGCGTGTTCTGGAGCTGGACGAGACCGCGCATCGAGAGGTACTCGCACTGCACGGGCACGATCACCTTGTCGGCGGCCGTCAGGGCGTTCACCGTCAGCAGCCCGAGGCTCGGCGGGGTGTCGATGCAGATGAAGTCGTAGTCGTCGCGAATCTCGTCGAAGGCCTTCTGCAGGGCGCGCTCGCGGCCGATCTGCGTGCTCATCGCGATCTCGGCGCCGGCGAGGTCGATCGAGGCGACGGCGACGTCCACCTCGCGCTCGACAATCACCTCGCTGATCGGGATCCGGTGGACGAGCACGTCGAACATGCTCTTCTCGACCTTGTCCGGGTCCACGCCCTGACTCATGGTCAGGTTGCCCTGCGGGTCCATGTCGACCGTGAGGACGCGATGGCCCGACTCCTTGAATGCGACCGCGAGATTGAGCGCCGTGGTCGTCTTGGCGACGCCGCCCTTCTGGTTGGCGAAGGCGATCACCTTGGCCGGGCCTGGGTTCTTGGGCTTCTGCGGCTGCTTGCCCTTCTCGTCCTTGGGCTTGCCGTCGTTCGCCTGCTCGGCGCCTGTCGTCTGGTCGTTCGCGCCCGAATCGACCCTGCGCTCCGGGGTGGGCCCGACCAGGTCCTCGGCACGCATGCGACCGGCCTCGTCCGCCTGCTCAGCGGCGTTCTTTCTCAGGAAGCTGGGCATCTAAGCGCGCTATTTCGCACTTGCGGCGCGCTTTCCTTCCTCTGATTGGAACAATCCGCCGCCCTGCCCGAATTGCTCGACAAGCGGCTGGTCTTCGTGACCGGCAAGGGTGGCGTCGGGAAGTCGACGATCTCGATCGCGCTTGGCCTCGCCGGGGCGGCCCGCGGCAAGCGGACGATCGTCTGCGAGGTCGGCGGCCAGGAGACCGCCTCGCGCGTCTTCAGGCGTGCGGAGGTCGGCTTCCACGAGGTCGAGGTGGCCGACAACCTCTGGGCGATCTCGATCGACCCCGACCAGTCGCTGCGCGAGTACCTGCTGCTCCAGCTGCGGGTGCGCGCGATGCGGGACCTGCTGGTCCGCTCGCGGATGTTCAACTACCTGGCGGCGGCCACCCCGGGGCTCAAGGAGCTGGTCACGATCGGGAAGATCTGGGAGCTCGCGCAGCCCGACCGCCGGGTCAAGAAGGCGGATCGGTACGACCTGGTGATCGTCGACGCCCCGGCGACCGGTCACGGGATCGGGTTCTTGCAGACGCCCCGGACGTTCGCCGGGATCGCCCGCGTCGGGCCGATCCACTCGCAGGCGCAGGAGCTCGACCGCTTCATCACCGACCACGAAGCGACCGGCGTCGCGATCGTCTCACTGCCGGAGGAGATGCCCGTCAACGAGTCGGCCTCGCTCGAGGAGCAGCTGACCGGCGAGATCGGGATGGCCGTCGACCGGATCTACATGAACGCGCTCTATCCCGAGCGGTTCTCAAATGACGACGCAGAGCAGCTCGAGCGCGCCCTCGATCAGGCGGACGGGCCGGCGCGCGCCGCCGTCCGCGCGGCGCTCTCGGAGCACCGGCGCTGCCGCTCCCAGCGAGCGCAGCTCCAGCGCCTCAAGCGGGCCGTCTCATCGCCCGTGAAGACGCTGCCGTTCATCTTCAGGCCGTCGCTCGACGTGCCGTCCCTGGAGCGCCTGGCGGGAGCGCTGGTCTGATGGCCTCGGTGGCCGAGATCGTCGAGGGCCGGGGGATCTGCATCTGCGCCGGGTCGGGGGGCGTCGGCAAGACGACGACGTCGGCCGCCCTGGCGGCGGGCCTCGCCGCGCGCGGCCAGAAGGTCGCCGTGCTGACGATCGACCCGGCGAAGCGCCTCGCCGACTCACTCGGCCTCGAGCAGCTCGAGAACACGCCGAGGCAGGTCGATCCGAAGCTGTTCGAGTCCTGCGGCGTCGAGATGAAGGGCGAGCTCTGGGCCATGATGCTCGACGCCAAGGCGACCTTCGACGAGGTCGTCCGCAACCACGCCCCCGATGCCGAGACGCGGGACCGGATCCTCGAGAACCGCATCTACAGGCAGCTCTCCAACGCCCTGGCCGGCTCGCAGGAGTACATGGCGATGGAGAAGCTCTTCGAGATACACCAGGAGGGTCGCTACGACTTCCTCGTGCTCGACACGCCGCCGTCTCGCAACGCGCTCGACTTCCTGGACGCGCCCAAGCGCCTCACGCAGTTCATCGAAGGCCGCGGGATGCAGATGTTCATGAAGCCGACGGGGGTGGCCGCCCGCGTGGTGGGCCGCGGCAGCTCGATGGCGATGGGCGTCCTCAAGCGGATCACCGGCCTCGACCTGATCTCCGACCTTCAGGAGTTCTTCCAGGCCTTCAGCGGCATGGTCGAGGGCTTCAGGGAGCGCGCCAAGCGCGTCTCGGAGCTGCTCGCCGACCCGGCGACCACCTTCGTGGTGGTCTGCGGGCCGCAGGGCGAGCCCATCGAGGAGGCCGTCTACTTCCACCGCAAGCTGGTCGAGGCGCAGCTGCCCGTCGGCGGGGTGATCGTCAACAAGGTGCACTACGAGACCGAGGCAGATCTGGCGAGCGGAGAGGTCCAGTCCGACCTGTCGGACCTCCTGGACGAGGAGCTCGCCGAGCGGGTCGCACGGAACTTCGCCGACTACCAGGCGCTGGCGGAGCGGGACGCGCGCAACGTCGAGCACCTGCAGAGGGAGCTCCAGCCGAAGGCCGTGATCCGGATCCCCTATCTGGACGAGGACGTCCACGACCTCGAGGCGCTGCTCAAGATCGACCGCTACCTGTTCGCCTCGGAGGAGCAGCGGGAGGAGCTGGCCGCCTCGGGGGCGGCCTGACTACCGCTTCCGCTCGTAGCGCAGCTCGCCGACCGACCAGTCCGTCGCGTCTGGGACCGGGAAGAGGTAGCGGACGCGGTCCTTGGAGGGCTCTCGCTCCGGCTCCTGGCGGCGCTCCCGCCGCGGCCGCGCGAAGGCAGGCCAGTCGACCTCCCCGTCGCCGGCGCTGAACCAGTCGGCCCGGTCGGCCTCGCTCGAGGCCGGATGCTCGCTCTCGCGGTGCACGATCTCGGGTAGTTCGACGTCGTCGACGACGATCCTCGTCGTCCTCGCCGTGTCCTCCTCCACCGGGGAGCGATCATCCAGGGGGGATCGGACGGAGCGAAGCGAGATTTCGTTCGTCTCCGTCCCATCTCGTCCCTGCGTCGGCGCGACCTCCACGGGCTCGGTCCGGTGGACCGCGATGTCCGCCGCGGCGAGGTGCCCGTCGGCGATGGCCGAGAGGTCGAGGGCCTCGTCGGAGTCCACGGAAGGCTCCGGGAGCCTCCACTCGGCGGTCTCGTCGAGGCTCGGCGCATCGACGTAGCTGGCGGCGAGGCCCTCGGAGAGCAGCACCTCGTCGGCCGCCGTGCGCAGGTCGGTGCCGAGAGCGCCGGTCGCGACGCCCTTGAGCAGCCTGCGAAGCAGCTCCTCGAGCTCCGCGATCACGTCCAGGGGCGAGGCCCCGGCGACGGGCCGGTAGCGCCCGCCGCTCATCAGCTTGCGCTCGATCGCCAGCGCGCGCTCCACGCAGATCCGCCCCTGCTCGCGCTCCTCCGGCTCGCAGGCGAGCGCCGCCACGCGGGCGGCCAGCGAGGTTCTCGCCGGTCCACCGCCTTCGAGCAGGCCACGCAGGGCGAGCAGGTAGTCGCTCAGCGCCTCGATCAGCGATGACCGCTCGGCGCCGAGCTCGAACCGGGAGGCCGCCCATTCGAGCGCCGGGATGCGGGAGCCACGCTCGGCGAGCTGGCGGGAGAAGCGCTCGAGCTCGGGGACCTCGTTGCCGGTCAGGCGGTAGCCGCCCTGTCGCGGGCGGCCGACGCCGGTGCCGAAGCGCTCCCAGCCGCCGGTCCGCTTCGCCCAGCCGTACGGGGCGAGGCCGACGGCCCCGGGCCTGAAGAGCCGAAGCGTCCTGAGCACCCGGCGCAGGTCGTCGGCGACCACCGCGGCGGGCGCCACCGCCGCCAGGCCGCAGCTCAGGCAGGCGAGGAAGCCGGGCTTGCCACGGCCGCCGGAGCGGGTCAGGTCGATCGCGTCGACGGGGGCATCGTCGACGAGGTCGGCACGCACGATCCGCACGCCGTCCAGCTCGAGCTCGTCCTTCGGCATGTGGAAGCCGAGCAGCGGCACGATCACCTGGCCGGCGGGAGTCGCCGCATCGGAGTCCGAGGAGATCGTCGAGAGCACACCGTCGATCGCGCCCTGGAGGCGGTCGCCGGCGATGTCGAATTCGGTCTTGCCCTCCCAGAGCCCGATCATGAAGCCGATGGCGGCCTCCTCGCCGGCGATCTCTCGCACCTCCACGAAGGCCTCCAGCCGGCGGAGCTCCGGGAGGTGGCGCTCGATGAACTGGTCGGTGAGCGGGGCGTACGAGTACATCGGCAGCGGCCCCTCGTCGGAGGGCTCGAGATCGAAGGGCATCTCGGTCCCGCTCGCCAGGCTCTCCTCCAGCAGGTCGGCCGCCTCTACCGCGAGGCGGCGCAGGGCCTCCTCGAGCCGCTCGGTGGTGCTCTCAAGTGTGGTCACGCATGCCGGATTCGCCCGGGGCCGATGGCGTTCCTGCGCCTGCATGTGGACTTGCAAGGCGCGCAAGAAACTCCGCAGCGAGAAGGAGCGGATCTCGTCGGATTGCCCGGCTCTGGTCCTGGCGATTCGACAAAGTCGGCCCACGGCCCGGCCCCGGGCGGGGCCCGGCCTCTTGATTGCCGCTTTTCGTCCCTAGACGGCCGCGGCCGCCGGCTCGCGCTCCTCGATGGGGAGCCAGCGGCGACCGTAGGACCGCATGTCCTCGATCAGCGGGACGAGGGCCCTGCCCTTGTCGGTGAGCTGGTAGGTCACGCGCGGAGGCACCTCCGGGAAGGTGCGGCGCTCGACGATCCCGTGCTCCTCGAGCTCGCGGAGGCGCAATGACAGGGTCCGCGGGCTGATCCCCTCCAGGGAGCGCTCCAGCTCGCAGAAGCGCATCGGGTCATCCGCCAGGTCGCGGATGATCAGGAGGGTCCACTTGCCGGAGATGATCTCCGCCGTCCGGCAGACTGGACATTCGCGGTCGAACACGAACCGCAGGATAGCGCCAAAGCTTTACTTTGTGAAGCGCCTGGACGAGCGGGCTCGGAGCCGGATCTAGCCGGCCGCCTTGACCCGCACGCGGCTGATCCCGTTGATCTTGACCGCGTAGGTCTTGCCGTCGCCCGAGTAGACCATCTGCTCGACCTGATCGGGCCCGAGGATCAGCAGCGAGCAGTCGGTCGGCCCGGGAGCGCAGCTGCCCGGTCCGCTGAGCTGACTCGTGAAGGTGGAGATCGAGAAGTAGGCGCGCTTCCCGTCGAGGCTGCTGCCCAGGTAGATCAGCACCGGAGCGTCGGCGCTCGGCAGCGACTCGAACGCGTGCATCTTCTTGTGGCGGACGAGCGGCTGGCTCACGTCGCCGAACGAGATGTCGGCGACGGTTGTGAAGTAGTAGAGGCGGTGGGTCGCATGAGGTGCGGGAGTCGCGCTGCCGCCTCCGCTGACCGAGGTCGCGGACGCCGTCCCGGCTGCGGAGGGTGTCGTCACGGTCGAGGTGAGCTGGCTCGAAGCCCCGGAGCCCGCGCCGCCACCGACGAACTGCTGGCGGAAAGGGTTCTTGACGCTCTGATCGCCGAGCCGGCTGGCCTTGCGGAGGCCCGGCGCGTGGTAGGTGACGACCGCCCGCTCGCCCTCGGGGGCAGGCTTGATCGGGGCCGATGCGGACTGGAGGGACGAGCTCGAAGAGCCGTTGCCGCGCGAGATCAGCACCGGCACGGCGACCATCGCCACGACCAGCAGGATCACGACCGGCAGCAGGTTGCGGTTGCGCAGGTCGTAGACCACGTCGCCGAGGAACTTCTGCACCTTCCAGGGCTTCATGGCGTCGCCACCGTCGCGCTGGCGGGCTGGGTCGGGGTAGTCGCCACGGGGGCGGGACCGCTGGGGCTGGCGCCGGCGGTGGACCCCTCGCTTGCGGGCGCCACGTAGCTCGTCACCCTGACCGCCACCTTGAGCAGCGGGTTGTCGGGATTGCGATGCGGCTGCGAGAGCGAGAAGCCGTCAATCGTCAGCAGGCGCCCGTCCGCGGCCACGGTGGCATTGCCGCGGAGATGGATCAAGTCCTGGAGTCCTTTGAGGAAGTCCGCGACGTCGAAGTAGGTGCCCCTGAAGACGAGGTTGTACGGCATCGTCGAGAGCCCGGCCGGTCCGACCGCGGCGCCGATCGGCAGGTTGGCGGCGCCGGCCTCGGTTGCGGGCGCGGCCGCCGTGGCCGCCGTGGCCGTCGCAGTCGATGAGCCGCTCGGGGACGAGCCGGTCGAGCCGTCGGAGCCGCTCGGCGCGGGGGTCGTCGAGGTGCCGGACGCGCTCGGAGCCGGCGTGGACGGCGCCGGGGTGGCACCGCCCGAGGCGCTCGAGTCAAGGGAGATTCCGCGGAACTGAACATTGGTGTGCTCGGCGATCCCGTTGAGCTCGACGAGCAGCGAAGACGTGTCGGCCTGCGCGGGAACGGCCTTGCCGAGCACGACCAGGCGCCCGTAGTAGACGGGGAAGTGGCTTCGGGCCTGCTCGCCGAACCGCGCGGTCTGCTCCTGCTGCGCGACCTGGGCCTTGAGCCCGTCGATGTCCTTGCCGAGCTGGGAGGCCTTCTCTCGCTTCGGCGCCAGGACGGCCAGGTAGAAGACGACGAGCAGCACGGCCATCAGGACGCCGAGCACGACCGCCTTGTCCGAGCCCTTCATCTCAGTTCCCGCCCTTCAGCACGGTGTGGACTGCCTGATCGGCCTTGCTGGACTGCTCGCGGATCGAGGCCTTGGCGACGTTCTCCTGGGCCTGACCGTCGGAGACCTGGTCGTTCGAAGTGGTGGCATCCGAGGACGGGACCGGCGTCGCGGGGGCCAGGCTGCCCGGTGGCGGCGTGGGGGCCGCATCGAACGCGACGATGATCACGAACTTGTAGATCTTGTCGTTCGTTTGACAATCGCCGCTCCCGCCTGCGGACGCATCCCCCGGCTCCCCGGTGAAGCCGGTTGCGTTTTCGTCGGGGAGCTTCGAGTTGTCCAGCGCAACGCGGGTGACGCCGTCGATGTCCTCGAGCGAGGCCATGAAGCCGGCGACGGAGTCCTGGTTCAGCGTGCACCCCATGATCTCGAGGGCCGGCCCCGCAATCGAGGCACGCAGGTTTGAGCTGCCGCCCGAGCTGCCGCCGGCCTGGTCAAGCTGCACCGTCGGGGCGACCGTCCCCTGCACCGACCACAGCCAGATGTCGCTCGGCTGCACCCGGGCCAGCTCCTCGAGGACCCGCTGCCAGTCGAAGCGGCTCTGAGCGAGGCTCTGGATCGTCGCCAGACGGTTCTGCTGGACGGTCCGGAAGTCGGTGAAGGCGCGGACGCTGTTGGCGCGCTCGGTCGCGGACGCGAGCTGCTGCTCGAGGCTCGCCTTCTCGGACTGGCGGTCCGAGATCTGCTTGCTCGTCAGCGCCACCACGACGATCCCGAGGAGCAGCAGCCCGAGGCCGGCGAGCAGCACGTAGATCAGGCTGCCGGTGCGAAGCGGAGCGGAGTCGCCGCGGCGCTCGTCCGGGGGGATCAGGTTGACGGGCCTCATCGCTCGCCTCCGAGCGCCAGTCCGTAGGAGACGGTCAAGCGGGCGGCGTCCTCATCGTCGAGGTCCCGAAGCGCCGCCGGGGTCATCACCTCGATGCCGAGGCCCAGCCCCACCTGGATCCTCTCGGGAAGCCCTGGGATGCTGCTGCCGGGACCGCAGAGCACGACCTGCTCGATCGCGGCCGCATCCTCCTGCGCCCGGTAGAAGTCGAGCGAGAGCCGGAGCTCGTCGATCAGCTTCGAGGCACCCTCCTCGAGTGACGCGCGCGTCGCCTCGGCGTGGGGCTCGCCCTCGAACGAGTCGATCGGCTCCTCGAGGCCCACGTCGAGGAGCAGGTCGCGGGCGTCGTCCATCGGAACGCCCTCCCGCTCGGCGACGCGCGCGGCGATCGACTCGATGCCGAACGGCGCGACCCTGGTGAACAGACACTCCCCGCCCCTGGCTACCGCAAGATTCGTGATGTCGCCGAGGCTGCAGAACAGCGTCGTCGACTGGACCTGCCCGTTCTCGCCGTCCACCGGCAGCGGCGGCGTGACGTCGAGCGCCCGGATCATCCCGAACGCCGACAGATCAATCCCGACCGGGTGCAACCCCGCCTTCCGCAGCGCCTCGAGCAGCGAGGTCACCATGTCCCGCCTCGCCGCAACCGCCAGCACCTCCATCTGCCGCTCGCCGTCGGGCCCCGTCCCCCGCGAGATCACGCGGTGATCGAGGACGGCCTGGTCGAGCGGCATCGGGATCTGGTCCTGGGCCCGGAAGCGGACCGCGGTGTCGATCTCGTCCTCGTCCTCGATCAGCGGCAGCTGCATGGTGCGAACGACGACCCGCTGGTTGGCGATCCCGAGCCGGACGGACTTCCCGAGCTTGTTCTGCGCGAACAGGTCGCGCAGCGCCTGCGAGAGGCGTTCGGCATCGAGGACCTCGCCCTCGTTCACGACCCCGGCGGGCAGCGGCGCGATCCCGGTGCGGCTCACCTCGCGCGAGCCGTTGTTCCGGACCTCGGTCGCGGCAACGCTGCCGGTCTCGATGTCGAGCCCGACGATCGACTGCGGCTTCTTTGAGGTGGTGAGCATCTGATCGTGAAATAGCCGCCGTTTAACGGCCGTCCCCCACTCCATCGGCTGCGCGGCCCCGCCTCGCCATACCCAAGAGTGATGAACGTTTGGACGCTCTTGGCCGCGAGCCCTACCGCACGAATTGGTTCAGGTAGGCGTCGATCAGCTGACTGCCCGCGAGCAGCCCCACGACGCCGCCGATTGCGAGGAAGGGCCCGAACGGGACCGCGTGCTTCCGCGCCTCCGGGCCGTGGGCGAGCATCAGGCCGAAGCCGACCAGGGCGCCGATCGCGATGCCGACGAGGAGCGCCGGAAGGACCGACACCCCGAGGAAGAGACCCATCACCGCGGCGAGCTTGACGTCGCCCATCCCCATCCCCCGCGGATAGATCAGCGCGAAGAGCAGCAGGAACGCGCCCGCGCCCGCCGCGGCCGCGGCCCGCTCCGGCAGGCTGGCGGCATCGGTCGCGGCCGCGATCCCGAGCCCGAGAAGGGCGCCCACCAGCAGGATCGCGTTGGGGATCACCCGTCGCTCCAGGTCGGTGAGGGTGATCGCGGCCAGGATCGCGACGAAGACCAGGCCAAGCGCCAGCTCGGCGGGATCCCCTCGCAAGACGAGCGCCGTCGCCGCGAAGGCGAGCCCGACGCCGAGCTCCATCAGCGGGTACCGCGCAGGGATCCTCGCGTGGCAGCTGCGGCACCGGCCACGCAGGAAGAGCCAGGAAAGCACCGGGACGTTGTCGTGGGCCGCGATCTGGGCGCCGCAGGAGGGGCACTGCGAGCGGGGCCCCACGATCGAGTGGCCCAGCGGAACGCGATGCGCCACTACGCCCAGGAAGCTGCCGGCGATCATTCCTCCGATGAACGCGAATGAGGCGATCGGGACCATCGTGAGTCCTTTCGGCTCTGCGCCCGAGGGGCTTTAGGAACCGCTAGAGGCTCGGCGGCGAGCTCGTCGTACTGAGCTCGATACGGCTGTCAAAGCTGGGTTCGTCGTAGAGGAACTGCAGCCCGTCCGACGGGGTGCCGGCTGGGTCCACCTCGATGGCGAGCCCGAGGCGCGTGCCCGCCGTCAGTGACGTGCCGAGCGTGAAGTTGAGCGGCACGTGAAGCTCGCTCCACCCGGTCGGCCACGGTGTCGCGGTATAGGTGAAGTACGTCTGACCGTTGAGCGGCGCCGTCTGGTTGACCGCCGCCGTCTGAACGATGTTGCCGTTTCCGTCCGTGCTCCTGACGAACAGCCAGACGCAGATCTCGCCCGCGTACGTGGCCCCTCCGACCGTCTGGCTCCACAGGTTGAGCGTGCCCGTCCCGTTGAGCTGAACCGTCGAGCCGCTCGGGATCGGCGGAGAGAGCCATTCGTGGAGCTGCTGGAAGCGGGTCGGCTGATCGGTCTCCGGGGCGGTGGCGACGCTCAGCGCCTGGCTGTCGCACCCGTTGCCCGAGCCGGTCAGCAGCTGGAGCCCCTTGTCGCTGGCGGCCCCGGTGCTCGGCTCCACGTCCGTCGCGTAGTCGTAGAGCGGAGTCTCTGTCGTCAGCGGCGCCGCCGCGTTCACCATCAGGTCCGGCGCGCCCGGGTTGTTGCCGTTCTGGACACCGGTCGAGCAGACGCCACGGGTGTTGTGGGCCAGATGGTCGGTGGTGACCGGCTGTCGCGCCGAGTTGTCGCAGCTCGTATCCGTGAACCAGAAGGTCCACGGATAGCCGCTCGTGTTGTTACCCGATGCGGGGTTCGAGTTGCTCGCGGGCTGCGACGCGGGGTCCGAGAGCTCCGCCTGAACCTCCTGGTAGTGACGGGCCCCGCCGACGGGCGTCCCGTCTAGGACGATCGAGACGATCACGCGCTTCAGGTCCTGCGCCCCGGGACAGTTCGCCTCGGAGCACGTCGCGTCGTTCTCCCAGACGACGAAGCGGTGGATCGTTCCGCCCACGTCTCCGCTGGTGAAGTGCGTGGGCGTCGGGTCTACCGCGCCCCCGCTGACCACGCCGCCGCCGTAGAGTGCGCTGCCGTTGTAGACGAGCGGCTCCGGCTGCGTGCCGTCCTCCTTGACCGCATAGTTCGACCCTTGGACGCGCCACGCCGGGTCAGCGGTGCTCGTGGAGTCCGCTGGCAGCGAGGTGAGCGCGATCTGCGAGTAGGGCAGCTGCTTGATCTTCTCGAGCTCGGACTGCAGACGATCGGAGACGACCTGGCTCTGCTCGTTGCGGTAGCTGGAGTGTGCCTGGGCGCCGATCAGGTTGAGGACCGAGAGCGCGCCGAGAGCGAGGATCAGCATCGCGATCATCACCTCGGCCATCGACATGCCCGCCTCGGCGCGGGCGCTCTGCCTGAATCGGGTCACCCGGTCGCCATCGGTAGGAACCCCCCGCCGAGGAGAGCGTTTGCCCGCTGATTGGACATGGGTTTACCCACAATTCGCGATCCGTGATTTCCCGCAATCCGGCGATCGCGCCGGAGCCTCAGAAGGGCAGCGCCGACGTGCCGGTGTTGACCTGCAGGCGGCTGTCGTAGCTCGGCTCGTCGTAGAGGAAGTTCATGCCGCCGCCCGTGGTCCCCGCCTTCTCGACCTGGATGGCTAAGCCGAGCCGGCTGTTCGGTCCCAGGGTGAGGGAGAGGTTGAAGCTCAGGGGGATGTGCAGCTCCGTCCAGCCGGTCGGCCAGGTCGGAAGCGAGTAGCTGAAGTAGGTGAGGTTCGTCGCCAGGTTGACCGCCGGCGTGTCGACCGGCACACCGAGGACGTTCAGGTGGCGCTCGAAGATCCAGAAGCAGAGGTTGCCCGGGTAGGAGGCGCCGTTGATGCTCTGCGTCCAGAGGTCGAGCTCGCCGGTGCCGTTGAGCGTGACGTTGAATCCGGTGCCCATCGGCGGCGAGACCCACTTGTGGATCTGCTGCATGCGGCTCGTGTCCGGGTCGCCGATCAGCGCGCCGGAGAGGTTGGTGAGCGGCTGGAAGAGCGAGGAGGAGCAGCCGTTGCTGCTCGGCTTCGGCATCAGCAGACCCTTGTCGGTCGCCGGAGTGCTGGATTGCACGTCGGTCGAGTAGTCGTACAGCGGGGTCTCCGCGCTCAGCGTCGGGGGGCTGGTCACCAGCAGGTCCGGCGCACCCGGCGGACAGCTGGTCACGTTGAGGATGTTCGTCGTGCAGTTGCTCGAGTTCTGGGTCCCGGCGCTGCACACGCCGTCGGTGCTGTGCACGAGGTGATCTCCCGTGAGCGCCTGGCGGGTGCTGTTGTTGCAGGACGTGTCCGTGAGCCAGAACGTCCACGGGGTGCCGTTGACAGTGGTGCCGCCGCCCGTGCAGTTGGTCCCGGTGCACTGGCCGGTGGCGGTGTTGCAGTCGCTGCCGCCGGTGCAGTGCGGGCCCGGGTTGGGGTCGTTGAGCGGGTTCGTGTTCGGGTTCGAGACGTCCTTGAACGCCTCCTGGTAGTGGCGGACGCCGCCACCCGCCGGCGTCCCGTCGAGATTGATCGCGACGATGATCCGCTTCAGGTCCTGGGACCCGGGGCAGGTCGAATCGGGACAGGTCGGGTCGTTGAGCCAGACGACGTAGCGGTAGATCGTCCCCCCCACGTCGCCGCTGGTGAAGTGAGTCGGGGTGGGATCGACGGTGCCCCCGGAAACCGTGCCGCCGCCGTACAGCGCACTGCCGTTGTAGACGAGCGGCTGCGGGCTCGTCCCGTCCTGCTTGATGGCGTAGTTCGTGCTCTGCACGCGCCAGGCCGGGCTGTTGACGTCCGTCGAGTCGGCGGGCAGTCCGGTCAGGGCGATCTGGTCGTAGGGCAGCGCCGAGATCTTCTCCAGCTCTGACTGCAGCCGATCCGAGACGACCTGGCTCTGCTCGTTGCGGAAGCTCGAGTGGGCCGCGGTGCCGATCAGGTTGAGGATCGCGAGCGAGCCGGCGGCGAGGATCAGCATCGCGATCATCACCTCGGCCATCGACATGCCGTCCTGGCGCCGCGCCAGCCGGGCGATCCGTCGAAGCGGCCTTCCGTGGCCTCCGATTCCCCTCATCTCGCTCCTACCCGCTCATGGCGTCGTCGTTCGGTTCTGCAGCGCTGCGCCGTCCGAGACGGTGATCGCGTCGCTGCCGTTGCGGCCCGGGAAGACGAAGGTGGCGGTGATGGAGGTGGGCGAGGTCGAGCTCGGCGAGTAGGTGAAGACGTTGCCGCTGGAGAGCCCGGAGACGACGGTGTAGGCCGCGCCTGGACTCGTGCCGTCGGGCTTCGCCTCGACGCGGGTGCAGGTGCCCGACGTGTCGCAGCTGTAGGTGACGCGGCACTGGATCGCGGTGCTCGAGGGCGATCCCCCGCAGGTGGCGCTGTGCACGTAGGTCAGCAGGGAGAGCTGGGTCGCGGTGGCGGTGTAGACGGTGCTCCCCTGGCGGATCTCGCGAACGATCCGCTCGGCCGTGAAGCGCGCCTGCTGGATCGCGTTCGATCGGGTCGTCAGACCCGGCTGGGTCTTGACCGCGGTGACGAAGACGGTAGTCGCGACGGAGACGATGAACAGGCCCAGGACCAGGGCCATGAGCAGCTCCGGAAGGGTGAAGCCGCCCTCCCGGGCGAGCCGCCGCAGGAGCCTCTCTCCCAGCCGGCGCATGATCAGCAACCCGTGTTCGGCGGGCTCGAGGCCGCGGACGAGCACTCGATGAAGCGGTCGGTCGTGTAGTGCGGCGCGGTGTTCGGGACGGTGAAGCTCTGGGACGCAGCGTTCGTCCGGATGTCGGCGTTGCTGTCGAGATGGAGCGTCTTGCCGGCGAGCGCGCCGCAGTAGGTCGAGTTGCTGTTCAGGTTGACGTCGCTGAGCGGCGCGTAGACGACGAAGTTCTGCTGGCAGGCGGCGTTGATGTCGGTGTTGCTGTTCAGGTTGATGATCGTCTGGCGCGAGGTCGAGCCGACGAAGAGCAGCTGCACGGGATTGCCGTCGTTCGAGCTGATCCTGGTGTTCGACGCCATGTTGAGCTGCGTCACTCCCGAGGAGTAGCCGCAGTTCTCCGGCGAGTCGAAGTAGATGACCACCGTCTGGCCCGCCGCAACGAGCAGCGAGCTGTTGCTGCTCATCGTCAGCTTGCAGAAGCTGTACTTGGAGCCGGTCAGGGTGACCGTGCTGTTCGTGCCGACGGCGAGCTCACGGCTGCCGCAGCTGCCCGCGCTGCCGTTTGCGTTCACGCCGTTCCAGCAGGCCGACGCCTTGTTGCCGCTGACCAGGTCGCGGCTGAAGAAGTTCGAGTTGTTGTTGTTGGTGGCGACGTCTCCCTGGTTCACCGGCGGCAGGATCACCGGCCCCTGGCCCACGACGGTGTTGGGCACCGTGCAGTTCGGGTCCTGGAAGTAGCTGTTGGAGCCGGCCTGCTGGAACCGGTGTCCGACCCCGACGCTGGCCGGACCGCACTGCTTGGCGTTGGAGCTCAGCGTGATGTCGCCGTTGCTGGCGGTGCCGGCGTGGATCCGCGCGTTCGAGTCGAGCGTGATCGAGTCCCCGGCCTTGACCTGGAAGTCGCCGAAGATCGACTGGCCGGACACCGAGTGCGCCTTGACGTCGACCCGGCGGGTCGCGTCGCCCTGCGTGCCGGTGGCCACGACCTCGATGCTGTAGGGAGGCCTGCCGCCGGTCGGCGGGCACGCGCCCGTCCCGTCGCAGACCTGGACCTGGTAGGTGTAGCTGCCGCCGGCGGGGTCGGTGCCGCTGATCACCGGGCACCAGCCGGCCGAGGGCCCTGTGCTGGACACGGGGCTGCAGGCGTTGGAGGGGCTCGGGGCGATCCGGTTGAAGTGCAGCAGGGCCGTGCTGACCGCCGTCTGGGCGAGCTGCACGGCGGACTTCGTCTGCTCGTCCCGGTTGGTGCCGTGCTGCACGTTGGCCGTTGCGACGACGCCGACGCTGACGATCGCGAAGGCCGCCAGCAGCATCAGCAACGTGGTCGGCAGGGCGAAGCCGTCCTCCGCCCGCCTCCATGCCTTCAGCTTCGGGAACGGTCCCACGCCTCTCACATCGGCGCCCGGAGCCCTCGCCACATACCGAGGATTGATGAAACGCTCCGCGCCTAGATCAAACGGCCACTGAACGAAAAGAGGGGCGGGCCCGGAGGCCCGCCCCTCGTCACGGCTTGCGTCAGGCGACGCGCCGGGCTAGTGAGCCCAGTCGCCGCTCGACGGACAACCCGCCTTGCCGGTCGT
>Ga0070741_10012481_pt1 | contig 15341 bp, 10 predicted proteins | sample Coa_R1_4_FD_66440 | JGI IMG/M metagenome (GOLD analysis project Ga0070741, IMG submission 66440) | Surface soil microbial communities from Centralia Pennsylvania, which are recovering from an underground coalmine fire - Coalmine... | ecosystem: Environmental > Terrestrial > Soil > Unclassified ... | reverse complement strand
CGTCGTCGTCAACCAGGATCTCGATGCGCACCTTGGGCACGAAGTCGATCTCGTACTCGGCGCCTCGATAGACCTCGGTATGGCCCCGCTGGCGGCCGAAGCCGCGAGCGTCGGACACCGTGAGCCCGGCCACCCCGAGCGACTTCACCGCTTGGTTCACGTCGTCGAGCTTGAACGGCTTGATGATGGCAACGATCAGCTTCATCGGAGTTCTCCTCTCTCAGACGCGCTCGAGCGCGTAGGCGGTCTCGGAGTGCTGCGTGAGGTCGAGCCCCGTGTCCTCGTCGTCGGGCGAGACGCGGATGCCGCCGGGAAGGGCGGCCTTGAGGACCAAGCCGATGAGGGCGGACACGGTGAGGGAGAAGACGAGGACCACGACCACGGCCAGCGCCTGCTCACCCAACAGCCCCCACCCGCCACCGAAGAACAGGCCGTCCTTGCCCGCCTCGTTCACGGCCGCGTCGGCGAAGAAGGCGAGCAGCACGGAGCCGAGGATGCCGCCCACCAAGTGCACGGCGACCACGTCGAGGGAGTCGTCGTAGCCCAGCTTGAACTTCAGGCTGATGGCGAGGAAGCACACGGCACCGGCGATACCGCCGATGGCGATGGGCGCGAGGCCGCCCACGAAGCCGGCGCACGGCGTGATGGCGACCAGCCCGGCCACGGCACCGGACACCGCCCCCAACGTGGTGGCGTGGCCTGACTTGGCCCGCTCGACCACGAGCCAGGCGAGCATGCCCGCGGCCGCGGCCACGAACGTGTTGAGGAAGGCCTGGGCAGCGACGCCGTTGGCGCTCAACGCCGAGCCGGCGTTGAAGCCGAACCAGCCGAACCACAGGATGCCCGTCCCCAGCATGGTGAGGGGGAGGGAGTGGGGCGCCATGGGCTCCTTGGGCCATCCCCGCCGCTTGCGAAGCAGCACGGTGAGGGCGAGGGCGGCGGCGCCGGCATTGATGTGCACGACGGTGCCGCCGGCGAAGTCCAGCGCCCCGCGGTCGGCCAGCCACCCACCGGCGAAGACCCAGTGGGCCACCGGCAGGTACACGAGCACCGACCACAGCGTGATGAACCACACCCACGCGCTCCACCGCATGCGGTCGGCGATGGCGCCGGTGATGAGCGCGGGCGTGATGACCGCGAACGTCAGTTGGAAGGCGGCGAAGGCCAACGTGGGAATGGTGCCCGTGACGCTGGTGGCCAGGTCCTTCATCCCCACGAAGTCGAGGTTGCCGATCCACCCGGCGTTGCCCGCATCGCCAAAGGCGAGCGAGTACCCGAACAGCACCCAGAGCACGGTGACGATGCCCATGGCGAAGACGTTCTGCAACAGCATGGCGAGCACGTTCTTGGACCGGACCATGCCGCCGTAGAACAGGGCGAGGCCTGGGGTCATGAACAGGACGAGCGCCGAGGAGACGAGCACCCAGGCGGTATCACCGGTATCGATGTCCGGCACGAAAGAAAGACCTCCACGTGTGGCGGGGCCGCCTGTGGGGCGCGTCGAAGCGCGTCAAGCGGCATCCCGCGGCGAGTAGTTGCGGATGACGGGTTAGGCCACGCGCAACGGTGGAGGCCCGCGGCGGCCCACGCCACCGCACAGCCCGCGGCGCACCCGGCGCCGGATGGTGCCGTCCAGCCCGAGCGCGACGGCGGCGGCGAGCAGCGAGAGCAGGGCGATCCCGCTCAGCCAGCCGGGAGCGAGCGACGCCGTCGCCGTCGCCCGGCGGGCCCCGGCCAATGCACCGGCCGGGCCGACGTGCGCGCCCCGCACGCCGGCGGCGGCGATGGCATCGGCCGACGGATGGCGTCCCGTATGGCTGCTCGCGCCCACTGCCATGGTGCCCGCCAGCAGCACGCCGACGGCCGCGGCCAAGGCCAGGCGGGCCCAGCGGCGGGTGGTCGGGGAAGGCATGTCCCCACCGTGGCCGATGAATGTTGCGGCTCAGTGACGCCCCGTGTTTCGTCAGTGTGAACTCGGGTGCCAAGCGTCGGCCAGGCTGGGACGGCGGGCGTCCACGGGTGGCCGATAGCGGGACGACGCCACCGCGTCCCTGGCCAGCAGGTCAGCCAACGGGTCGCCTCCTCCGAAGAGACGGAGGCGGCGCCTGGCAGAGCTGCGCCCATCGAGGCCGGCCGCCTGGGCGGTGGCCAGGAACGCCGACAGCGGCATGCGATCCGGCCCCCCGACCTCGCTCAGGCCGGGGGAGAGTCGGCCGTCGATGGCGGCGACGAGCACGTCGACCACGGTGTCGACATGCACGGGCTCCACCACGGGATCGACCCCGTTGGCCTCGGTGTTGGCCTCGGGCGTGGCACGCCGGTGCAGCAGGGCGTCGACGAAGGGCCCGGGGTCGGACCGATCCCCAAAGGGATGGGTGACGCGAACGATGGTCACCTTGGCTCCGGTGTTGACGGCCATGCGTTCGACCGTGGCCAAGGCGCCCAGGTAGCTGTCGGTGGGCGCGTCACCGCTGTGGGCCCGGCTGAGCATGACGATGCGGGGCACGCTGTCGGCCCGGGTCGCGGCGAACAGCACGCCCGCGCTTGCGACCCCGACGTCCCGAACGGCCGAGCGGGGCGACGTGGGGACCATGGTGGGCAGGAGCACGAGGGTGTCGACCCCCCGCAAGCCGGCGCTGCCCGCGCCCATGTCTCTGACGGTGATGCCCGCGCCGGCGACGGCCCGGCTCAGGCGATGGCGGATCCAGCCGTCCGTGCCCGCGACGGCAAGAACACGTGTGCGTTCGTTCATTTCTCTTCTCTCTCTGCGAGCGGTTGGGTGGGCTCAGATGCAGAGAGGCAGAGGCGGGCCCCGCACAGACCGTGCGCCGCTGGGCCGGCTGGCCCGGCGCGGCCGCCACGGGACGGCGACGGCCGACCAGCGGGGCGCGCCCCAACCGGCCAGCAGGGCCAGGACGGCGAGGGTGAGGACGGTGAGGCCCAGGCCCCGCCGACCATCCCGCTCGCTCGCCAGTTTCAGCACCGGGTCGTTGGTGGTGACCACGGCCGCGATGCCGACGTCGTTGGACGACGCCGTGAGCGTGAGGCCGGCGGGCGACGTCCACGGGCGCGGGCTGTCATCCGTGACCGCGTGACCGCCAGCCAGGGCGACAACGGCCACCACCACGACGAGCAGCAGCCACCGCCAGGAGGGCCTCACGGACCCAGACGGTAGCGGGCGGAAGGAGCCGCCGGTCATGGAGACGATGGGCGCTGAGGGATGCCCGTCAGCGGCCGACCCATCGAACGGCGCGTCGCCGTAGCTACCCCCTCCTGTGTGGCGGCGGTCATGGCCGAGGAGGGGGTTACGTCAACTGGCGCTGAGGTCGAGTGATCGGTCGACGTCGATGGAGGAGAGCAGCCGGCGGTCGTGGGTGATGAGGAGCAGCGTGCCGCTGTACGAGGCGAGGGCCTGCTCCAGTTGCTCGATGCCGGGCAGGTCGAGATGGTTGGTGGGCTCGTCGAGGATGAGAAAGTTCACGCCCCGCCCTTGCAGCATCGCCAGCTCGGCGCGCGTCCGCTCGCCGGGTGACAGCGAGCGGGCCTGGCGCTGCACGTGCTCGGCGCCCAATCCGAACTTGGCCAAAAGGGGCGCGGGACTCGCCGACGGTCAGGCCGGTGCGGGCGCCAAAGGCATTGCCCAGAGTGCTCTCGCCCGAGAGGGCGACCCGGTCCTGGCCCAGTTCGCCCACCACCACGCTGGGCCCCATCCACTGGCGGCCGTGCGTGAGGGGGAGGCGGCCGACCAGCGCGTTGACGAGGGTGGTCTTGCCCGAGCCGTTGGGGCCGGTGAGGAGCAGGCGGTCACCCCACCCCAGCTCCACGTCGATGGGCCCGAGAGTGAACGAGCCGCGGGTCACCGTGGCGTCATCGAGGGTGGCCACGATGGCGCCGGACCGGGGCGCCTCCTCGATGGTAAAGCGGAGTTCCCAACCCTCCCAGGGCTTGTCGACCTGCTCCAGCCGTTCGATCCTGCGCTCAGTGGAGCGAGCCTTGGCGGCCAGCTTCTCCGTCTTGTTGATGCGGAAGCCGCGCTGGGCCTTGTCGTTGTCCTTGGGGTTGCGCTTCTCCTTGGACGTGCCCGACGTGGCCCACTGCCGCTCCCGTTGGGCGCGCTCGCTCAGCTCCTGGCGCTGGGTTTGGTTGAGCTCGTACGCCTCTTCGGCGTGGCGCCGGGCCGTGGCCCGCTCCTCGATGAAGGCGTCGAACCCACCGGTGTAGAGGCGGCCGGTGTGGTCGTGCTCGTCCAGCTCCAGCACCGACGTGATGGTGCGGCCCAGGAAGTCACGATCGTGGGACACGATGACCAGCCCACCGTCGCGCGACCGGGTGAGCACGAACTGCTCCAGGCGCTCCAGCCCGTCGAAGTCGAGGTCGTTGGTGGGCTCGTCCAGCAACGTGATGTCGAAGCGCGACAGCAGCACGGCGGCCAGGGCCACGCGTGCCGCTTGGCCCCCGGACAACGTGTTGGTGGCGGCGTCGAGCACGCGCCCGGCGAGGCCAAGGTCGGCGGCCGTGGCGTCGATGCGAGCGTCCAAGTCGGCCGCCCCGAGCCGCTCCCATCGCTCCAGGGCCTCGGTGTAGGCGTCCGCCGCGCCCGGCTCGTCGCCCGCCAGCCCGTCGGCTGCCTGGTGCAGGGCGGCGTCGGCCGCCTCCGCTCCCGTGCGTTGGTGCAACAACTGGCGCACCGTCTGGTCGGCCGAGCGCTCATGCTCTTGGGCGAGATACCCGACCGTCGCCGTCGGCGGCGCCAGTGTGACCGTCCCGCCGTGGGGGGCGCGCAGGCCGGCGAGGATGGTGAGCAGGGTCGACTTCCCCACCCCATTGGGTCCGATGACGCCCAGCCGAGTGCCGGGCGCGACGACCAGCGAGATGTCTTGCAAGATGCGCCGAGGGCCATGGTCGGCGACGACGCGAGTGGCAGTGAGCGTTGCAGGCAAGGGGGCCGCAGGCTACCGGCCCGGCCGCCGCTCGCTTTCATGAGAGCGCCGTACTAGTCCGGTGTGAAACAAGATTTAGCCCGATCGGGCTATTTCACCATTGCGCGCCTTCCTTCACAGTGGCGATGGCGGCGGGGCGACATGCGCTCGGCCGGCAGGTCCACGGGGGGCGGTCGATCATGCGGTTGGGGAAGCTGCGCGTGCGCGCTTGCGTCTTGGTATCCGTTGCCGTCATCGGCGTCGTGCTGCCGACATTTGCGCCCGAGGTCGGTGCCGCCACGGTGGTGGCGCCCCGGAAGGCGGCATCGCTCCCGCCCTTGGCATCGGACGCAACGGCCAAGCCCCAGGGCGACATCCCCACCGGTGACTTCTCCCATGCCCCTCATCCCGACGGCTCGATCGACGCCCCCCAGGACAGCGCGGGCGCCCCGGAGAACTTCGCGGTGGCCAACCGCACGGTGGTGGGCCGCGATGCCCGGTCGACCACCTACGACAACCATGACGGCACGTCGACCGTCGTGCTCCACAACTCGCCGGTGAACTGGCGGGACCAGTTCGGGGCGTGGCGGCCCATCGACGGCACGCTCGCCCCGGCGGCCAACGGGCGGGTCGAGAACGTGTCCGGCCCGGTGCGGGCCAGCTTCTCGGGGGCCACGGACACGGGCGACGTGGCCCACCTGAGCGCCGACGGTTGGTCGCTGGGCTTCCGGCTGGCCGGCCAGCGCGCCGGCAAGGTGGGGGCCAGGGCAGGGTCGAGCGTCCGCTACAGCGACGTGGTGCCCGGCATCGACCTGGTCGAGCAGGTCGGCACCCACGGCATGAAGGAGTTCGTCGTCCTCAACCGGCCCCTTCCGGCGGGCACGCCCACGTCGTGGCGGTTCCCGCTCTCCCTCACCGGCCTCACCCCCCGGACCACGGCCGACGGCTCCATCGCCTTCGCTGATGCGTCGGGCAACGACGTGCTCACCATGCCCCAGGGCTACGCCGAGGACTCGGCCGGCGACCCCACCCAGGCGCCCCGCCCGCGCACGACGGTGAAGGTCACCCTGGTGCACCCGACGGCGTCGACGTCGGCGGTGGACGTGTCCATCGACGGGACGTGGCTCAACGACCCGGCGCGCGTGTACCCCGTCTCCATCGACCCGAGCGTGGTCTTCTACGGCGGCCTGCAGTCGGGCCACTGGGACAGTTTCGTGTCGCAGTCCCAGCCGACGACCAACTTCAACAGCTACGTCGACTCCAACGCCTATACCGATCTCATTGGCATCCCTGCCGCCGGCCAGCAGTACTACACGTACATGAAGTACGACCTGTCGGCCATCCACGGCCACACGGTCACGAACGCCATGTGGAACGGGTTCTTCTACTCGACCAACACCTACAGCGGGAACAGCTTCGCCATCTACCAGGCGGCGGGGGCGTGGACCGACTCGGCCATCACGTGGAACAGCCAGCCGGGCCACACCGGCGCCACCCCGGCGCTGGGCAATACCACCGCGCCCAACCAATGGTTGGCCCGGGACATCACCGGTTGGGTGCAGCCCTGGGTAGACAACGGCAACGTCAACTACGGCGTGTCCATCGACACCCGAGGCCTGGGGTACTACTTCAAGCTGGCCTCCGACGAGCAGGCCTTCGCCGGCCAAGACTCCTATCTCGCCGTCACCTTCAACAACACGCCCGCCCCCTGGCCGTCGCAGGCCTCGCAGTCGCCGCCCAACGGCTCGACCATGATGTCGAGCACGCCCACGCTGTCCGTCCCCGCCCAGGTCGATGCCGAGGGCGACACCGTGCGCTACTGGTTCCGCATGGCCACCGGCACGGACGCCGAGACGGGCCAGGTGGTGAACTCGGGCTGGCTGACCACGCCGAGTTGGGCTGTGCCAGCGGGCAGCCTGCAAGACGGGGTCACGTACTCGTGGAAGGTCTTCACCTGGGACGGGTGGGGCTCAGCCACGCCGACCAACTCGTCGTGGCCGCCGTCGACCCTCAAGATCAACCTTCGCTTGGGGGACCAGTCCGTCAGCCCCACCGACAGCCAAGGCCCGGTGAGCGTCAACCTGGCCAACGGCAATGCCGTCGTGCACGCCGCCTCTCCCACCTTCAACACGGTGGGCGGCGCGGTGGGCGTGTCCTACACCTACAACTCCGGCGCCCCCTCGCCCTTCGGCCTGACCGGCGCTTACTACAACAACTGTGTCGGCCCGAGCCCGGCCTTCCCGGCCGAGCCCACCCTGGTCCGGCGCGACGCCAACATCCAGTTCAACTGGGGCCTGGGATCGCCGGCGCCGGGGATCATCGACGTCGACAACTTCTGCGTGCGCTGGACGGGCTTCATCACCACGCCTCGCGCCAACCGCTACTGCTTCCAGGGCGCACGCGATGACGGCATGCGCGTGTGGATCAACAACACGCTCGTGGTCGACTCGTGGGCCGACCAGGCCACCACTACGCCACCGTTCGGCTCGACGACCATGGAGTGCACCGATCTGCTGGCCGACCACACCTACACCGTGCAGGTCGACTACTACGAGCACTCCGCCTTCGCCCAGTCCGAGCTGTGGATCGCGGGCCCCAACGTGGGGCCGATGCCGGTCCCGTCGTCGTGGTTGACGCCCACGCCGGAGTCCATGCCGGCAGGATGGACGCTGTCGGCCGGGGGCACCACGCTCAGGTACGCCGAGGCCAAGGTCTCGAGCAGCAGCATCACCCTGGTGGAGACGTCCGGGGCGACGCACGAGTATCGACGAGCCGACACCCGCGGTCTGGGGTGGGTGCCGGAGCCGGGCGAGGACGCGGTGGTGACGACCAGTCCGGACGGGTGGCTTCCGCCCACCACGGTGACCGTGGCCGATCCCGACGGGCTCACCTACACCTTCAACAACAAGGGGAAGCTGACCCAGGCGGTGTCGGCCAACGACGACACCCATCCCGCCGCGCCGATCTATGTGTATTCGGGCGACACGGGCCGGCTGGCAGCCATCCAGGACCCGGTCTCGGGCCGCCAGATCACACTGACCTACTCGTCGCCCAACGGCACCAACGTGTGCCCGGCGCCCGCCTCCGGATTCTCCGAGGCGCCCACGGGCCTGCTCTGCCTGGTCTCGTACTGGGACGGGACGGCGACCAACCTGTACTACAACGGCAACGGGCAGTTGGCCCGGCTGCTGGAGCCGGGCGGCGCCGTCACCGACTTCGCCTACGACGGCGCCGGCCGCATGCGCGCCCTGCGTGATCCCCTGCAGGCCGACGTGGTCGCCGGCTTGACGCGGCCCGACGACGACACCACCCGCACGGTCGTCGCCTATGACGGCTCCGGGCGGGCCCAGGCGGTCACGCTGGCCCTTCCGACCACGGGCGTGGGCGTGACCCAACCCCAACACTCCTACCGCTACGTGTCGGGCAGCGAGACGCAAGTCGACGTGGCCGGCCTGGCTCAGCCGAACGGCTACGCCCGCCGGGCCACCTTCGACACGACGGGGCGGGCGGTGACCGTCTACGACACCGCCGGCCTGGCCACCACCACCCAGTGGGACTCGGCCGACCGCCCCATCACCTCGGTGGACGCCGCCAACCGCAAGTCCACCACCATCTACGACGCCGCCGGTCGGGCCACGGACGCGTACGGGCCGGCGCCGGCGACATGCTTCACCGGCCAGGTCCCCAACGGGACCTGCACGGGCACAGCGGCGCCACCGCACACGGCCACCGGCTACGACGAGGGCATCAACGGCCTGGCCGCGGCCTACTGGAACAACCAGACGTTTGCCGGCGCGGCCACGAGCCACGCCACGGGCGTGGGCGATCCCACGGGTGCGTTGACGCACACGTGGGGCACCAGCCCGCCGACGGGCCTGTCGTCGGCCTCCAACTGGTCAGCCCGCTACACCGGCGACATCACCTTCCCGTCCACGGGCACCTACACGCTGAAGGTCGGCGCCGGAGACGACCAGGGCACGCGCGTCCTTGTCGACGACAAGCCCGTCATCGACGCCTGGGCGGGAAAGGGTGACCCGGCTCTGGCCAGCTGGGGCACCAACCGCCTCGACCTGTTCGTCCGGGGCACGAGCAACAACATCCTGCACAAGTTCTGGAACGGGACGAGTTGGTCCACGTCATGGGAGGACCTTGGCGGTCCGTTCGCCTCTGACCCGGCCGTGGTGTCGTGGGGACCCAACCGGCTCGATGTGTTTGTTCGGGGCATGGACAACGCCCTCTGGCACCGGTATTTCGACGGGGGCTGGGGCCCGTGGGAAAGCCTCGCTGGCATCCTCACCTCTGCGCCTGCGGTGGCGTCGTGGGGCGTCAACCATCTCGACATCTTTTCCCGGGGGACGGACAACGGGCTCTACCAGGTGTCGTGGACTGGCTCGGGTTGGAGCGGATGGACCGCGCTGGGCGGGAATCTCACCTCGGGCCCGGCTGCCGTCTCCTGGGGCCCCAACCGCATCGATGTGTTCTCGCGGGGAGTGGACAACGCTCTCTGGCACCGCTGGTACGGCGGCACCTGGGGAGCGTGGGAGAGCCTCGGCGGCACCCTGACCTCTGCCCCGGACGCCGCATCATGGGGCGCCAATCGCCTCGACGTGTTCTCCCGTAGCACGACGAACACGCTCGACCACCGGTGGTGGGACGGTTCGTGGCACTCGGGTGACGACCTCGGCGGCGTATTGAGTTCGGGTCCAGGGGCTGTGGCCATGCCGGGCACAAACCGACTCGACATCATCGTCCAAGGCTCGGACACGTCCCTGCACCAGAAGACATTTAGTGCCGGCTGGTCCGCCTTCACCCCGGTGACTGACGGCTTTCGCGTGGGCACGCTCAGCGCGACGGCCGGTCAGAAGGCGCGGATTCGGGTCGACACCTTCGAGGGCACGGCGCCGTCGAGGATCGACCTGCGCTGGTTGCCGCCGGGCGGCACGGAGGCGTCGGTGCCGGGAACCAACCTGTCACCTCGGTACGGGTTGGCCACGTCGACGCTCGACCCTGACCAGAGGAAGACGACCACGCAGTACGCCAACCCGGAGAACAGCTTGGCGACGTCGAGCGTCGTCGACCCCCTCGGTCTGGCATTGACCACGCAGACGGGTTACGAGGCGCCCGGCTCTGCCTACCTGCGTCGCGTGTCCAAGACCATGCCCAGCGGCGCCACTTCGACCTACGCCTACTACGGCGCCTCTGAGGCGGCGCCCGCCAACACGTGCGGCGCGACGGATGTCCAAGCCGGCCTGCTCCACACTGCCACCAGCCCCGATCCCGACGGCGCCGGGTCGCAGACGGCGCGGGTGGAGGAGTCTGTCTACGACCTCGCCGGGCGTGTCCGGGCCAGCCGGGTGAACGGGGGCGGCTGGGCCTGCGTCAGCTACGACGCCCGGGGCCGGCTGACCTCAAAGACCACTCCGGCCTTCGGCGCCGAGGCCGCTCGCACGGTCACCTACACCTACGCGGTGGGCGGCAACCCCCTCGTGACGAGCGTGGCCGACGCCGCGGGCACCATCACCACCACGGTCGACCTGTTGGGCCGTGTCGTGTCCTACACCGACGTGTGGGGCAACACGACGACGACCTCCTACGACCAGACGGGACGGGCGACGGACACGAGCGGCCCGGCCGGGTCGCAGCACTTCGACTTCGACGCCAACGGGCGCCTGTCTGCCCAGAAGCTCGACAACGTGACGGTGGCGGTGCCGACCTACAACCTCTCCACCGGCGAGCTGTCCTCGGTCAGCTACCCGACGGGCGCCGGCAACGGCGGCAACGGCACGTCGCTGTCCTCCATCACCCGCGACAGCTTTGGCCGGACGACGGGGCTCAGCTGGCTGGCCGCCGGGGGTGGGAGCCTGACCACCGACGCGGTGACCCGGTCCTTTGGGGGGCGGGTGCTCGACGAGTCGGTGGACGGCACCGACGCCCACGCCGGGGCCGACAACTTCACCTACGACGGGGCGGGGCGGCTCACAGACGCCTGGGTCACCGCCCACCACTACGCCTACGGCTTCGCCGCCTCACCGTCGTGCGCCCTGGCGCCCAACGCCGGGCGCAACACCAACCGCTCCTCGGTCATCGACAACGGCGGCACGGCCACCACCTACTGCTACGACGCCGCTGACAAACTGGTGGGCACGACTGATTCCCGTTTTACGAATCCGGTATATGACGCCCGTGGCAACACGATCGCCGTTGGCACGCAGACCATGGTGTACGACGGCGCCGACCGCCACGTCCAGACGGCGCTCGGCGCGTCCACGCTGCGGTACATCCGCGACGCCACCGACCGCGTCGTGGCCCGCCTGGTCAACGGCTCGACCGTGGCCCGCTACGGGTCCTCCGGCGGTGGCGACAGCTCGAGCTTCACGACCGACGCGTCCAACGTGGTGCTCGACCGCACCATCGGCCTGCCTGGCGGCGTCTTGTTGACCAAGCGGGCTTCCGGGGACGTCTGGAGCTACCCCAACATCCACGGCGACGTCGTGGCCACCGCCAACGCCGCGGGGACGAAGCAGGGCGTGACCCTGAGCTACGACCCCTATGGCCAGGCTCTCGCCGGCACGCCCGACAACTCGACCGGCAACTACGACTACGGCTGGCTGGGCCAGCACCAGCGGGCCGTCGAGACCGAGGCCGGCATCCAGACCATCGAGATGGGCGCCCGGCCGTATGTGGCCGGACTGGGCCGGTTCCTCGAAGTCGACCCCGTGGAGGGTGGATCGGCGAATGACTACGACTACGTCTCAGCCGACCCCATCAACGGTTCGGATCTCGCGGGCACGTATCAGACGAGTGCTAACGCGACGGAGCGCTCCTGGTGTCGACACGCGCGGCGCGCTTCGATGTGTGCCGAGGCGACGGGAATGCACGTGATTGCCTTCCGAATGACGGATCGGAGGTACGGCTACCACGGAGGTAACGGTGCCGCTGACGCGTACCAACACATCGTGTGGGCTGCGCTGTTGACGATTCGCTTTGGAGCGTCGGCCGCGCGCGGATTATTGGCTCGCCATGAGGCGACGCCTGGCCAACCCGCAAACGAGTTCGCAATGGACTCAGCGAACAACGAGATCGGCGTATCACTCGGGCTTTCGTACAGGTCGCGTACGAAGAACCCGTACTCACGCCGTGTTCAGGGCCAGATCGATGCCGATGCAGCGGGCATTGCCTATTCGTACGCTTCGGTGATCGACCCGACACCGGGCTACTACTAATGACCGGACGGCACGTACGCAGATTCATGCCGCTCCTGGCGTTCATGTTGGGCGTCGGGTGTGGGACGAGACCCGTGGCGCATTCCAGCCAACCTGATCCTCGTGTCGGAGTGCTTGCGGCAGAACTTCGTCGTGTTGGAGCGCCGCCAAGCGTGCACTCGACTTCATCACACGAACGCGACCGGTGCGAGCGGGAGGCGCCGGAACCCAAGCCTCTCGCTGCCTGGCGACAGTATGAGTCGTCGGCACCGATGGGCGAAGTCAGGGGCCATTTTGACGCGACCTTTCCGAGCAACGGTTGGCGACGGGTGGAAGACGGCAAGTACTCGAAGAACTTCGGGACGTGGTCAGCAATCGCCTTCTTGACGCGGGCGAACGGGGGGTTCGAGGTGATCGCGTATGTCCGTGGTCCGGAACCTTGCGGCATGGAGGGTTAGCTGGCACTTCGGATTTGAGCGGGGTCTAGGGCATCCCTGACGCGAGACACGGGCCCTGCGAACTTGACGGTGTCTAGGTCGTCGGGTTCGGGAGAGCCCCTGTGTAGGTGGACCCTACGCGCATGTGCGAGCTGCTGGTCGGACTCCCCGATGTGAACGTGCTCGCCGTCGTCGACGTCGCCGGTCAGCCGCTTCGGGTGCATGTCGAGACCCCCGAGCCACGGCCAGCGTGTCCGGGCTGCGGCGGCGAGGTGGCGATCAAGGACCGGCCGTCGGTCGAGCTGGTGGACTTGGCGGTGTTCGGCCGGCGGGCCCGGCTGGTGTGGCGCAAGCATCGCTGGAGCTGCCCGTCGCCGACCTGCGCGGTGGGTTCGTGGACTGGTGGGCATCCGGCGATCGCTGCGCCCCGGCTCGGGATGACAGATCGGGCGGGCCGGTGGGTGACCGAACAGGTCGGCCGTCACGGTCGCACCATGAACGAGGTCGCGCTCGAGCTGGGTTGTGACTGGCACACCATCAAGGACACCGTGCTCGCTTACGGCACCCGCTGATCGAGGATCCCGCCCGGATCGCTGAGCCGATCGCGATCGGGTTGGATGAGGTGTTGTCCGTCCGGGTCGGGAAGTGGCGTCGCCAGTCGTGGTCGACCTCGATCGTTGATGTCGAGGTCGAGCTTCACCAGATGAAACGGATCGGCGATCTGCGCCGCGTCGGGGACCATGGCGTCGAACGCCGCCCGGTAGGGGCCGGAGAGGCCAAGGGTCGCCCACCGGATGTTCGCCAGCCATGTGTCGCCGCGTTCCGCGAGCCATCGGCACGGCTCCGTGGCGCTGCGACCAGGAACAACATCAAGGAGGCGGCCGCGAGGTGCGCTCGCTCGGCCGCACGATCATCCGATGGCGGACGCAGATCGCGGCGTGGCATCAAGCCCGGTTCACGAACGCGCCGACCGAGGCAGCCAACAACCTGATCAAGCGGGTCAAGCGGATCGCGTTCGGGTTCACCCGCTTCCGGAACTACCGCGTCAGGGTACTGCTCTACCCCGGCAGACTATCGAGATGGGCGCCAGGCCGTACGTGCCCGGGTTGGCCAGATTCCTCCAAACCGACCCTGTGGAGGGCGGCTCAGCGAATAGCTACGACTACTGCTCGGCCGATCCCGTCAACTGCACCGACCTCGCCGGGACGTACGGCTACAGCTACACGTTCGGGTTGGGCGACCAGCCGTACAGCGCTGCCGACGCTTGTCACCCACGACTTCTCGTCGTTCTTTCCCTTCGGCGGTTGCGGTTCGACGCTGTCGGTCGGCAAGACGTGCGGACTTCAGGCGGGCGGCAAGAACCATGTGACGGTACATCGATGACCGCAACGTCATTCAGCTTCGTCTCACACGATGACCACTGGGAGGGTGGCGGAAAGACGATCACGTTCAGCATTGGGGAGAATTCCGGCGGCTTGTTCCTCCGGGTTACGGCGAGCGGCAAGGACAACTGGTCGCAAGGCTGGCCGGGACCAACCGCGCGAATCGAGCTTTCGCTCGACGTTCGTGGGCGAGCTTCGCGCACAATATTCGGGCTGGTCTCAACTACCGGTATTGGGATGGCCGCAGCAGAGGGCACTACGTGTGACGGCGCCTTCGTCGGTGACCGTAACGCGGGCAGCACGTGCGGCGGGCACCGCCGCACTTGCAGGCGTGGCGGGATTCCTGACTTTCATCAACGTCTCGATCCAAGCCACCGCCGGCTTGGCTCGGTTGCGTGAGGACTCCGGTTGGGTTTGGGGCCTAGTGATGCTCTTGGCCGCCTGCGCTCCTCTCGCCGTCATCGTCTTGTCGGTGAGACGGTGGCGTCGAGAGCGCGGGTCTGTGCGTCGGGCTATCCACCGGTGCTCGCTGCAGCTCCTGCTGCTCTGGGCTGTGCTCCTATCGCTGAGCTTGCTCGTCATCGCTGCCTGAGTACTGCTATCCGTGGATGGTTCGGCACAGGCGCAACGGTTGGCCGAGCGGGTCAGCGGTGTTCACTGGCGAGGACTCTGAGGCGGTTTGGTGACGAGGGCGTCGAGCATGTGACCTGACCCCCTGAGTTCGGTCCACCCGCGACGAGAGGCCGTTGCCCAGGATGCTGGGCGAAGGGAGGATCGTCACGATGGCACGACGCAGGCACACGCCTGAGCAGATCGTCCGCAAGCTCCGCGAGGCCGACAAGCTCCTCAATGAGGGCAAGGACGTGACCGAGGTGGCCCGGCACCTGGAGGTGTCCGAGCCGACCTACCACCGCTGGCGGGCGCAGTACGGCGGCATGAAGGCCGACGACGCCAAGCGGCTGCGCGAGCTGGACGCTCGTGGTGCGCTGGGTCCGATAGGTGACTGTGAGTCACTGTTTCAGGACCGTTGCGTTCTGCTGTTGAAGAGAACCATCACGATGGTGCCACGGCAGAGGACAGATCTCCGCAAACTCCACAACACCACCGACGCGGACTGATATGCGCTACGCCTGGGCGCGGCTACGTCGGTATATGGGCGTGAGCGCGGTCAAACAGCGGCGCGAGGGTGCGGAGGGGGCCGGAATGTCTCCCGCTGGGCACCGGCCAGCCGTGAGCCGCAGTTGTCGCACGCCAAGGCGTGCAGGCGGTTGTGGGCATGGCAGTTGGGGCAGACAAGGCGGTCTTGGTCGCTCAGCCACCAACGCAGCGCGTCCATGCTGGGTTATCTACCCAGCCCCGCCACGGATTAGCCCCGCAGGCCTTCGCTCGTGGGCAGGGTAA
>Ga0070741_10012480_pt1 | contig 15341 bp, 17 predicted proteins | sample Coa_R1_4_FD_66440 | JGI IMG/M metagenome (GOLD analysis project Ga0070741, IMG submission 66440) | Surface soil microbial communities from Centralia Pennsylvania, which are recovering from an underground coalmine fire - Coalmine... | ecosystem: Environmental > Terrestrial > Soil > Unclassified ... | reverse complement strand
GGCCTGCTCGAGCTCGTGCGCGGCGTCGCCGCCGCAGTCAACGGCGAGCCGCTCCCCGAGCCCGCGCCGCAGACCGCGCCGCTCGGCGTCGAGGCCGTCCACCAGGAGCTCTCGCGCTACCGCTACTGCACGGTCTTCCTCGTCGAGGGCGCGAAGCTCGATCGCGAAGGGCTCGAGGAGGAGCTCGAGCAGATCGGCGACTCGCTGCTCGTCGTCGGAGACGAGAGCGCGTTGAAGGTGCACGTGCACACCGACGATCCGGGCGCCGCCCTCTCGCTCGGGACGCGCCTGGGCACGATCGACGGAGTCGAGATCGCGAACATGCACGAGCAGACGATCGAGCGCGAGGCGCGCCTGCTGAGCGCCGTTCCGGATCCGCCGTCGGCGCTCTCGGGCGTCGTCGCCGTCGTCGCGGGCGACGGCAACCGCAGGCTGTTCGAGCGCCTCGCGCTCGGGCCGGTGACGGTCGTCGAAGGCGGGCAGACGATGAACCCGTCGACCGCCGACCTCCTGCGCGCGGTGCAGTCGCTCGACGCGGAGGAGGCGCTGATCCTCCCCAACAACTCGAACGTGCTGCTCGCCGCCGAGCATGCGGCGGCGAACGCCGACCGCAGCGTCGAGGTCGTGCCGACGGCGTCGATCCAGGCCGGTCTCGCCGCGCTCGTCGCGTTCGACGGCTCCCGCAGCGCCGCCGAGAACGCCGCCGAGATGCGCGAGGCGATCGCCCCGGTCGCGACCGGTGAGGTCGCACGGGCGTCGCGCGACGTGCAGCTGAACGGCCTCGCGATCGTCAAGGGCCACTGGCTCGGCCTCGCGGACGGCGAGCCGATCGCCGGGGGCGACGACTTCGACGAGGTCGCGAACGCGGTCGTCGACCGGCTCCTCGCCGAGCCGCGCGGCCTCCTCACGCTGCTCGTCGGCAGCGACGGCGCGAACCTCGACGGACTGCTCGCGCGGGTCACGGCGTTGCATCCGGGCCTCGAGGTCGACGTGCAAGAGGGCGGGCAGCCGCACTACCCGCTGCTGATCGCCGCCGAGTAGCATCCGCCTGTCCATGGGTGCGACGCGGATCCTCCTGGTCGAGGACAACAGGGTGTTCCGTGAGGCGCTCGAGCTGCTGCTCGGGATGCGGGCCGACGTCGACGTCGTCGCCTCGGTCGCCGACGGCGGCGAGGTCGTCGAGGCATGCGAGAAATACCGCCCGGACGTCGTGCTGATGGACTACCGCCTGCCGGGGATGGACGGCGTGCAGGCGACCGCCGCCGTCAAGGCCGCGTTTCCCGGGATCGCGGTCGTGTGCCTGACCGCGTCTGCGAACTCGCGCGAGATCCAGGCGCTGTACGCGGCGGGCGCGACCGCCTGCCTCACGAAGGACCAGGAGCTCGACGAGATCGTCGAGGCGGTCACGCGCGCGGCGAACCACGGTGCCCGGTGAACCTCACCGCGCAGAACACCGCGATCGTCCTCGACTCGACGGCCGACTTTCCCGATGCGCGCGAGCACCACGAGAGCTGGCGCGTCGTTCCGCTCTACGTCAACTTCGGCACGGAGAGCTATCGCGACGGGGTCGAGCTCACCGCCGGCGAGTTCTACGAGCGCCTGCGTACCGCGCCGGAGCTGCCGACGACCTCGCAGCCGACGCCGGCCGACTTTCTCGCCGTCTACGAGGAGCTCGCGCAGACCTACGAACGCATTCTCTCGATTCACCTCGCGTCGAACCTCTCGGGCACGTTCCAGAGCGCCGGCACGGCGGCGGCGGAGCTCGGCGGCGACCGCGTGCGCACGATCGACTCGCAGTCGGCGTCCGCTGCGATCTCCATGCTCGCCCTCGGGATCCAGCGGCGGCTCGACCGCGGCACGACCGACGAGGAGGTCGACGCGTTCGTCGAGCACTACCTCGGCACGCACGGACTGCTGTTCACGGTCGACACGCTCGAGTTCCTCGCACGCGGCGGGCGCATCGGCCGCGCGCGTGCGTTCGCCGGCGAGCTCATGCACGTGAAGCCGATCCTCACGATCACGGAGGGCGAGGTCGTCCCGGTCAAGCGCGTGCGCGGCAACCGCAAGGCATTCCAGACGTTCGTCGATGCGCTCGTCTCGGGGACGACGGACTCGCCGGGCCTGCGCATCGGCATGGTCGACGCGGCGGCGCCGGAGAAGACCGCCGAGCTCGAGAAGATGGTGCGCGACCTGCGCCCGAATGCGCAGATCGAGCTGAAGACGTCGCTCGGCCCCGTGCTCGGCGCGCACGCCGGGCCCGGGACCGTCGGCTTCTTCTGGTTCACCGACGACGTCTGACGGGCGTTCTAGGCTTCTGACGCCCTGGCGTCGAGCACGATGACAGCCGTCCGTCTTCCGACGGAGTTCGCAGGCCTGGACCGACCGAAGGCGTGGCCGCCGACGCGCGGCCGCGCGCGGCCCGAACGGCTCGACACCGGCCTCGACGCGCTGCCGGGCGTCGGGGCGACCCTGCAGCGCCGGCTCGCGAAGCTCGGCCTGCGCACGCTGCGCGACCTGCTCGAGCACGCCCCGCGGCGCTACGAATCCGCGGCGGACGAGGTCGCGATCGCCGACCTGCCCGGCGGCGAGGAGGTCGTGATCGCGGGCGAGGTGCTGAACGTGAGCAAGCGCCCGCTCCGCGGCCGCCGCACGCTCGTGAACGCGCGCGTCGACGACGGCACCGCAACGATCACCGCCGGCTGGTTCAACCAACCGTGGGTCGCCGACCAGCTGCGGCCGGGGATGCAGGTGCGGCTCCGCGGCAAGCGCAGCCGCTACGGCTTCGACGTCAAGACCTACGACGTCGGCGACGTTCGCGCGACCGCCGACTTCGCGCCCGTCTATCCGGCGAGCGAGGAGATCCCGCCGAAGCGGCTGCGGACGCTCGTCGGCCACGCCCTCGGCCACGTCGTCGACTATCCCGATCCGCTGCCTGCGGAGCTCAGAGACGCAGAGCGGCTGCCCCTCAAGCGCGACGCGCTCTTCGCGCTGCACCTGCCGGAGAGCGAGGCCGAGGCGGAGGCCGGGCGCGCCCGGCTCGCCTTCGAGGAGCTCCTGCTGCTGCAGATCGGGATTGCGCGGCGCGCCGCGGAGCGCGAGCACACGCTCGCGCCGTCCCTCGGCGAGCCGGGCGAGCTGATCGAGCGCTACCGCCGCGCGCTGCCGTTCGCGCTGACGCCGTACCAGGAGCAGGCGATCCGCGAGCTCGACGCCGACCTCGCCCGCACGGTGCCGATGCAGCGGCTGCTCCAGGGAGACGTCGGCGCGGGCAAGACCGTCGTCGCGCTGTACGCGCTCCTGCGCGCGGTCGAGCACGGACGCCAGGGCGCGCTGATGGCGCCGACCGAGACGCTCGCCGAGCAGCACTTCCTGACGATCGAGGGCATCTGCGCCGAGCTCGGCGTCACGTGCGCATTGCTCACGAGCGCGTCGCCGAAGAAGGTGCGCGAGGCGGCGTACGGCGCCGACGTGCTCGTCGGCACGCACGCGCTGATCCAGGAGGGGGTCGAGCTGCGCGACCTCGCGGTCGCGGTGGTCGACGAGCAGCACCGATTCGGCGTCGAGCAGCGGAAGGCGCTCGCGCAGGGCCGCGCGCCGCACGTGCTGCACATGACGGCGACGCCGATCCCGCGCACGCTCGCGCTGACCGTCTACGGCGACCTCGCGATCTCGACGATCGCGAAGCCGCCGGCGTCGCGGAAGCCGGTCGTCACGAGCTGGATCGAGGAGGCGAAGGCGCCGGAGGCGTACCGGCGTCTGACGCGCCTCCTGCGCGAGGGCCGTCAGGCCTACGTCGTCTGTCCGCTCGTCGAGGCATCGGAGACGACGCTCGCGCGTGCGGCCGAGGCGGAGGCGGAGCGGCTGCGCCGCGCAGAGCTGCGGGAGTTCCGCGTCGGCTGCCTGCACGGCCGGTTGAAGCCCGACGAGCGGCGCGCCGTGATGGCACGCTTCAACGCGCGCGAGCTCGACGTCCTCGTCGCGACGACGGTGATCGAGGTCGGCGTCGACGTGCCGAATGCGACCGTGATGATCGTGCAGGAGGCCGATCGCTTCGGGCTGGCGCAGCTCCACCAGCTGCGCGGACGCGTCGGCCGCGGCTCGGAGCAGTCGTACTGCCTGCTCGTCTCGCGCGCGCGCGAGGAGCTGACGGAGACGGCGCGGCGGCGGCTCGACTCGCTCGTCGCGACGACCGACGGGTTCGAGCTCGCGGAGGTGGACCTCGATCTGCGCGGCGGCGGGCAGCTGCTCGGCACGCGCCAGCACGGCGCGACCGACCTGCATTTCGCGAGCTTCCGCGTCGACCGGCCGCTGCTCGAACGCGCGCGCACCGTCGCCCGCGAGCTGGGCGAGGCCGACGGGCCGCTGCGAGACGCGGTCGACGTGCTCTTCGCGGGGACGGACCCCGAGAGCCTCGCCTGACGTATCCCTCGCGTGGACAGGCGCGCCTTTCTCGTCGCCGCGGCGGCCGCGCCGCTCGCGCTGCACGGGCGTGCGTTCGCGTACGTCACCGCCGACACGGAGTCGCACGTCGCGATCGTCGAGCTCGCCTCCGGCGGCGTCGTGCGCCGGATCCGGACGCGCCCGTCGCCGTTCAGCGTCGAGCGGGTCGGCGGCGTCGCCCTCGTCGCGCACACGGTGATCGGCGCGGTCACGATCCTCGACGAGCTCGGGATCCGCCACGAGGTGCCCGGTTTCGAAGAGCCGCGCTACACGGCGGGCGCCCGCGACGGCAGGCACGCGTTCGTCAGCGACTCGGGGCGGATCGACGTCGCAACGGTCGATCTCGCGCGGGGCGAGCTCGTCGGCCGCGTGCCGTTGAAGCTGTGGCCGCGCCATCTCTCGCTCAGCCCCGACGGCTCGACGCTTCACGTCGGCCTCGGCACCGCATCCCCGCAGATCGCGGTCGTCGACGTGCGCGACCCGCGCCGGCCCCGGCTCGAGCGCTACGTCACGCCGCCGTTCGCTGCGCACGACGTCGGATTCGCGCCCAGCGGGCGTCTCTGGATCACCGCGGGCGAGGACCGGCGCATCTCCGCTCACGGTCGGCTGCTGCCGGCGGACGGCGCGCCGCAGCACGTGACGTTTCTCGACGGCCGGGCCTACGTGACGAGCGGCGCCGACGGCACGCTGCGCGTGTACGACGAGCGCACCGCGCGGCTGCTGCACACGACGCGCGTCCCGGTCGGCTCGTTCAACGTCCAGTTCCGCAGCGGCCGCGTGCTCACGCCGTCGCTGAACGTCGGCACGCTCTGCGTCGTCGACGCGGGCGGGCGACTCGTGCGCGAGGCGCACGTCGCGCCGTCGTGTCACGACGCGGCATAACGTTCCAGCAGGTCGGCGAGCTCGGGCGCATGCGTCAGCATCGGCGAGTGGCCGGCGTCGAGCTCCACGACCTCGGCGCCGATCGCGGCCGCCGCACGGCGCTGCCAGTCCGGCGCGATCGCCGCGTCGCGGGTGCAGACGACGTAGACGGACCGTCCCGACGGCAGCTCCGGCTGGAACGGAATCGGCGCCTGCGGCCGCAGACGCCGCGCGAGCTCTAGGGCGCCGTCGGGGTATTGCAGCTCGCGCGCGCCGTCCGCGGGGTCGGGGTAGTACGAGCGGCCGAGCTCGTCGCGCGTCCGCGAGCCGCCGAAGCCCGAAACGAATGCATCCGAGTCGTCGACGCCGGGCACGAGCGCGCAGAGGTACACGCGGACGCGCGCGTCGACGCGCGCGATCGTCAGCCCGCCGAGCGAGTGCCCGACGGCGACGTCGGCCGGCGCAACGCACCGCGCGTAGTCGGCAATGCCGGACGAGACGTCGTCGCACGGAAGGTCCGGCGCCGCGACGTCGTGCCCGCGGGTCTCGAGCTCGCCGCGGACCCGATCCCATGCCCAGCCGCCGTGCCAGGCTCCGTGCACGAGGCTGAAGCTCGCCATGCGACGATTCTCCCATGCGCATCATCGCCGGCTCGCGCAAGGGACACAGGATCAGCGCGCCGCGCGGCCGGGACACGAGACCGACGTCCGACCGCGTGCGCGAGAACGTGTTCAACATCCTCGGCGGCGTCGAGGAGGCCGACGTGCTCGACCTCTTCGCCGGCTCCGGTGCGATGGGCCTCGAGGCGCTCTCGCGCGGCGCGGCGCGCGCAGTCTTCGTCGAGCGCGACGCCGACGCGGTGCGCACGATCGAGCGGAACCTCGACAAGCTGCGGTTGTCGGCGCGCGTCCTGCGCCAGGACGCGCTGACCGCCCTCGCGGCTGAAGCCGGCGCGGGCAGGAAGTACGATCTCGTGCTGGTCGACCCTCCCTACGACGTGTACAGCGAACTCGAAGCCAGGCTCGCGCGCTACCTGCCGGCCGTCGTCGCCGACGACGGCGTCGTCGTCGTGGAGACCGACGCGAGGATCCGTCCGCAGCTTCCCCTCGAGGAGCGGACGTCGCGGACCTACGGGGCCGCACGGATCACGGTGTACGGATGATCACGGCGATCTGTCCGGGCTCGTACGACCCGGTGACGAACGGGCACGTCGACGTGATCACGCGCGCGGCCGGCATCTTCGACCGTGTCGTCGTCGGCGTCGTCGGCAATCCCGCGCACAAGCAGCCGATGTTCACGATCGACGAGCGCGTCGAGTTCCTGCGGGTCGCGCTCGGCTCGCTCGACAACGTCGAGATCGACGTCTTCCGCGAGCTCGTCGTCGAGTTCGCGCATCGCTGGGAGGCGAAGGCGATCGTGAAGGGACTGCGTGTGATCTCCGACTTCGAGTGGGAGTTCCAGATGAACCAGCTGAACCGCCATCTCGCGCCGGACGTCGAGACCGTGTACGTGATGGCGAGCCCGAGCGTGAGCTTCGTCTCGTCGAGCGGCGTGAAGGAGATCGCCGTCTTCGGCGGCGACGTCTCGGCGCTCGTGCCGGAGCCGGTCGCGCGCCGATTCAAGGAGCTCTTCCCGAACGGCCGCCCCGGCACGCCGGAGAACCCCGGCGAGTAGTGGTCCACGAGCTCGGATCGGGCTTCCCCGTCGTGTGCCACCACGGCACGCCGTCGACGGGGCTGCTCTACGCCGCGTGGGAGGAGGACGGCGTGCGCCTGATCGGCTTCGACCGCTCCGGCTACGGCGACGTCCCCCGGCGCCGCGGCAGGAGCGTCGCCGACGTCGTCGACGAGGTGGTCGCGCTCGTCGACTCGCTCGGGATCGGCCGCTTCGCGACGTGGGGCATCTCGGGCGGAGGCCCGCACGCGCTTGCCTGCGCCGCCCTCCTGCCGGACCGCGTGACCGCCGTCGCGGCGCTCGCCTCGCCCGCGCCGTATCCGGCGGAGGGCCTCGACTGGCTCGCGGGCCAGGGCGAGATGAACGTCGTCGAGTTCAACGCGGCGCTCGCGGGCGAGACGGCGGTGCGCCCGCTGCTCGAGCAGTGGCACGCCGAGCTGGCGGCCGGCGGCCCCGAGGCGCTCCGGGACTCGCTCGGCTCGCTGCTCACAGGCCCCGACCGCGAGGTCCTGACCGGGCGCCTCGCCGAGTACCTGTACACCGCGACCGGCGGCGTCGAGGGGTGGCTCGACGACGATCTCGCCTTCGTCCGGCCCTGGGGCTTCGACCTCGGCTCGATCTCCGTGCCCGTCCTCGTCCGCCACGGGGAGCAGGACCGCTTCGTGCCGGTCGAGCACGCCCACTGGCTCGCGGCCGCGATTCCGGGCGCCGAGCTCGAGGTCACGCGCGACGACGGGCACCTGACGCTCTACGAGCGGGCGATCCCCTCCGTCCACGCCTGGCTCCTGCAGGACCGTTCCGACGACCGCCGAAGCTAGACTTCTGAGCCATGGACGTACTCGTTCTGATCGACAAGCTCGACGACCTCGTGCACAACGCGAAGACGGTGCCCCTCTCCGACCAGGTACGCATCGACCGCGAGGAGATCTACGACATCCTCGACCAGATGCGCGCGACGATCCCCGAGGAGATCAAGCAGGCGCGGTGGATCGTGAAGGAGCGCCAGGAGATGCTCGCCGAGGCGAAGCGGGAGGTCGACCGGCTCCTCGCCGAGGCGCGCGAGCAGGCGGTGCGCGAGGCGTCCCAGACCGAGATCGTGAAGATCGCCGAGCGGCAGGCGCAGGACATCGTCGACGAGGCACGGCGCGATGCACGCGAGGCGCGGCTCGAGATGGAGGACTGGGCGGACACGCAGCTCGCGTCGCTCGAGGCGAACCTCGAGCGGTTCCTCACCGCGGTGCGCCGCGGCCGCGAGCGGCTGCAGCAGCGCTCGCAGGAGAGCGTCGTCGCGGCGGGCGTCGGCCCGACGGGCGACGGCACGAGCCAGGAGCTCGGCGGCTACTAGCCGCCAGGGCGGACGAGTCCGCTCTCGTACGCGAAGACGACGGTCTGCACCCGGTCGCGTAGACCGAGCTTCTGGAGCACGCGCGCGACGTGGCTCTTCACGGTCGTCTCGCCGAGGACGAGCTCCTCGGCGATCTCGGCATTCGAGAGCCCGCGGGCGAGCAGGCGGAGCACGTCGAGCTCGCGCTCGCTGAGCGCGGCGGCGCGTTCCGGCACCGCCCCCGGCTCGGGACCGCGGCAGAAGTCCTCGATCAGCCGCCGGGTCACCGCGGGTGCGAGCAGCGCCTCGCCGCGCGCGACCGTGCGGACGGCGCCGACGAGCTGCTCGCGCGAGGCGTCCTTCAACAGGAACCCGCTCGCGCCGGCCCTGAGCGCGCGGTAGACGTACTCGTCGAGGTCGAACGTCGTCAGCACGAGCACGCGGGCCGACGACCCCGTCGCGGCGATCCTGCTCGTCGCCTCGATCCCGTCGAGCTCGGGCATGCGGACGTCCATCAGGACGACGTCGGGGTCGAGCCGCCGGATCTCCGCCAGCGCCTCCTTGCCGTCGCCGGCCTCGCCGACCACCTCGAGGTCGTCCTCGGCGTCGAGCAGCATCCGCAGCCCCTCGCGCACGAGGTCCTGGTCGTCGGCGAGGAGGATGCGGATCACGGCGCGACCGGCAGGGTGACGCGGACCGCGAAGCCGCCCTCGGCCAGGGGGCCGGCGCTGAGCTCTCCGCCGAAGAGGGCGACACGCTCCGCCATGCCGACGAGGCCGTGCCCGTTCGGTGTCGGCGCAACCGGCATCCGCCCGTCGTCGAGGATCTCGACGCGTACGGCGTCGCGGTCGCGTTCGACCCGGACGACGGCGTTGGCTGCGTGCGCGTGCTTGAGCGTGTTCGTGAGCGCCTCCTGCACGATGCGATACACGGACAGCTCGAGCGCCGGCGAGAGCTCGTCGCCGTGCCCTTCGACGACGAGCTCGACGTCGAGCCCGGTCGCGCGCACGCCGGCGACGAGCTCTGCGAGCTGGGCGATCCCCGGCTGCGGCGCGAGCGACGCGTCGCCGTCCTCGTCGCGCAGCACTCCGAGCAGCCGGCGCATCTCGACGAGCGCGTCGCGGCCGCTCCGTTCGATCTTCTCCAGCGTCGTCGCGTTCGCGCCCGCGGCGCGCGCACCCGCCGCCTGCAGCACGACGACGCTCAGGTTGTGCGAGACGATGTCGTGCAGCTCGCGTGCCATCCGTGCCCGCTCCTCGGCGACCGCCAGCTCGGCCTCTCGCTCGGCGCGCGCGCTGCGCGTAGCGAGGTGGGCAGCCTCGCGTCGGCTGCGCACGAAGACGCCGAGCAGCCAGACCGCCACGAGCGCCGCGCCGAAGAACGCGGCGGCCCATTCGTTCTCCGCGGCCGCCCGGCCGTGTTGCGTGACGTTCGGGTCGTAGGCGGCGTAGACCGCGTAGCACGCGACGAAGAGCGCGAGACCGGCGACCGCGCGCGGCCGCGGCGCGTGTGCGGCCACGGAGTATGCGGCGACGGTCACCGGTCCGATCAGCTCCAGCCCCTCGGGAGAGCCGTGCCAGACCGAATACGCGACGACGCCGCCGAACACGAGCGCCGTCACGGCGAACGGCGCGCGCCGGCGGAGGAGGAGCGGGACGACGAGCACGAGGAGCAGCGGCAGCGCGCGGCCGAGGCGCGGCCCGGGGACGTCGTCGCTGATCCAGATCTCGAGCTCGGTCAGCGCGATGCAGAGCGCGACGATCCCGACGTCGATCGCTGCGGCGCGCGGGAGGCGGTTCCTCATCGTTCCGGACGCTAGCGCCGGTTCGGGCGGGTCGCATCCTCCCGGCGGCGGTTGCGGTTCGTCCTCCCGGACGAAGACGCGCCGCGCTCCGCGACCTAGCGTCGTGTCCGTCAAACCGAAGGAGGAACCCATGACGCTCCGCGATCCGAAATCGCTGCCGCTCGTCGCCCTCGGCGCCTCGCTCGTGCTCGCTCCGCTCGCGTATCTCGTCTCGACGCTCGTCGCGCCGCCGCTCGAATCCGACGATCGTGTGCAGCTCGCGCAGATGGCCGGGCATCCGGACCGCACGTATCTCTTCGCGCTCTTCACGGTCATCGGCTCGATCCTGCTCCTGCCGGCGGTGCTCGGCATCGTGCGGCTCCTGGCCGACCGCGCGGGCTGGCTCGGGTACCTCGGCGCAGGGCTGACGGGGCTCGGCGTCCTCGTCGCGATCGGCGACTCGTTCGGCCTCTTCTGGGACTGGCAGATGGCCGAGGGCGGCAACCGGGCGCAGATGGCGTCGCTCCTGCACCGCTTCGACGCGGCAGCGGGCGTTTCGATCCTCTTCACGATCGGCGGGTTCGGGATCATGCTCGGCTGCGTCCTGCTGGGCGCCGCCCTCTGGCGTGCGGACGCCGTTCCGCGCCTCGCCGCGGCGGCGCTCCCGGTCGGGGCGATCGCGAACATCGTGGGCTTCGCATCGAACAGCCGCGTCGTGCTGGACGTGAGCGCGGCGATCCTCCTCGTGGCGTTCCTGCCGGTGGCCCGCCGGCTCGTCGGCCGTGCAGAGGCGCCGCGTGCCGCTGCGCGCCGCCCGCTGCCGGGGACGCCGTGAGGGCGGCCCGCTACGCTGGCGGCGGTGCGGCGGCGCACGATCATCGAGTGGATCGTCACGCTCGCGGTCGCGGCGCTCGTCGTGCTCGTGTTCGAGGCGGAGATCGCACAGCCGTTCCGCGTGCCGACCTCGTCGATGGAGCCGACGCTGCTCTGCGCGCGTCCGACGCCCGGCTGCACCGCCTCGTTCAACGACCGCGTGATCGTCGCGAAGATCGTCTATCGCTTCCGCAACCCGCACCGGTTCGAGATCGCCGTCTTCCACGCGCCGCTCCTCGCTCGGGCGAAGTGCACCGAGGGGGGCACGTACCTGAAGCGCGTGATCGGCCTCCCCGGCGAGCAGGTGTCGGAGCGTGCCGGCTTCTTCTACGTCGACGGCAAGAAGCTGAACGAGCCGTACCTGTCGCTGGACGACCGCGACTCGGTCACGCACACGTGGCCGCGCGACGGGCCGGGCCGGTACTTCATGATGGGCGACAACCGGCTCGGGTCGTGCGACTCGCGGACGTGGGGGACCGTGCCGCGCAGCGCGTTCATCGGGCCCGTCGTCGCGACGTACTGGCCGCCGACGCGCTGGACGATTCGCTGATCTGCTTCGCGAGATCGACGAACGCCTCCGCTGCGGCGCTGCGAAAGCGGTCGCGGTGCCACACGATCGCGAGGTGGCGCGGCGGGATGCGCGAGCCGAACGGCAGCGCGACGTACGCGGGGTTGCGCGGGTTGACGACGAGCTGCGGGACGACGGCGACGCCGAGGCCCTCCGCGACGAGCCCGACGAGCGTCCCGTTGTCGTCGCTGCGAAAGACGATGTTCAGGTCGGGGACGCGGCCGCGCAGGAAGGTCTCCGGCTCGCCGACGTGCCGCCAGGTGACGAGCGGCATCCCGGACAGCTCGCGAAACGACGGCGCGGTCTCCCGCTCCGCCAGCTCCGAGCCCGCCTGCACGAGCAGCACGTAGGGATCGTTCAGCACCTCCTCCGACTCGAACGGGCCCTCCGGCAGCGGCAGGTCGGCGAACGTGAGGTCGAGCTCGCCGTGCTCGAGCAGGCGCAGGAGGTCCGCCGCGTCGGTCTCCTCGCGCACCCTCACCTCGACGCGCGGCCAGTCCTGCTTGAAGCGGCGGATGAGAGCGGGAAGGATGCGCGCGCCGACGCTCTGGTAGATGCCGACACGCAGCGGGCCGGCCGCGCCCTCCGCGAAGGCGTCGAGGTCGGCGCGGGCGGCGTCGAGCTGCGCCACGATCGCGTCGGCGTGCCTGAGCAGGAGCCGCCCGGCGTCGGTGAGGTCGACGGGGCGGGGGCCGCCCGGGCGCTCGACGAGGCGCTGGCCGACGTTCCGCTCGAGCCGCGCGATCTGCTGGCTGATCGCCGACTGCGTGTAGCCGAGCTCGCGGGCCGCGCGGTTGAAGGACCGCGTGCGGCCGACGGCCTCGAGCGCGGCGAGGTGGCGGAGCTCGACCCCGAGCCATTGATCGCGTTCCATGATCGAAATCAACAATAGCTCGATTTGTGCTAATGATGGCGCACCGGCACGCTGGTCCGGTGAAGCGTGCAGGTGCACTCGGGATCGTCTACGTCGTCTGGGGCTCGACGTACCTCGCGATCGCGGTCGCAGACCGGACGCTGCCGCCGTTCCTCATGCTGTCCGTGCGCTTCCTCGTCGCCGGCGCGCTCCTCTGGGGCTGGTCGGTACTCCGCGGCGAGGTCGCGGCCGAGCGGCCGGGGCTCCGCCAGTGGCGCGCCGCGGCGATCGTCGGCGGCGCGCTGCTCGTGCTCGACACCGGCGGCGTCGCCTGGGCCGAGCTGCGTGTGAGCTCGGGGATCGCGGCGCTGATCGTCGCGAGCGTGCCGCTCTTCATGGCGATCCTCGACCGCGCGTGCTTCGGCCGGCGCATTCCGCTCGGCGCGGCGCTCGGGATCGCGACCGGTCTCCTCGGCGTGGGGCTGCTCGTCGGGCCGAGCGGTCACGTCGATCCCGTCGGCGGGGTGGTCCTGCTCGCGGCGTCGTTCGCGTGGGCCGCCGGCTCCGCGTACGCGCGGGTCGCACCGCTGCCGCGTGCGCCGTTCGTCTCGGCGTCGATGCAGATGCTCTGTGCGGGCGCGATGCTCGCCGTCGTCGGTCTCGCGCGCGGCGAGCGGATCTCGTCCGTCTCCACGGGGTCGCTGCTGGCCGTCGGGTTCCTCGTGCTCTTCGGGTCGCTCGTCGCCTTCACGGCGTACGGCTGGCTGCTCGCGAACGTGCCGACGCCGCTGCTCTCGACCTACGCCTACGTGAATCCCGGCGTCGCCGTCTTTCTCGGCTGGGCGCTCGCGGGCGAGCGCGTCGGCGGGCGTGAGCTCGCCGCCGGCCTCGTGATCCTCGCGTCGGTCGCGATGATCATGCTCGCCCGCGAGGCGCGCGAGCACGTGCAGCCGGTGGCCGAGGCGCTGCCGTCCTACATCCGGGAGCAGGAGGCGCGGGCGGCCGTCGTCCGCTCGGCGCCGCGGCTCGCCGAGCTGCACCGCGTCGCCTGCTGAGCGCCGGTACCGTGACCTGCATGACGACGTTCGGACTCAGGAACGTCAAGCTCCGAAGCGGCGAACAGCTCCGCGAGACGGTGGAGGTCGAGCTCGAGTCCCTCCTGATCGGCGGCCAGGAGTACGCGCCCGTGCCCGACCGGGTGCCGGCGGAGCTGACGATCACGAAGGCGACGACCGGCAGCCTCTACCGGCTCTCGTTTCGGGCCGAGCTGCACGGTCCGTGCTTCCGCTGCCTGCGCGACACGACGTTCGACGAGTCGGTCGACGTGGAGGAGTACCAGGCGAACGACCCTGCGGGCGACGAGGAGCTCGAGTCGCCGTACATCGCCGACGACACGCTCGACCTGTCCGCGTGGGCGCGCGACGCGCTCGCGCTCGGGCTGCCGGACAAGATCCTGCACAGCCCCGACTGCGCCGGCCTCTGCCCCGTGTGCGGCAAGGACCTGAACGAGGAGCCGCACGCGCACGACGAGCTCGCCGCCGACCCGCGCTGGGCGGCCCTGGACGAGCTACGAGGACAGCTCTGATGGGCTACCGCGTCGTCGGGCCGGACGGGCTCGCGTGGATCACGCGCCCGCACGAGCCGGGAGAGCCGGCTCGTCACGTCGCGGAGCTGAGCGACGCGGCGGGCTTCGCGCACACGCGCGGCAATCTCTGGCGCTACGAGCCGGGGGCCCGCGGCCGCCGCCACCGTCACGTTTCGCAGGAGGAGACGTTCGTCGTGCTCGCCGGGACGTTGACGATGTACCTCGGCGAGCCTCCCGTGCGCGAGGACGTCGTCCTGGGCGGCATCGTGCACGTCGCGCCGGGGACGCCCCTGCAGACGGTGAACGACGGCGACGAGGACCTGCTCGTCTACGTCTACGGGACGCCGCCCGAGAGCGAGCGCGCGGAGCTGCTCGACTCCGCGGTGTGACCGCGGCGACGCGTCTTGCACGGGCTCTTCCGGTGTCAGGCACCTTGACGGAGCCGTCACGCTCTCGTGACGCGTCTGCCGAGGACCTCGCTTACCGGTCGATCGTGGACATGTCCGCGTAGCGCTCGCCCGCCGCGGCATCGGGCGGGAAGACCGCATCGAGCTCGGCGAGCTCGCCTGTCGAGAGCGCCACGTCGAGCGCCGCGGCGTTCTCCTCGAGATAGCTGCGCCGCTTCGTGCCCGGGATCGGGACGACGTCGGCGCCGCGCGCGAGCACCCACGCGAGCGCGAGCTGGCCCGGCGTGCAGCCCTTCTGCGCCGCGAGCTCCTCGACGCGCTCGACGAGGTCGAGGTTCCGCTGGAAGTTCTCGCCCGTGAACCGAGGATGCGTGCGGCGGAAGTCGTCCTCGTCGAAGTCGTCCGGCGAACGGAAGCGTCCCGTCAGGAAGCCGCGGCCGAGCGGCGAATACGCGACGAATCCGATCCCGAGCTCGCGCACCGTCTCGAGCACGCCGTTCCGCTCGGGGTCCCGCGTCCAGAGCGACCATTCCGTCTGGAGCGCGGCGATCGGATGCACCGCGTGCGCGCGGCGGATCGTCTCCGGCGACGCCTCGGACAGCCCGAGGCACCGCACCTTTCCGGCGTCGACGAGCTCCTTCATCGCGCCGACCGTCTCCTCGATCGGCACGCTCTTGTCGACGCGGTGCTGGTAGTAGAGGTCGACGTGGTCGACGCCCAGCCGCGCGAGCGAGCGGTCGATCGCCTCGTGCACGTACGCCGGGCGCCCGTCGACCCCGCGCGTGCCGTCGGCTCGCACGACGTTGCCGAACTTCGTCGCGAGCACGACCTCGTCCCGCCGCCCGTCGATCGCCCGGCCGACGAGCTCCTCGTTGCGGCCGAGGCCGTACATGTCGGCGGTGTCGAGGAAGAAGATTCCGAGCTCGAGCGCCCGGTGGATCGTCGCGATCGACTCCTGCTCGTCGGTCGTCCC
>Ga0070741_10012479_pt1 | contig 15342 bp, 14 predicted proteins | sample Coa_R1_4_FD_66440 | JGI IMG/M metagenome (GOLD analysis project Ga0070741, IMG submission 66440) | Surface soil microbial communities from Centralia Pennsylvania, which are recovering from an underground coalmine fire - Coalmine... | ecosystem: Environmental > Terrestrial > Soil > Unclassified ... | reverse complement strand
TGGCTGCATTAGCCGCTAAACCCGGAGGCCGGTTGCCCTTGCCAAAAAACTTCAAACATCGCGTCACCGCCACGGGGCCGACGCCCCATTGGTTTTCTCCGCGCTAAATTTTATCGTCTGATTGCGGAAAGTCGTTTTCCCGCCCGCACCCTCTCTCTTTTTTCCCTAACCGTGATCTCCGCTCTCATGAGTGAAAATAATGCCATCAATTCACTTATTCATTGGGGGGTGGCTTCGCGGACCCGGCCCGGCCAGAACCTCTCGGGTGACCTCCATCTCATTCTGCCGGGCGAGGATAGCACGCTGGTCGCGGTGGTGGACGGCGTGGGCCACGGCAACGAAGCCAACGAAGCCGCCTCGCGAGCGATCGAGCTGCTGAATAAATACACCGGCGAGTCCGTCATCTGGCTGGCGGAACATTGCCACGCCGCCCTGCGCTCGACCCGCGGCGTGGTCATGACCATCGCGGTGTTCGACAGCCGGGAGTCCACCGTGACCACGCTGGGCATCGGCAACGTCGAGTCCGTCCTGCTCCGAGCCAGCCCTTCCGCCAATCCCAGCCGCGAAACCGTGCTTCTCCGCAGCGGCGTGGTCGGCTACCAGCTCCCCTCCCTTCATGCCAGCGTTTACCCGCTTTATCGCGGCGATCTGCTCGTCTTCGGCACCGACGGGGTGAAGCCATCCTTCGCCGACCGGGTGAATTTGTCCGAGCCGCTCCAACCCATGGCCGAGCGGATGCTGGAACAAAATTTTCGGGGCAACGACGACGCGCTCGTCCTCACCATCCGCTACCTGGGTCCGTCCCGTGCCTAAATCCTGGACCACCCTGAAGGGAAAATATCAGCAAGCCCTGCGCGACTATTTGCGGCATGGCAGCGAGGAATATTTGCAGGCCGCCTACGAGCTGGGGCGCTTCGCCCTTAACCGCGGCATGGGCATGCTGGAGATGGTCCGCCTGCACCAGGAGGCGATGCTCGCCCTCGTGGTCCTGACCGACCGGAAGGAACTCGTCCCGCAGCGGATCGGGTCCGACCAGGCATTTCTGCTCGAGGCGCTCTCCACCTTCGAGGTCGCCCATCGCGGCTTTCGCCAGGCTTGGGAGCGGCTGCAGCAACTCAATGAGACCCTCGAGCACCGCAACCGCCAGCTCGCCGCCTTCAATGAAAAATTGGAACAGGAGGTCGCCGAGCGGGGCCGGGCGGAGGACGAGCTGCGCGAGCGCACCGAGCATTACTTGAAACTGTTCGAGCAGGCGCGGGCCATGGAGGAAAATCTCCGCTTGCTTTCCAATAAGGTGGTCACGGCGCAGGAAGAGGAGCGCAAACACATCAGCCGCGAGCTCCACGACGAAATCGGCCAGACCCTCACCGCCGTCAATGTCAGCCTGGCCCTGCTGAAAAAGCACACCCGGTCGGACCGCACCTCCCGTCAGGAACTGGCCAGCGCGCAGAAGTTGCTGATGCAGAGCCTGGAAAACGTCCACCGTTTCGCTCGCGAGCTGCGCCCCGACATGCTCGATACCCTGGGACCGTATGCCGCCCTGCGTTCCTACCTGAAAAGTTTCAGTCAGCGCACCGGAATCAAGACCGAGCTCCGTGCCGACGCCAACCTGGCCAACCTCGACAACCAGCAGGGCACGGTCCTTTATCGCGTGGCCCAGGAGAGCCTGACCAATGTTTTCAAGCACGCCCAGGCCAGCCGGGTGCAGATCGCTTTTCGGCGATGGAGCGATGGCATCACGATGGAAATCAAGGACAATGGCCGCTCGCGACGGGCCCAGAAGCGGCTTTTGAACAACAAGCAGAACCACCGGCTCGGCCTGCTCGGCATGCAGGAGCGGGTCCGCCTGGTCCGCGGCGAGTTTTTCATCGAGTCCATCCCCGGGCGCGGCACGACCGTCCGCGTCCGCCTGCCTTTCAGTTATCAACACCGAAAAGTGGAGAAATTGCAAAACCGCGATTCTCTTAAACATCACCCTTCGCATGAAAAAAATAACCATCCTCCTGGCCGATGACCACACCGTGGTCCGCCAAGGCCTGCGCTCCCTGCTGCAGGCCGAACCCGACATCGAAGTCGTGGGCGAGGCCGAAAACGGCCGGCAGGCGCTGCAGATGGCCAAGCAGTTCCATCCCAACGTGGCCGTGATTGACATTGCCATGCCGCAGCTCAACGGCCTCGAGGCCACCCGCCAGATCACCCGCGAATGCCCCGAGACCAAAGTCCTGATCCTTTCCTCCTACGGCGACGACGAGTATGTCCATTCGCTGACGGAGGCGGGCGCGATCGGCTACCTGATCAAGCAGACGGCGGCCAACGACCTGATCAAGGCCATCCGCGAGGCGGTGAAGGGAAATTCATTTTTCAGCCCGGCGATCTCCAAGCGGATGCTCGATTACTACCGGCAGGCTTACCTCAAGGGAAAGCCGCTGCGCAAACACGCCGAGCAGCTGACCTCGCGCGAGCTGGAGGTGCTGCAGCTCGTGGCGGAGGGGAAAGCCAACAAGCAGATCGCCGCCGATCTCGCCATCAGCATCAAGACAGTGGAAAAACACCGCCAGCAGGTGATGAACAAGCTTAACATCCACGAGGTGGCCGGCCTGACCCGCTACGCCCTGGCCAAGGGCATCATTGAGTCCACCCCGAGGCTCGCCACTCTTCTGACCACCGATCTGGAATAATCAGGGCACCCGGCAGCGCCGGCCGGCCCGCCCGCCGGCCGGCGCTGGGTCGATGCCCGGCGGCGCCTTTTCAGGACTTGCCGCCAGGAAATTGGGAGGGCAGACCCGCCATCACCGGGGTGAGGGACGGCGCCTCCGTGCCGGCCGGCCTTTTCCGGCCCCAGAGGCGTCGGAAGGCGACGCCGAAGGTCGGAAAAAAGCGCTCGACAAAGGGCGTCCGGGCCGAGCCCCGCCGGCTGGCGACCGGTTTCCGGCCGTTCGCTTCCCGCGCTCTCGGCCGCCTCGCCACCTCCACCGTGGCAGGTTCCTTTTCCTCCCGCGCTCCGACCGGAGGCATGCCGGCGAAAACCGGCGCAGCCTCCGGTTCATAGACGATGCGGGAGGGATCCGGGGCATGCATAAAAAAATCGGTGCAGATCGCCGCCTTGAGGAAGCCATCCCCCACCACGCCGGGATCGCGCGGCGGATAAATGTGGCGCGCGATCGAGGCGCGCAGGCAGTAGAGCTGCCCGGTCGTCCGCCGGTCGCCGGCACCCGCCATCTTGCGGGGTTTGAACAGCACGTCCTTGTAACGGCGGCTGGTCGAAACGCTCGCGGTGGAACTGCGCTCCAGCGTTCCCGCCAGATTGTAGAGCACGTCGGGGTGATACAGCACCGTGTCGTCGTCCATGATATAGAGATACTTCGTCTCCGGCGCGGAAAACTCGTGCACAAAGAGATTCCAGGCGTTGATCTTCGCCGTGCCGGAGATTTCCGCCACGCGGGCGGTGAAGGCCTGGGGATGCGGGTGCTCCCGCTCCATCCGGGCGAGGACCTCGCGGGCAATCTCCGCCGTGCGGTCGGTGCAGCCGCAGGCGATGCAGAATACTTCGCACCGTCCGCTGCAGGCGCTCAACCGCGCAAAAAGCGACTGCTGGAACACGGCCTCCAGCGTCGATCGAATGGTGTTTTCACCGTTGCGGGCGATGAGGCCGACGGAGAAGCAAGTGGGATTGTTGTCGTTTGTCATATGGTCGAGTCGCCGTTGGCGGGGCGTCAGACGTCGGCCATAATACGCGGGCCGGCGGGAGACCGCGAGCGGGTGAACACCTGCCCGTGAGGTGGGATACCCTCCTACCGCCGGCTGGCTCCATTCCGGCGAAGGAAGGGAAGCGTCCACCCACCGGGAGGCGGGGCGCGCCGCTGCCCCGGCCGGCCGAAAAAAATTTAGTGCAGCTTCTCCATCAAGCCCTCACGAAGAAGAGCAAGGATATGCTCGCGCGCCAGCCAGAGCCGGCGCGCCTCCTCCATCGGAACTTCGCCGAACTGCACGGTGTCGCCGGGCCGGAGCTGCGCGAGCAGCGGGAGGTCGACGGAAATGACGTGAGCGATCTTGGGATAGCCGCCGAGCGTCTGCGCATCGGCCATCAGCACGATTGGCTGGCCGTCGGGCGGCACCTGGACGGCGCCGGCGGCGAGCGGCGAGGAAACCAGGTCGGGAGCGCCCGGCCGCCGCTCGAGGCGGGCGCCGGCGAAGCGCAGGCCCATCCGGTCGGAATGCTCGGTCAGGGTGAATTCCGAGGCGAAAAAATTTGCAGAAAATTCGTCCGCCTCCGCGCCGCGCACCACCCTCACCTGCGGCGAGCGCGAATAGGCCGGCCGGATTTCCGGCGCGATGAAGTGGCGCAGCGCCGCATCCGGCCGCAGGCGATGCGCCTCGAGCACGCCCCGGCCGACCTTGATTACATCCCCCGCCCGCAACGCCCGGCCCTCGTGTCCGCCGAAGCCGCCGCGCAGGTCGGTGCCGTGTCCGCCGAGCACGGCCGGCACGTCGAACCCGCCCGCCACCGCGAGGTAACCGCGGCAGCCGATCCGGCATTTTTCCAGCGAAAGTTCGCCGCCCGATTGCAGCCGCACCAGCCGCCAGGCCGGCACGCTGCCGAATTCGCCGCCGCAGACCGCCACCAGCGCGTCGCCGGAAAATTTCACCCGCGGACCGGTCAGGGCGAACTCCAGCGCCGCGGCCTCGCCCGGATTTCCCACCAGAAGATTGGCCACGCGCAGGGCAAAAGTGTCCACCGCGCCGCCCAGGGCCACGCCCTGGCGGCGATGCCCGGTCCGGCCCAGGTCCTGCACCGTGGTGAGCGCGCCGGAACTGAGGATGGTCATTTCCATGCGGCGAATTCCTCCGGCGAAAGCGGTTGGAAGCGGACCCGGTCACCGGGCTGGAGCAACGCCGGATCGGCATCATTCTCGGGCCGGAAAAGTCGCAGCGGCGTGCGGCCGATGAGCTGCCAGCCGCCGGGCGTGGCGAGCGGATAAACGCCAGTCTGCGCCCCGCCGATGCCGAGCGACCCGGGAGGCACGCTCGTGCGCGGGGTGGCGCGGCGGGGCGTGTGCAATTTTTCCGGCAGGCCGGCGAGATAGGGGAAGCCCGGGGCAAAGCCGACGGCATGCACGCGATAATGCGCGCCATGGTGCAGGGCGATGACCTCGGCCTCGCTCAGGCCGGTGTGAGCCGCCACCTCGCCCAGGTCCGGCCCGAAATCGCCGCCGTAGCAGACGGGAATGACGATCTCGCGCGCCGCGGCCTTGTCCTCCTTGCGGACTTTTTTCGGCGCGCGCGCGACCAGCTCGTTGCGCAAGGTGTCGAGATTTTCGATTTTTGCCGGATCGTAGAAAACCGCCACGGTGGTGAACGAAGGCACCAGCTCGACCATGCCTCGCGGCGGATCCTGCTCCAGCGTGCGCACCAGCGCCTGCACGCGAGCCAGCGCCTCGTCGCCGATCTTTTCGGCCAGCTCGACGACAAGCGCGGTATCGCCCAGCGGGGTAATTTTCATTTCCCCGTTTTCTGGGCAGATGGGCGAACCGGCGCAAACCGATTCGCCCGCAAAGAAACGGCGATTTTACTCGACGATCCGAACGGTCCAGAAGTCCGACGCCAGGTTGGAATCGATGACGTAGGCGTAGGGCAGCGTAAAATAGCCCTTCTGGCCCCAGCCCGGGCCCCAGGAGTTGCGGATGATGAAGCGCTGGGTGGAATCATCGTAACCGACGGCGAGAATGGCGTGGCCGCCAAGCGCCTTGTCCCGGGCCGCGGGCATGGGCACGTTGCCGGTCTTGGCCACGTCGGGCGACTCGAAACTTTCGTAGACGGTGATGCCGAAAACAAAGGGATAACCGGAAGCGACGCAGCCCTTCAGCTGGCTGAGGCTTTGGGTCAGGCGCGAATAGGAGACCGCCTGGTTTTTCAGCGCGTCCTTGTAGGCCTTGGCCGGAGGCTTGGCCGTGAACTTGGTGATGACATAGGGCCAGTCGCTTTCCGGGCAGACGCCCTGTTTGGCGATGCTTTTGATGCCGTCGCGGATCTGCGCGCCCGCGTCGGTCTTCACCGTGCCTTCGATCACGCGTTCATTGTAATAAATGAAGAGGCGCGAAGGCATGAAGTCGGTTTTCTTTTCCTTGAGCAGATCGAACTCGAAGGCGGCGCCGATGGCGTTGGCGGTGCAGCTGCCGAGCTGGCCCTGGTCGTAAACCGGCGGGCATTGCGGACGGAGGTCGGCTTTGGGCGGAAGCGTGGCCACGACTTCCATGGGCGCGGCATAAACGTGGTCGCGATGATCGGGCAGGTCGGGAATCCAACCGTAGGATTTGATTTTATAATTCATGTTGTGGGCGGGAAGTGAGCGTGAGGGTTCGCTTAAGGTGGAAATGACATTAATTTGCAAAATTAAAATCTCCTCCGGCGCGAAAGTATGCTAGGTTGTTGACCGTCGCAGAGCAGCGCATTTTTCCGTCCGCCAGCTAATGGCGCGCTTAAGCGGCGTCGATAAGTGGGTGGTTTAGATTGAATTTTTAACGCGAATACTAGATTGCTGACCTCTCCATGTTTTTCCGCCTCTTCTGGCTTTGCGCCGCCGCGCTTCTGATCGCCTCGTGTCGCGATGAAAAGATCACCTCTTATCGCGTGCCGAAGGAGGCCGCCCTCCCCCCGCCCGCCGGTCTGGCCACCGCCGCTCCCGGCGCGCCGGCCGCGCATTGGAAGACACCGGCCGGCTGGCAGGAGCGCGCGCCCGACGGCGTGCGCAAAGGCAGTTTTCTGGTCGGCGGCGCGAACGGCGCCAGCGCGGACATGTCGGTCACGGTTTTTCCCGGCGACGTCGGCGGCGATCTCGCCAACGTCAACCGCTGGCGCGGCCAGCTCGGGCTCGGCCCGATCGACAACGCCGCGCTCGCGCAGACGGTGCAAACGGTCGACGCTCCGGCGGGCAAATTCTCTCTGGTCGACCTGGGGGGCAAGGATGCATCCGGCGGAGGAAACAAACGGCTGCTGGGCGCCTGGCTGAAACAGGCGGACCGCACCTGGTTTTTCAAACTGGTCGGCGATGACGCCCTGGTGGCCGCGCAACGCGACACGTTCATGGCGTTCCTGCAATCGGTCGCCTTCGACGCCACCCCGGCCGGCGCACCGGTGCTGGCCGGCCAGCCGCAGGTTCAAAGCACGAACGATCTGCCGAAAAACCCCGGCGCACCCTTCGCTCCCTTTGCCGGCGGCACCATGCCGGCCGATGCCGGCACCGCTGCGCCGGACGCGGCCGCGTCCGCTCCCACCCTGACCTGGACCGCACCCGCCGGCTGGCAGGCCAAGTCTCCCGGTCAGATGCGCCTTGGCAGCTTCGATGTTCCCGGCGCGGGCGGCGCGGTGGCCGATGTCTCGGTCATCGCCTTTCCCGGCGAGGCCGGCGGCATCGCGGCCAACATCAATCGCTGGCGCGGCCAGCTCGGGCTCGCGCCGCTGGCGGAAAACGACCTCGCCGGTGCCACCACCACGCTCGACGCCAACGGCCTCCATTTCATCGTCGTGGATCTCGCCGGCCAGTCGGGCGGCACGCCCGCGCGCATGCTCGCGGCGATCGCCTCCTTCGGCGGCCAGACTTATTTTTTCAAAATGCTCGGGCCCGATGCGGTCGTCGCCGGCCAGAAGCAATCCTTCCTCGATTTCCTTAAAACCGTGAAGGCGCCGTGACCATGAACGAACTCCTGCAACCCTTCGTCCGTTTTCTCGTCTCCCTGCGGCTGACGGTGGTGCTGCTGGTGCTTTCCATCCTGCTGGTGTTTTTCGCCACCCTCGACCAGGTCCACCTCGGCGTCTGGGGCATCCAGCATAAATGGTTTTTCAGCTTCATCGTCATCCAGCGGATCAGCGGCCTGCCCGTGCCGGTGTTTCCCGGCGGGTACTTCATCGGCGGCCTGCTCTTTTTCAACCTCGTCGCCGCGCACCTCTACCGCTTCCGATTTAACGCGAGGAAATCCGGCATCTGGCTGACCCACATCGGCCTGCTCCTGCTCATTTTCAGCCAGTTTCTCACCGGCTTGGAGCAGCGCGAAAGCCAGGTGCAGTTCCGCGTCGGCGAAACCAAACGCTACTCGGAGGATTTCCGTCTCAATGAACTCGCGGTGATCGACGTGACCGACCCGAAGTTCGACGATGTCACGTCCATCCCGGAGTCGCTTCTTGCCCGCGACGAGCCGGTGCAGAGTCCGCGCCTGCCCTTCCGGATCGTTCCGCGCCTTTATTATCCGAACTCGGTGGTACAGATGCGCAGCCAGGCGCCCAATGCCCCGCCCTCCCCCGCCACGATGGACCTCGGCCCGCAGCTTGCGGTCGCGCCGCAGCCCGTCACCTACAAGGAGGACGAACGCAACATGCCCGCCGCCTGCGTCGAACTCGTCGGCCCGGAGGGCTCGCTCGGCATCTGGCTGGTTTCCCCCTGGCTCGAGGAAGCCCAGACTTTCGACTATGCCGGCCACACCTGGCAGCTGGTCATGCGCTTCAAGCGTTATTACACGCCCTACGCGATGAAGCTGCTCCAGCTGAAAAATGACGTTTATCCCGGCACCGACATCCCGAAAAATTTTTCCAGCCAGGTGCGGATCCAGGATGACGACGACAAAAACAGCCGCGACGTGCTCATCTACATGAACAATCCGCTGCGCTACCGCGGCCTCACCTACTACCAGTACCAGATGAACAAGGCCGACGGCCTCAGCGTGCTGCAGGTGGTGAGCAATCCCAGCTGGCAGCTGCCCTACATCGCCTGCCTGCTCGTCGCCCTCGGCCTGGTCGTGCAGTTTGGCCTGCACCTCTTCGGCTTCGTGAAAAAACGCGCGGCCCGGACCTAAGCTTCACCGCAGAGGACGCAAAGAACGCCGAGATGTGCATGAAAACGATCAATGAATTGAGCTACGAACTGAACGGCGCAGCCATCGACGTGCATCGGGCGCTCGGCCCGGGATTGCTGGAATCCGCTTACGAAGCAGCCTTTTGCCACGAGCTCGCCTTGCGCGGCATCCGTTTCGTCCGGCAGAAAAACATGCCGGTGGTTTACAAGGACACGGAGATCGATTGCGGCTATCGCATCGATGTCCTTGCCGAGGGACAGATCGTCATCGAGCTTAAGGCCGTTGAAAAACTTCTACCTCTCCATGAAGCCCAGCTGCTCACTTACCTCAAGCTTTCCCATCTGCCGCTCGGTTTGCTGATCAATTTCAATGTCCCGGTCCTGAAAGACGGCATCCGCCGGCTGGTCAATCATCTTGCCGAACCCTCTGCGCTCTCCGCGTCCTCTGCGGTTAAAACATGAAACGCTCCCTTCCGCTGATCGTCCTCTTGCTCGCGCTCGCCGGCGTCGGCCTCTCGCTCTTCCCGCCCCGCCCGCGCAGCGATTTCGATCTCGCCGGCTTCTCCCGCCTGCCCGTGCTGGCCGATGGCCGGCTCAAGCCGTTCGATACCGTCGCCCGCACCAGCCTGCTGGAAATTCAGGGCAAGCAGCACGTGACCACGCCCGATGGCCGGGCCCTCAGCCCGATCGAGTGGCTGCTCGATGTTTTTTACCAGTCGGAGACGGCGGACAAGTACCAGGTCTTCCGCATCGACAACCTCGACACCCTCGCGCTCTTCGACCTCCGTCCCGAGGACGGCGCGGACAGGAAATTTTTCTCCTTCGAGCAGCTTTCGCCCAAGCTCTCCGAGCTGGAGCGCCAGGCCACCCTCGCCTCCCAGGTCGACAACGCCGAGCAGACCGCCTTCGAGCGCGCCGTGCTCAAGCTCCAGACCGGGCTTATTTTGTATCAAAAACTCAAATACAGCCTGGTGATGCCGGACAGCGACGACTTCCTCACCGAGCTGATGAATTTTCAAAAGGTGCTCCCCGCAGGGGTCGAGGCAGTGCGGGCCAAGGAGGCGGGCAAGCCCCATGACGAGGCTGCGGCCAAGGCGGTCCTCGACGCCGGACGGCGCTTCGATTTCATGTCCAGCACCGCCTCGCTCCTCACCATCCCGCCGGCGGAGGGCGCCAAGCCGGAGGACTGGCAGAACACCGGCCGCGCCCTCATGGCCACCTTCGCCGACGGCAGCCTTAACCCGAATGCGCTGGCCTACGCCGCCCTCGGCCACGCCTGGCGCCTGCACCAGCCGGAGCAGTTCAACGAAATCGTCCGGCTCTACCGCGAGCAGCTGGAGAAACGTTTCGCCTCCGCGCTGCACAAGACCGATTTCGAGGCCCGCTTCAACGCCGCCGAGCCGTTCTATACCGCGATGATGCTCTACGTCGCGGTCTTCCTCATCGCCATCGTTTCCTGGCTGAAATGGTCGGAGGCGCTCGGCCGATCGGCTTTTTATCTCTTGCTCGTTGCCTTTGCCCTGACCACCGCCGGCATCCTCGCCCGTATGTGGATCGAGGGCCGCCCGCCCGTGACAAACCTTTATTCATCGGCGCTTTTCGTCGGCTGGGTCGCGGTCGGGCTCTGCATCGTCTTGGAAGCGGTGTACCGCAACGCCATCGGCAGCGTGGCCGCCGGCCTCGTCGGCTTCGGCACGCTGATCATCGCCCATCATCTTGCCCTCACCGGCGACACGATGGAAATGATGCGTGCCGTCCTCGACTCCAATTTCTGGCTGTCCACCCACGTTGTCGCCGTGACCACCGGGTACGGCGCCACGTTTCTGGCCGGTTTTTTGGCGCTCATTTATATTTTCCGCGGCTTGTTCACGCGCTCGCTCGACAAGGCCACCGCCGATTCGCTCGCGCGCATGGTCTACGGCATCGTCTGCTTCGCCACGCTCTTCAGCTTCGTCGGCACGATCCTCGGCGGCATCTGGGCCGACCAGTCATGGGGCCGGTTTTGGGGCTGGGATCCGAAAGAGAACGGCGCCCTCATCATTGTGCTCTGGAACGCGCTCATCCTGCACGCCCGCTGGGGCGGCATGGTCAAGCAGCGCGGCCTGATGTGCCTCGCCGTTTTCGGCAATATCGTCACGAGCTGGAGCTGGTTCGGCGTCAACATGCTCGGCGTGGGCCTGCACAGCTACGGTTTCACCCAGGCTACCTTCTGGTGGCTGATCGGTTTTGTCGTCAGCCAGCTGGTGATCATTGCCGTGGCAAACCTGCCGTTGGAAAAATGGCGGAGCTTCCGCCCGGCCTAAGCGCCGGGGAAGGAGAGCCGGCAGCCAGTGACGGGCCAGATAAACAGTTTAACTAATTCTGATTTAATTCAGAATTAGATTTATTTATCCAAGGAACAACTTCGCAAAAAACGCGTAACTTTGCGCAATTAGTGGAGAGGCAGGCCACGGCATTTTCGGCATGCTGCTCCGCGTGCAAAAAGGCTGGCTCTCTCACAATATCAAGCATTGGGGCGCGAGGCTGCTCGGCTCCAAAACCAAGTTAATTTTCGGCGGCGTCGGCGCCTGGGGCCTGCTCCTCGTCTCCTGCGTCATGGCCGACCGCACCATGGTCGCGCCGCCCCAGGTGGCGGGTGCGAAATTTGTCGGCTCCGCGGAGTGCGCCCAGTGCCACGAGGAGATCACCAAGGGCTTTGGCACCGCCTCCCACGCCAAGCTGATGGTCAAGGGCGAAAACGCCAAGGGCCTCGGCTGCGAGGGCTGTCACGGCCCCGGCAGCAAGCATATCGAATCCGGCGGCGCCGCGGGCACGATCGTGAACCCGAGGAAATCGCCCCAGGCCTGCTTCCAATGCCACCTCGACAAACGCGGTGAATTCAGCCTTCCCCACACCCATCCGGTGCTGGCCGGACATGTCGCTTGTGTCGACTGCCACAACGTGCACAAGGGCGACGCCATCAAGGGCGGCGCCGGCGATCTGGCCGAGGAAAACGAGACCTGCACCCGCTGCCATACGGCGCAAAAGGGGCCGTTTATTTTCGAGCACAATGCCTTGCGCGAAGGTTGCACCGTCTGCCACAACCCGCACGGCACGGTCAATGACAAGATGCTCGTCGCCCGCGACGCCAATCTTTGCCTGCGCTGCCACCTCGAGCATCCCACCACCGTCGGCAACGGCACGATCATCGCCGGCGGGGAGGATCACCGCACCCGCCTCCAAAACGGCACCTGCTGGAGCGCGGGCTGCCACGAGGCCATTCACGGCTCAAACGCGAACAACCACTTCCGCTACTGAATTCAGCCACCCCGCCCGGATATGCAAGCGAACCTTTCCTCCTTCATTCGCGTCCCCGGCCTGCTGGTCGGTGCGATGCTCGCCCTCCCGAGTCTTTATGCCGCCGGCCCGGATTCTCCGTCAGCCGCAAACCAGGATGCCTTTCCGGTCTTTGATAACTTTGTCACCGTTTCCGGCCGGAATGCCTGGGTGACCGGCAACAAAGCCGCCTTCCAGACCGATACCAAGGGCGCCAAAAGCGGAACCGGCGGCATCGAAGACTTTCGCCTCAACAAGGATGTTTCCAAGGACGTGCACGTGGCTTCCGACGGCCATGCGCTGGCCGGATCCGATGATTACCTGGCGCATTTCAACCTCACCAAGGATGAGGTCGGCTCCATCGACGCCGGCTACAAGCGGTTCCGCACCTTCTATGACGGCATCGGCGGTTTTTTCCCCGGCAACAACGCCTGGATGCCGCTTCCCGGGCAGGACCTGCACGTCGACCGGGCCAAATTCTGGGTCGAAGGCATGATCAACCTTCCCGACAAACCCGTCGTCACCCTGCGTTATACCAATGAGCTCCGCGACGGCCGGAAGGACTCCACCATCTGGGGCGACACCGATCTCACCGGCATTCCCATTTCATCCAATTCCGCGCTCAATCCCGTTTCCGCCGACCGCAAGATCGTCCCGGCCTATTTGCAACTGGGCGAACGGCACCAGACGCTCGAGGGCCTGGCGAAGCACACCGTGGGCAAGACCACCTACGAACTCAGCGTGGTGGGAGACCGTATTGAAAACTTGGATACTCGCTACCTCAACCGCTATCCCGGCGAGGTGAAGCCCTTCCCCGCCATTCCGGCCAGTCCGGCCAGGCTTATTTCCGCCACCCAGGCCAACAATGCGACCTACGGCCTCGACCAGCAGGGCATCAAGGCCAACACCCTGGCGGCCGTGGGCAAATTCGAAACCATTCTGAGCGACAAGGCGACCGTGCACGGCGGCCTGAGCTACCAGCATTCCACCAGCGACATCACCGGCTACCGGCCGCTCTACGTCAACATCGCCACCACCGCGGCGGGAGTCGAAAGCGTCCTGGGCGGACTGACCGCCGGCGGCCGCGCTCCCGGTTCTTACCAGAACCTCATCGGCGGCTCGAAGGTGAAGGACTTTGCCGCCAACCTCGGCGCCGATCTTAAGGCGACCAATGACTTGTCCATCGAGACGGCGGTGAAGGCGGACGAACGTTTCACCCAGGGCAACGACGCCTTTACCTACCTGCAGAACACCGTCAACCAGACCACCGGGGCCGTCACCTCGGCTCCCCTGCCCTATTCCGGCGCCTCCCGGATCAAGGAAACGTCCTGGACGCCGGAAATCGGCGTGCGCTACACCGGCATTCCGAATGTCGCCCTCTACGGCAATGCCGATTACCGGTACTCGCCCCGCGATCAAAGCGACACCTACGTGACCACCACCACGGCCACCAGCACCGATAACGCCAAGGAGAATCACGGACACTACACGCTCGGCGCCAATTGGATCCCCTGCTCATTTTTCACCCTGCGCGGCGAGACTTTCTACAAGGATCATCAGAACAGCTCCTACGGCTACGGCACGAGTGTCGGCAGCCAGTACATTCTCGGTTACCAGCTTTATGGCGGCAAGCTCACTGCCATCGTGAAGCCCCTCCCCACGCTCTCGTTCACCACCCGCTATATTCTTCAGGCAGGCCGGATGGACCTTACGGATGTCGGCAATCCCAACCTGACCTTTTATCCGAAATATAACTCGATGGGCACGCGCATTCACCAGTTCGGCGAGACGGTCGATTGGACTCCCATCCGCCAGTTTTACCTGCAGGCCAACGTCGATTTCGTCTTCAACACCCTTCACACCGCCTATCCTCAGGCGGGTGGCACGGCCAATGATGTGTTGCGCAATGCCGACAATAATTACTGGACGGGAAGCGTGCTGGCGGGCTACGCCCTCGACAAGAAGACGGACCTCGAGAGCGAGTGCACCTATTACCGGGCGAACAATTATCAGCTGCTGCCCAGCAGCCAGCCCTATGGGGCCGGCGTCAAGGATTACCGGCTCACCGCCGGCCTGAAGTACCAGATCAACGAACACCTCATCGCTTCTGGCAAAATAGGCTATCTCGTCAGCCGCAACGACACCACCGGTGGCTTCACCAACTACACCGCCCGCGTGGCCTACCTTTCGCTCGAGCATGCTTTCTAAGCCGTCCCGCCTGCATCACCCGCCAAGCCATTCCTCGTCCCGCCAGATCCAGATTACCGCAGCGCCCGGGAAGACCACCCGGGCGCTCTGGTCTTCATCAAACCAGCCGCGGCGGACCTGGCGGCGATTACTTGCTCAGACCGCGGATGTAAGCGACCAGCGCCTTGATGTCGTCGTCGCCCAGCTTGTCGCCAAAGGCCTTCATCTTCTGCTTGCCGCTGGCATCCTTGAAACCGTTTTTGATCTGGGCCATCGCCTGCTCGTCACTGAACGTTTTTTGATACGCGGCGTCGGTCATGTCCTTCACGCCGGCCATGCGGCCGGCCTTGGTTCCGCCCTTGCCGTCGGCCCCATGGCAGGCGGCGCAATTTGCTTTCCAATTTTCCACCGCATCAGCGGCGCGAACCGCCGCCGGAAGAATGAGCAGGCAAGCCAGGACAAAAGCGGATCTTTTCATAGGATATTTTGTGGGTTGGGGTTGAAAACATCCAGCCTGACGGAAATGCCTGTTCATCGCAACGCATCAATTGGGCAAATTTGCACAATATTTGTGCCGTCGTTGGCCCAGGCCGCCCATTCGTTGCAGGGCAAAATATGCGCAGTGTCGGCCAATCGAGAGGGTGCCGGCACCGGCCGATTTGATTATCCTTTCTTCTCCTGAATATGAGCGCCGACGATAAAAAGACTTCCTTTGTCCTCGCGCTTTTAAGCCTGGCCTTTCTTGGCCTGGCCGCCGCCTTCACCTGGGGACGCCCCTCGGCGTCCGCGACGCCGCCGATTCCCGCCCCGCCGGTGCCGAAGCCCACCACCGTGCGCATCTCCGCCGGGCAATTGATGCGAAGCGGCGGGGACACCTCGGGCTTGGCCTGTTACAGCTGCCACGATCAGGCCAATCCGCCGGTCGTGAAGTACGATGCCGATCACCGGGTGGTCCTGCCGAAGGAGCACGCCGATCTCATCGCCTCGATGAAAAATTG
>Ga0070741_10012478_pt1 | contig 15343 bp, 10 predicted proteins | sample Coa_R1_4_FD_66440 | JGI IMG/M metagenome (GOLD analysis project Ga0070741, IMG submission 66440) | Surface soil microbial communities from Centralia Pennsylvania, which are recovering from an underground coalmine fire - Coalmine... | ecosystem: Environmental > Terrestrial > Soil > Unclassified ... | reverse complement strand
CCGAACGTCGCGCACCACGCGAAGACCGCGAAATAGTGCGGCAGCCCCGGCAGGGCGAGGATCGTGGAGTTGGCCTCGGCGGCAACGATCAGCACCGCCTGCACGACCAGCAACAACACGATCGCGCCGGTCGGGGTGCCGTACCGCTCGGACACGCTGGCGAGCGGCGCCGGCAGGCGCCGGTCGCGCGCCATCGCGAACGTCCCACGAGTGGAGGCCACGGCCGCGCCCACATACACCGCCAACATGTCGAGGAACACCACGACGAGCAGGATCTTCAGCCACAGGTCCGAGCCGAACTCCGTTCCCGGCGCCCCGAGCGCGAACAGGGGCGCGCCCGAGACCTGCGGGCTCGTGATGACCTTCATGTCGAAGTGAAATCCCGCGACCTCGACGTAGGACGCGATGAGGTACCACAGGGACACGAGGACGACGGCCCCGAGCACGGCGCGCGGGATCGACCGCTTCGGGTCCGCCGTCTCTTCCGCCAGATTCGCCGCGGTCTCGAACCCCACGAAGATCAACACCCCGTACAGCACGCCGAAGAGGATCCCGGTGAACCCGTCCGTCGGCGTCGGGTCGAAGACCTTCGCGAGGTCGTTCGCGCTTCCGAGCTTGCCGATCACGGTGGCGAAGAAGATCAGGACGACCGCGATCGAAAGCAGCGCGAGTGTGAGCTGCACCCGGGTCGAGATCTGGACTCCGAAGTACAGCGCGGCGAACAACAGCGCGGCGAGGATCATGTCCCAGGCCCACACCGGAAGCCAGGGCCCCACGCTGAACGCGGGGAGCAGGCTGTCGTGCACGTAGCCCCCGAGGAGCACGCCGAGCCCGGTCGTCAGCATGATCGTGCCGCCGTAGTAGAGCCACCCGGACGCAGCCCCCATCGTGCGGCCCAGCCCATTGGTCACGTAGTCGTAGAGCGACCCCGCCGCGTGGATCCGCTTCGCGTACTGGGCCACGATCCACCCGAGCGCGAACACGCCGACGCCAGCCAGGACCACCGCAAGCGGCGCCGACGTCCCCGCGCCCCGTGCCGCGACGTTCACGCCGATGATCAGCGGGATGATGAACGCCGAACTGAACACGGGACCGATGAACCCGACCGACTGCGCCAGCACGTCGATCAGCGTGAGCCTCTTGGCCCCCAGACGTTCGTAGCCGAACTCCTTGCCGTCGCTCGCCACGACCTCTCCCCCTTCCCGTTGCGGCACGAGTACCCGTCCGCCGCGCCCGTCAGGCCGTCCATCCCCCGCCGGGCCGCTCGAACCACACGTGCACCTGCCCCGTCCCCACCGACGCCTCGTACTCCGAGAAGAGCTCCCCGGGCGCCCGCCACGAGCGGCCCCCGAGGGCACCGGCCATCATCAGGTAGTGTCCGAAGTGTCCCTCGGGTCTCGCCTTCAGATACTCCGGCATCCCCTCGATCACCCCGGCATGGTCCCCACGCTTCAACTGCTCGAGGACCCGCATGTCGGCCTCGTAGTAGGCGCGGTCGTAGATGTTGTCGGGAGCGCGTTGCGCCTCCCGCTTGCGTAGCTCCTTGAAGTTGAAGAAGCGGTGGGTCATACCACCGGACGCCAACAGGACCACCCGACGGTCGCTTTGCTCGATCGCGCGTCCGATCAACTCCCCGAACAGCAGGAAATCGCCCGTGTCGCAGGTTTGGTTGATCGCGACGCTGATCCAACGCGTCGACGGATCGCCGAGAAACGTCCAGATGTTGACCGTGCCGTAGAAGATCGGCAGGTATGGGTCGTCGCAGGCGAGGATCCAGCAGTCGTCCCGGCCGTCGGCCTGTGCGGCGATGAGCTTGGCCAGCTCGGGATCGCCGGGGATGTCGTACGGAATCTGGCTCATGCCTCGCGGCAGCTCGTGGCTCGTGAACCGTCCCTGCCGCCGCTCATGCGCCGTCACGATGTGCTCGAACGTCGACTCCCAGTGCGTGTCGAACACGACGACCGTGTCCGGCCGGAGCCGGTCGATGCACTCGGCCTTCATCCGGCGAAGGCCCGGGACCAGCGTGATCTCCTTGCCCTCGTTCAGCTCGAGCCGTACCTCCTCCGGCAGCATGATCGTCGGCACGTGCGCGACCAGTGCCGCGCCCACCACCTCACCCATCGCTCAGCTCCTCTCCCACGGTGCGGTGCACACGTTCTTCACGTCTGCGTAGAAGTCGAAGCTCCACGTGCCACCCTCCCGCCCGATGCCGGAGTTCCGCGAACCACCGAACGGAGCGCGGAGGTCTCGCACGTAGAAGCAGTTCACCCATACCGTCCCGGCGACCAGCCGGGCCGAGACGCGTTCGGCGCGCTCGGGATCGCCTGTGTACACGATGGCGGCCAGGCCGTAGTCGGTGTCGTTGGCCATCCGGACCGCCTCGTCCTCGTTCTCGAAGGTTTGCAGGGTCAGGACCGGCCCGAACACCTCCCGGGTCAGGATCTCCGATCCCGGAGGGGCGTCGACGAACAGCGTCGGACGGTAGTACCAGCCGCCGAGCTCCTCGTTCGGACCCCCGCCGATCAGGGCGCGGGCGCCCTGAGCCTTGGCGCGTTGCACGAACCCGTCCACTCGCTCGAAGTGCTCCTGCGTGATCAGCGGACCGAGGTCGGTGTCCTCCCGCCTGGGGTCGCCCTGCCGGAGCGCGCTCGCCCGCTCGAGGAAGCGATCCAGGAACGACTCGTACACGCTCTGCTCCACCAGCAGGCGAGTTCCCGCCAGGCATACCTGTCCGGCGTTGTCGTACTGATTCACCGCCTGGGCCACGGCAGCGTCGAGGTCGGCGTCGGCAAAGACGAGGAACGGTGACTTGCCACCCAGCTCAAGGGACACGGGAGTGAGATTCGCGGCCGCCGCGGCGGCGACCGAGCGCCCGGTCTCGACCGAGCCCGTGAACGCCACCCGGTCGACGCCGGGGTGGCGGACGAGCGCCGCTCCTGCCTCCTCGCCGATCCCCTGCACGACGTTCAGGGCGCCGTCCGGAAGCCCGGCCTCACGGGCGATGTCGCAGAGCATCGAGGCGGTGAGCGGAGCCCACTCCGGCGGCTTCAGCACGACGGTATCGCCGGCCGCCAGCGCCGGCGCCACTCGCCAGGTCGCGAGCATGAGCGGCGCGTTCCAGGGCGTGACCACGGCCGCCACCCCCGCGGGGTCCCAGGTGACGTGGTTCCGGTGGCCGCGCGTGTCGAGGTCCTCCGCGCCCAGCTCGAGCAGCCGGTCGGCGAAGAAGTGGAAGTTCACCGCAACCCGCGGCATGACGCTGCGTTGCATCGAGCGCAGGAGCGAGCCGTTGTCGGTCGTCTCGACGATCGCGAGCTCGTTCACCCGCGACTCGATCAGCTCGCCGATGCGGTGCAGCACGGCCGCCCGCCGCTCCGGCGGGGTCGAGCTCCAGGTCTCGAACGCCGAGCGCGCAGCCGCCACCGCCTCGTCGACCTCTCGCTCGCCGCCTCGGGCGACCATCGCCAGCATCTCGCGATCGATCGGCGACACGTCGAGGAACATGTCGGCGGACGGAACCCGTATGCCGCCGATCCAGTGGTCGGCAGAGACCCTGATCCCCTCGATCGTCGAGACGTTGGCCATGCGCACCGCACGCGACCGCCGGTCCACTCCGACGGTGCGTCCCCCACCTTTCGTTTGGGGCCGAACGGTAGGCCCGCCGGCCGCCGCCTGTCAAGGCGGCCTCAGCGACTCGAGGCCTCAGCGAGCGAAGAACGCCTCGAGCTCGGAGGCCGCCCGTTGACGGAAGGCCACGCCGATCCGCTGGCGTTCGAGCGCTTGGGCCAGCATCCTGCCGGCCTGAGGGATGGGGTGCTCGGCGAAGAAGGCGGCCGTCTCCTGGTCCTGCCCGGGCTCGGTGAGGTACCGCACGCCATCGGCCAGGTAGACGATGGTCGAGGGCGCGAATCGCCGGTTGGCCGCCTCCCACCGCTCGCAAACGAAGCGCCATGCACGCGCGCCGTGGTCGCGGTTGGCCATCGCCCGCGCGATCACGAACGGGCCGTTCTGCGGTCGAACCTCGTCGCTCATCGCGAGCTGCAAGGCCCGATCCACGAGCTCCGCCTCTGGGAAGTCGGCGAGCGCGTACAGGTAGCGCAGCTGCTCTTGGGGGGTCGGAGCGGAGCGGCGCCGCTCGAGGAAGATCTCGAACAGCTTCGCGTCTCCCCTGGCCGCGGCAACGGCGACCGCGGCGGACCCGAGCGAGGGCTCCACCTCCCCGCCGGCCCTGGCCTGGGCTTCGAGCACTCGCGCCAGTTCCAGAGCCTCGGGGTCGTCCCCGAGAAGCGCCGAGGCGGACAGGAGGGTCCCCCGGAGGGCCCGCACGAGGTCTCCCTCGCCCGCTCGGGGCTCCCATCCCAGCCGGACGACGGCCGGGGTCACCAGGTCGCGGACCGTCCCCCGCAACGCGTCGCGCGTGCCGCCCTCGACGAAGCGATCGAGCCAGGCAAGTCCTCCCACGATCCCCTGCCACACGTGCAGGTCGGTCTCCTCACGCAGGCGCTCCGCCAGACGCAGGAACCAGCCTGCGGGCATCGCCCCGGCCATCACCGAGGCCCATGCGTCGTCGACGAGCTGGTAGCGTTCGAGGGGCGAGAGTTGCTCGAGCGCGTGGTTCCACACGGTCTCCTCGAGGCCGGGCCCGTACCGCACCCGGACGAAGCTCGAAGACTGCGCGTTGGCAACGAAAGCCCGCTCGGCTCCGGGGCCCGGAACCGAGCTGCCCCTCGGCTCGACGAGCACCCTGCGCTCCAGGCCATCGCCGCCCGAGCCCCGCACCAGGAGCGGAACCTCCCAGCGGCGGTCTTCGGGCTGGGCCCCGTAGCGGAACCTCCGCTGGGTGAGTCGGACCCACCCGTCGCCGTCCGTCTCGGCCGTTACCAGCGGGAAGCCTCCCTGGAAGATCCAGGAGTCCATGATTCGCCTGACCGGCTCACCGGTCTCTGCCTCGATCGCGTCCCACAGGTCCCCGGTCTCCGTATTGCCGTGCGCGTGCTCGCGCAGGTAGCGACGGATGCCGTCTCGGAACCGCTCCGCGCCGAGGTACCGCTCGAGCATCCGCAGGATCGCCGCCCCCTTGGTATAGGTGAGCGTGTCGAACATCCCGTTCGCATCGTCCGGAGACGCCACCGGGTACTCGATCGAACGGGTGCTCTCGAGCGCGTCGATCTCGAAGGCCCCGGCGCAGGCACGTCGGAACGAGGCCCAGCGGTCCCAGTCCGGACGGAACGCGTCGACGACCAACAGGGCCATGAAGGTGGCGAAGGCCTCGTTCAGCCACAGGCCGTTCCACCAGCGCATGGTGACGAGGTCGCCAAACCACATGTGGGCGAGCTCGTGCGCGATGACGTCCGCGACCGACAACAGCTCCTGCTGCGTCGCGTGCTCGGGATCGACCAGGAGGAGCGCTTCCCGGTACGTGATGCAGCCGAGGTTCTCCATCGCGCCCTGCGCGAAGTCGGGGAGCGCGACGAAGTCGACCTTCCGGTCCGGATACGGGATGCCGTAGTACTCGGCGAAGAACCGGAGCGAGAAGGCGCCCACCTCCAGCGCGAAGTCCGTGAGGTGGCGCTTGCCCGGCACGTGTGCGATGCGGAGCGGGACGCCGTCCACGTCGACCGGCTCGGTGAGCTCGAGACGGCCGACGACCACGCAGACCAGGTAGGTCGACATCGGCATCGTGTCGGCGAAGCGCACCCGGACCCGCCCCTCGCCCACCGGCTCGCGGGCGACTTCGGGTCCGTTGGAGAGGATGGCCAGGCCGTCGTCGGCCACCACCGTGATCCCGAAGACGGCCTTCAGGTCCGGCTCGTCCCAGCACGGGAACGCGCGGCGCGCGTCCGTGGCTTCGAAATGGGTGGTCGCGATGACGTACGTCCGCCCAGCGTCCTCGTAGGTCGAACGGTAGAACCCGCGGAGTTGGTCGGAGAGCTTGCCCCGGAACTCCAGGTGAAGGACCCAGTCGCCGGCATCCAGCGCCTCGGCGAGCGTGAGATGGGCGCGCTCGGTCTCGGCATCGAGCCGGGCGTTCGCGATCTCCACCCGACGTCCCGCAGCGTCCGAAACCCAGCCGGGACCGAGCTCGAGATCGACCGCGTTCAGGATCACGTCGCTGACGGGCTCGACCACCCGGATCGCTACGTCCTCGGTTCCCCAGAACGTCTCCGCTTGGAGATCGGTCTCGAGCGTCAGGTCGTAGCGGGAGGGAACGATCGTCCGCGGCAACCGATAGTCACGCTCATCCATCGAACCTCCTAGGCGACCGTGGTGAGGAACGCCGCGTACCGCTCGACCTCCCCCTTGACAGCCGAGAAGAACAAGCCCTGCAGCTCCTTGGTGATCGGACCCCGTGTCCCCTCGCCGATCACGCGGTCGTCGAGCTCCCGGATCGGCGTGATCTCCGCAGCCGTCCCCGTGAAGAACGCCTCGTCCGCGTTGTAGAGGTCGGTGCGGGTCAGATTCTGCTGACGCACCTCGTAGCCGAGCTCCGCGGCCATCGACATCACGGTCGCTCGTGTGATGCCGTCTAGGCACCCGGCGGAGATCGGTGGCGTGAAGAGCACACCCCCCCGCACGGCGAACACGTTCTCGCCGGAGCCGTCGGTGATGTACCCGGTCTGGTTGAGGAGGATCGCCTCGTCGTACCCGGCCTTGAGCGACTCGACCTTGGCCAGGACGCCGTTGATGTACTGGCCCGTCGCCTTCGCGGCCGATGGGAGCGAGTTCTGGTCGTTGCGCCGCCAAGAGGACACCTTCACCCGCACGCCGTGCTCGATCGCCTGCTCCCCCAGATAGGCGCCCCAGGGCCACACGGCGATCGTGACGTTCACCGGCGCGTTCAACGGGTTCACGCCCATCTCACCGTAGCCGCGGAAGGCGAGCGGTCGGATGTAGCAGGAGCTGAGCCCGTTCGCGCGAATCGTCTCCCGAACCGCGTCCGCGAGCGCCTCCTGCGAGAAGGGAATCTCCATGTGGTAGAGCTTCGCGGAGCGGAACAGGCGCCTCAGGTGCTCCTCGAGGTGCCACACGGCCGGGCCCGATCTCGTCTCGTAGCAGCGGATGCCCTCGAACACCCCGCTGCCGTAGTGCACCCCGTGCGAGAGCACGTGGATCCTTGCGTCGTTCCAGTCCACCAGCTCGCCGTCCATCCAGATCTTGTCGACCGGCGTGATGGGCATGTCGGCCCTCCCTTCGAGCGCGCAGGCCGGTCCGGCGCGAGCCCCGACCGGTTGCCTCAAAGGATAGCCGCTGGCAGCGACGTCGGGAGCGCCCGCTCAGCCCCGCTCAGCGCCCGCTCCACGGCCGGGGGAAGCCCCCACACCCTCAGTTGAGCGAGGGGTCCATGGGCATGAGGCGCAGGAGGTCGAAGGCGGCGCCCTTGCGGCGTAGGACCTCGTCCCAGAGTCTCACCGGATCGGGCGTGAACACATCCTCCGGACGCGCCGGCTCCTGGATCCAGGCACCCTCCCGGATCTCGGCCTCCAGCTGGCCCGCTCCCCACCCGGCGTAGCCGGCGAAGACTCGGGCGCGGCGGACGTCGCCGAGCACCTCCCTGTCCGCTTCCTCCGGCAAGAAGCCGATCGAGTCGAACGCCACCACCTCGACCCGCTCGGGATCGGCCAGGTCGGCGACGACCACGGCGGCCTGGGGCTGCACCGGCCCGCCGATGAACAGCGGCTCGTCGGGTCCGACCAGATCGGCAAGGGGAGGAACGGCCTCCACGACGGGGACGTTCGTGGCGCGGTTCAGCACCACGCCCACGGCTCCCTGATCGTCGTGGTGGCCGATCAGCACCACCGTGCGTCGGAAGTTGGGGTCCCACAGGCTCGCCCCCGCGATCAGCAGGTGTCCCTGGAGGCTTTCCACGGCTCCATCATCCTCCGTCCCGCGCCGTTTCGACCTGCCCTCCCGGCCAACCGCGGCAACGGTTCAGGACCTCGGCAGCTCCTTGGCCGGGTCGACGAAGGGAAGCGCGGCCGTCACGGCCGGCACCGCACCGTCGGGCGAGATGAGCTCGAGCTCGTTGCCCGGGGTCGCGAGCTCGATCGGCACCCACGCGTATCCGATGTTCTTCCGCAGGCGGAACGAGTGGCTCGCGCTCGTCAGCCTACCCACCACCTCCCCGTCTCGCCGGACCGGCCAGAAGTCCTCGAGCCACATTCGGAACGGCTCCCCGCCGATCTCCACACCGACGAGCTTGTTCCGAACCCCCTCGGATGCGATCCGCTCGAGCGCCGGCCTCCCGATGAAATCTGCTGAGAGCTCGACCAGGCGCTCCATCCCCGTGATCTCGAACGGGTTGTTGGTCACGTCCATGTCGTTTCCGTAGTTGAAGATCCCGGCCTCGATGCGCCGCTGATCGGAGGGGGCGATCGCCCGGATCCCGTATGGGCGCCCCGCCTCCATGACGCGGTCCCACAGCTCGCTCCCGCGAGAACCGTCGCACAGGTAGATCTCGTAGCCGACTTCGCCGGTCCAGCCGGTCCGCGAGACCACGAGAGGGATCCCGTCGAGATCGCCCTGCCAGCACCGGTAGTACCGGAGGTTCATCACCTCCTCACCGAAGAGGGCGTGGATCACCTCCTTGCTCCTCGGCCCCTGAACCTGTAGAGGCGAGACGTCGGGCTCGCCGATCTCCACCGCGAGCCCGGCGAACGCCTGCACCCCGAGGGCGTACAGCAGCGCGTCGGAATCGGCGAGCGAGAACCAGAACCGGTCTTCCGCCAGACGCAGGAGGATGGGGTCGTTCACGATCCCGCCGTCCGGGGCGATGATCGGCGCGTACTTGCATTGGCCGACCTCGCACGCGGACAGATCGCGACACGTGAGAAGCTGCGCGAACCGCGCCGCGTCGGGGCCGGTGACCTCGAGCTGCCGCTCGACGGCCACGTCCCAGAGCGTGACGTGCCGGAGCAGATGCCAGTACTCGGCCTCGTCGTCGTCGTAGAGGGTGGGGATCAGCATGTGGTTGTACAGGTCCCAGCTGGTGCACCCTGCCTCGACCGTTCGCTGCCAGTAGGGCGACTTGCGGTACCACGACGCCGTGTAGAACCTGAAGGAGTACGGCTCCCTGGGCATCTAGCGTCTCCTCCTCCGCCTCAAGCGGTCGCGGCGAATCTCCCGGACGCAGTTGTAGGCGGGAATGCCGCAGACGCCGCCGCCGCCGTGGGTCGCGCTCGAGCACTGGTACAGGCCGCTGATGGGGGTCCGGTAGTCGGCGTAGCCGGGCGCCGGGCGCATGTGGAACAACTGGTCGGCCGACAGTTCCCCGTGGAAGATGTTGCCGCCCACCAGTCCCCATTCGGTCTCCATGTCGTATGGGCCGATCACCTGCCGGGCAATGACCGACCGACGAAACCCCGGGGCGACCTCCTCGTAGGCGTCGATCACGCGGTCGGCATAGGCCTCGAGCTCCTCACGATGGGGGTCTCTCGACCAGGTGTGCGGGACCCACTGCGTGAACAGCGAGACCACGTGGGCGCCCGGAGGCGCGAGCGAAGGGTCCAGCGTCGTGGGGACGACCCCGTCGGAGAAGGGCCGGGTCGCCGGCCGCCCGTGGCGGGCCTCCTCGAACGCGGCCTCGAGCTCCTCGATCGAGGGTGCGATCTCGAACCCGCCGCTGAAGTCCGTCCACTCGGGCATGGCCGCGAGCTTCGGCAGGCGGCTGATCGCCAGGTTGATCTTCACCACACCCGAGCGACTGCTCCAGCGCTCGAGGTCCTCGACGAACTCCGGGGGCAGCTCGCTCCGCTCGATCTGGCGCAGGAAGGTGATCTGTGGATGGCACGCCGTGACGACGATCGGAGCGGAGAGTTCCTCGCCGCTCTCAAGCGCCACACCGACCGCCCGGCCCCCGGAGACGAGAACGCGCTCGACCGGCGCGTTGGTCCGGATCTCGGCGCCGAACGTTCGGGCGCTCGACTCGATCGCGGCGGCCACCGCGCCCATCCCGCCCTCCGGCACACCCCAGGACCCGAGCGTCCCGTCGCCCACATCGCCGATCGAGTGGTGGGCCATGACGTAGCCGGTTCCCGGCTCGTACGGCCCGGCCCAGGTCCCGATCAGGCCGTTGATGGCCATGACGGCCTTGACCTCCTCGGACTCGAAGAACCGATCCACAAGGTCGGCGATCGACATCGTCATGAGGCGAGTGACCTCGCCCACCGTGCGGACACCGAACCCGCGGGACCGCCAGGCCAGCCTGAGCTGCTCCCACAGGTCCGAAGGACGCCGGGAGCCGATGCGCGGCGGCGTGGTCGTGAGCAGAGGTCCGAGCACCGCCGCGAGCCCGCCGATCCATGCGTCCCAGCGCTCGATGGCCTCGGCGTCGTGCCGGGAGAACTTCGCGAACTCCTCTCGGTTCCGGGCGTTGTCCTCGTACTCGACCATCACGCGACCGTCGCGGAACGGGACCACGTACGGGCCCACCGGATGGACGCGGTAGCCGTGCCGCTCGAGGCGCAGGTCTCGGATGATCGTGTCGGGCATCAGGCTCATCACGTACGAGAGGGTCGTGACCTTGAACTCGGGGTGCTCCGGCCACGGTTGGTCGGTGGCCGCAGCGCCGCCGGTCTTGTACCGCGCCTCGCAGACCACCACCCGGGCGCCGGCGCGGGCCAGGTAGGCGGCGGCGACCAGCCCGTTGTGCCCGCCTCCGATCACCACGGCGTCGTAGCGGTTTGCCGGCACGCTCCCCCCCGGAGGACGATCAGGCCCGAACGATACTCCTGAACGGCCGTTCAATGCCAACCGCTCCCCCGGAGCGGGCGCGTGGAGGCCCAACCGCTCACCCGGGCGTGTGCACCCGCTGCGGTCCGACCGCTACTCCGGCAGGACGATGAACCGCGCGATCCCGGCCCCGATCGAGGTCCGGATCTCCTCGACGACCTCCGGGGTCGGCGGACTGTCAAGGGTAAGCCCCATGAGCGCCGTTCCGCCCGTGGAACGACGTCCCACGTCCATCGTTCCGATGTTGACATCGTGGTCACCCAGGATCGTCCCCACGCGCCCGATGATGCCCGGCCGGTCCTCGTAGGTGAGAAACAGCATGTAGCGGGCCGGCGGCATCTCGATGTCGTAGCCGAGCACCTGCATCACGCGCTGATCGTTCCGCTTGCCCACCAGGGTTCCTGCAACCGAGACCTCCCCGTCCTCGGTCTCGGCGCGGAGCGCCACCAGGTTCACGTAGTCGCTCGAGACCGCCGAGCGCATCTCGGAGATCGCGATCCCACGCTCTCGCGCGATGATCGGCGCGTTCACGTACGAGACGGGCTCGTGGACGACCCCCGAGAGAACCCCCTTCACGATGGCGAGCGTCAGCGCTCGTGTATCGACCTCTCCGATGCGGCCGAGATACTGGCACTCGATCGCGGCGACCGCTCCCTGGGCGAGCCCGGTGAGCAGCACGCCCAAGCGCTCGGCGAGCGGCAGGAACGGGCGGGCCACCTCGGGCACCTCCGCTCCTGCGGAGACGTTGACGGCGTACGGGACGAACTCGCCCCGAAGCGCCAGCCGGACCATCTCGGCGATCGTCGCGCCGGCCTTGTCCTGGGCCTCGACCGTGGACGCGCCCAAGTGTGGCGTGACGACCACACGCTCGAGCGCGAACAGCGGAGACTCCGTCGTCGGCTCCTCTGCGAACACGTCCAGCGCGGCTCCCGCGAGCCGTCCATCCTCGATCGCCTTCGCCAGCGCAGCCTCGTCGACGATCCCTCCGCGAGCGGTATTGATCAGCCGGGCGCTCTCTTTCATGAGCGAGAGCTCGCGCTCGCCGATCAGCCCCTCCGTGTCGATGGTTCGCGGCAGGTGGATGGTGACGAAGTCCGCCTGCACGAGGAGCGCTTCGAGCGTGGGCATCAGCTCCACGCCCATCTCCTTGGCGCGTTCCCTCGGAACGTACGGGTCGAATGCGATCACGCGCATACCAAACGCGGCGCCGCGTTGCGCGACCATCGCGCCGACACGACCCAACCCGACGACCCCGAGGGTCTTGCCGGCGAGCTCCACGCCCTCGAAGCGCGCCCGCTCCCAGGTGCCCGCTTTCAGCGCGGCGTTCGCCTGCGGGATGTTGCGCGCCTGGGCGAGCAACAGGGCGAACGTGTGCTCCGCGGCGGACAGGATGTTGGACTGGGGCGCGTTCACGACGAGGACCCCGCGTCGCGTGGCGGCGTCCACGTCGACGTTGTCCAGGCCGATCCCCGCGCGCGCGATCACCTTGAGGTTCCGCGCCGCCTCGATCACCTCTGCCGTGACCCGCGTCTGCGAGCGCACGACCAGCGCGTCGTAGGGCGCGATCTCGAGCGCGAGGTCGCCTCGGGCGAGCTCGGGGCGGAGGTCAACGTGGAAATCCTTGCGCAGCAATTCGAGACCACGCTCGGAGAGCGGCTCCGTGACGAGGACGCGCATGCCGCTACCCCTCGTCCCGCGCGAAGACCTCTTGCGCGGCGGCGAGGGCGGTTCCGCGCTTGACGGGGTAGCCCATCGAGGCGAGGGTCATCTCGAGCGCCGCCAGCCCCGCGAGGATGTCGAGCTCGCCGTAGTACCCAAGGTGGCCGATCCGGAAGACCTTGCCCTTCAGGGGTCCCTGGCCCGGTGCGAGAATCACGCCGTGATCCCGACGGCACCGGGCCACGAGCTCGTTGCCGTCGATCCCGTCGGGTGCCCGGATGGCCGTCACGGCCCATCCGCGCTCGGGGTGTTCCCCAAACAGGTCCAGACCGAGCGCCCGGACGCCCTCCTTGACCGCGAGCGACAGCCGCCGGTGCCGGCGCAGGGCGCCCTCGATCCCGTCCTGGAAGTACAGGCGGAGCGCGGCGTGCAACCCCTGGACCAGCGAGATGGCCGGCGTGAACGGGTTCTCGGGGTTCGGCAGGTCGTACGAGGCCTTGGCGAGCTTCCAGTCGAAGTAGAAGCGTGGGCTCTGCGCCGTCTCCGCCGCGGCCCATGCCGCCGGCGAGATCGCGACGAAGGCGAGCCCCGGGGTTGCCGACAGGGCCTTCTGCGAGCCGCTGATCGCGACGTCGATCCCCCATCCGTCGCAATCGAACGGAACGGCGCCGAGCGACGAGACGGCATCCACCACGACGAGAGCCCCCGCCCCGCGGGCCACACGGGCGACGGCCTCCACGTCGTGAACGACCCCCGTGGACGTCTCGCTGTGCTGCACGAGCACGCCCTTCGTCGGCGCTTCCGCCAGCGCGCGCTCCACGTCCGCGGCGTCCACGGCGCGACCCCACTCGTATTCGACGACGCGCACGTCCAGCCGGTAGGCCCGCGCGAGCTTCACGAACCGCTCGCCGAAGTACCCGGCGCTCGGCACGACCACCCGATCCCCCGGCGAGAAGAGGTTGGCCACGGCCGACTCGAGCCCACCGGTGCCCGAGGAGGTGAAGATCAGGACGTCGTTCCTCGTGTTGAACAGACGCTTCAGGTCGTCGGTGACCTCGCGCAACAGGTTCCCGTAGCCCGGGCCGCGGTGGTAGACGATCGGGCTTGCCTGCGCGAGGTACACCTCTGGCGGTACGGGCGTCGGGCCGGGGGCCAGGATGGTCTCGGGCCTGTCCATCTCAGTCAACTCTCCTTGCAAGGGCGTCGGCACGGAGCGCACGGCTCGCGGTGCGCGTCAGCGTATCACCGCATCGCCGCCCCCTCGGGCGGCGAATCTCGTGGACGGAGACGTTCGTGTTCCCGACTCAGCGCCTCGGCGCCGCGCTCCGGCGCGACACGCCCGCTAGAAACGCAGGGCCCGCCACACATCGGGGCCGCGGTCGCGGAGGTCCTCCGCGAAGTCGTCCCTCAGGCGCGGGCCACGACCCAGGACGCGTTGAAAGAACGATCGGTGCCCGTTCCGCCGGCCGACCGACCGGCCCACCGCATCCTCCCTGGCGTCGCGGATGCGGCGTTGCAGGTCGAGGTCTCAGGTCGGGTGCGTCACGACGGGGCTGATCACGCAGGCTCCTTCGGCGGCGCGAGCGTCCGCAGGTCGAACTCCGGGTCCGCGAGCCGGTCGGGGTCCGGCCGAACCATCGCCCTGATGAGGGGCATCGCGCGCCGCACGTCGAACTTCCAGTTCATCGAGAAGGCAGAGCGCAGCACGCCGTCCTTCAGCATGAACGCGGCAAAGCTCCGCTCCTCCACCTTACCGCGGAACACCAGGTGATCCCAGGACGTCGCGAACCCGGACATCTGGATCTGCGCGTCGTACTGATCCGACCAGAACCAGTGGGGGTCGTCGAAAACCTCTCCCCGGCCGAGCATGTTGCGCGCGGCCGTCTCCCCCATCTTCATCGCGTTGTCGAAGTGCTCGACGCGGATGGGCCCGAAGACCGGATGCTCGTGACGCGCCACATCGCCCGCGGCGAAGATCCCCGGCACGGAGGTGGCCAGCCTCGCGTCGACGCGAACGCCATCGTCGATCCGCACGTCGGTGTCCCGGACGATGTCGGTGACCGGCTCGACCCCGACACCGACCACCGCGAAATCTCCCTCGAGACGCCGCCCCGCGGTGGTGACGAGCGCCTCGAACCGCCCGGCTCCCTCGAACCGTTCCGCGGCCTCCCCGAGGATCAGCTCCACGCCGTGGTCCCGATGGAGACCCTCGATCACCCGGCCGAGCTCGATGCCGAGCACGCGCTCGAGCGGCGTCCGGGCGAACTCCACCACGGTGACCTCGAGGCCGAGACCGCGGAGCGACGCCGCGACCTCGCTGCCGATGAACCCGGCGCCGACGACCACGGCCTTCGCTGCCCGCTTCGCGGCTGCCTTGATCCGATCGGCGTCCGCCGCGGTCCTGAGCTCCAGTACCCCGGGGAGATCGACCCCCGGGAGGGGAAGCTTGCGGTTGCGACAGCCCGTGGCGATCAGCGCGGCGTCGAATGCGATACGCTCACCGTCCGCGAGAACGACCACCCGGTCGGCCGTGTCCACCCGATCGACGCGGGTCCCGAACCGAGTCTCGACGTCGTTCTCTTCCCAGAACGCGGGCGGCCGGATCCAGCCACGCTCGAAGGGCTGCTCGTCGCGGAGGTACTCCTTGGAGAGCGGAGGTCGCTCGTACGGCGGGAGAGGTTCCTCCCCGACCAGCACCAGCCGCCCGTCGAATCCCTCGGAGCGGAGCGTCGCGGCCGCGGTGGCTCCCGCGAGGTTGGCCCCCACGACGACGAAGGTCGGCATCGGTCGTTCGAACCCGGACGCCTCCGCCCCTATTCCGCCGTCCTCGCGGCTACTCCAGCGAGACCTGGAGCTCCCCGGCCTCCTCGCGTGCCTCGAAGACGTCGATCGGTTCGGTCGCCGGTCCCTCCACGACCTCGCCGGTCATGATGTCGAACTGGCTGCCGTGGCAGGG
>Ga0070741_10012477_pt1 | contig 15343 bp, 14 predicted proteins | sample Coa_R1_4_FD_66440 | JGI IMG/M metagenome (GOLD analysis project Ga0070741, IMG submission 66440) | Surface soil microbial communities from Centralia Pennsylvania, which are recovering from an underground coalmine fire - Coalmine... | ecosystem: Environmental > Terrestrial > Soil > Unclassified ... | reverse complement strand
CGCGACGAATTCGATCGACTACACAAATTGTACACAAGACTCGCCAGTGCCAACGTCTGGCTCGGCCTGGGGTTTCTCTTGCTCTCTGGGTTCGAACGACGATAATCCCCCCAAGGAGACCCGGTCACTATCCGCGGGCCTTCCGTACGCCCCTGAGCATTGCTTGCAGTGAATCTCGTGCAAAGCGCTCCTGTAATCTCCTCACATACGGATAACCAAGCCGCGTCAGCCAATGATTGGGCCGAGAAAAAGCAAGAATGTCGTACCACACCGAGTCGTCGGCGTGATTCCGCCGCACAGTGAAGCACTCTTCGCCGCGCTCAACATGACCGGGCAGGGTGCCGTAGGCAAAGCCGAAGGTGTCTACGGGGCCGGTGTCGTCAATGACGTACACAACGCGGCAGGCGTTGAGAATCCAGATACCCCATACGTGAGCAAGCACGGCGACGGCCGTGCCGGCGACGATCGGTGCCGCCGGTGTCCACAGTTGCAGCCAACCAAGGTTAAACATTTCCCAGCGGCGCACCGCCGCTTTTGCCCGCTCAAACACTCCCCCCCCCGTTCCGAGCCGGATGCGGTTGCGATCGATGTCATATCCGTCCGGTAGGGTGGCTTTCGTCGCCCCAACCTCGACATACGAGTGTGAGAGGCTCCGTTGGGCGGTAATGAAGTGACCAATGTCATCGTCACTCGGTCGGGAAAAAGTAAACATGATTGTCAGCGTAAGCGATCGTCACGCTGATCGTCAACCGTATAGGGTCGCTTCCCGTGTCGAAGGCAACCAAAGTCAGGTATATTGTCTGTGACCCTGTGCAATAGAGCGCTTATGAGAAGAATTCATAAACACAAAAAGCGAAAACGGCGAGAGTCTTTTGCCCGCACGCCACCCGGCACTCCACCGGGAACGGTGATCGTTTCCCCCGAAGCCGCCCCGTCGACCGTTCGTGTCCTCGCCTATGGTCCGACGGAGTTGCTGGAGGAAAATATCGTGGATGTGTCTCGGGCCCGAGAGTTGATGGACAAACAACCAGTGATGTGGGTCGATGTGGAGGGCCTTGGCGATGCCAATACCATCCACGCGCTGGGAGAAATGTTCGGCGTACACCGGCTGGCCCTTGAGGATATCGTCACTATCCACCAGCGTCCAAAGGTCGAACAGTATGGCGCACAGCTTTTTATTGTCGCGCGGGCAGTCTATCTCGGGGACCAGCTTGATACCGAGCAAATCAATTTATTCGTGGGGAGAAATTTTGTCCTCACCTTTCAAGAAGGACGGCCCGGAGATTGTCTCGAAGCGATCCGCGAACGCATTCGGAAAAAGGGTGGCCGGATCCGCGACGCCGGCCATGATTACCTGGCGTACGCCTTACTCGACGCCATCGTTGACAGCTACTTCCCGATTCTTGAGGAATACGGCGAACGCCTCGAAACGCTTGAAGACGAGATTCTCCTGCGTCCCCGGGTGGACACAGTTGCGCGGATTCACGGCATCAAACGCGACCTCTTAACCTTGCGCCGGGCCATGTGGCCGCAACGAGAAACGTTCAATGCGCTGCTACGCGGAGAAGGCTCAGTAATGACGGCAGAGACGCGGCTGTATATGCGCGATTGTTACGACCACTCGGTACAGATTCTTGATCTGCTCGAGACCTATCGTGAACTAGGGTCTGATTTAATCGACATGTATCTGTCGATGGTCGGTAATCGCACTAACGAAATCATGCGGGTACTGACAGTAATCTCAGTAATCTTCATCCCCTTAACATTCATCGCCGGCGTGTACGGGATGAATTTTGATACCGGCGCATCACCGTGGAATATGCCCGAACTGAAATGGTATTTGGGGTACCCGTTCGCTTTGCTGTTGATGCTGCTGGTTGCCCTTGTCCAAATGATCTTTTTCCGGCGGAAAGGGTGGCTAGGGTCGCCGCGCGGGACGGACGCTAGAGAAGAGGGAAAAAACGAGGGCACGTAACCTGTGCCCTTGGCCCCGGCAGGCTACTAAAGATCGGCCCCCCAAGATTGTCACCCTGAGTGAAACGAAGCCTGTCCGGAGCCCAGTCGGAGGGTTCTTCGCTCCGCTCAGAATGACCACACTGTGGAGTCACGTTATAAAGCGCAGGACTGTCGAGCGATTCGATGCCGTGCTGGCCGTAGACAGCTCACTTCCCGAGGGGGTTCGGCATGGCTTTTTCCATTGCTTTGTCCATGACCTTATCAGTGGCTTTGTCTGCGGCTTTGTCCATGACCTTCTGGGTCGAGACCGGGAGCGCGGTGGGAGTGATTGTCGCAGTGGCCCCGGCTTGGGTCATTTCGACGTCAATAGTAACGGTGACATCATCGCCGACTACAACACCGCCAGTTTCCAAAGCTTTGTTATAGGTGAGGCCAAAGTCTTTGCGATTGAGCTTAGTAGAAGCCATCCCGCCGATCCTGGTCTTACCCATAGGATCTTTGACTGGTGTGAGATTCCCCTCAAAATCTAGAGTCACTTCTTTGGTGACGCCGTGCAGGGTAAGGTCACCTGTGATTTTATACTTGCCTTCGCCTTCTTTCTGAATCTTTTTGGACTTGAAGGTCATGGTGGGATACTGCGCGACATCGAAGAAATTAGGGCTTTTCAGATCGTTGTCCCGTTTTTCGATGCCAGTGTTGATCGAAGCAACATCAATGTTGGCCTCGACCATCGATTTGGTGACATCTTGCTCGTCGAGGTTGACGGTGCCCGTGACTTTGCGAAAATCGCCTCGCACTGTAGAAACCATCAAGTGACGAACAGCGAACTGTGCACTGGTGTGAGCCGGATCAATCTCCCAGGTCGAAGCCTGTCCCACGGTGGGTAATACAAGAGTAACGACCGCGAACGTGGACACAAGAAGACGACGCATAAATCCCCCTTCTTCTTTGGAAAAAACTGGCTGAGACCGAGATTTATCCCCCCGGGAAGACGCTAATTTCGTGGATAGCGCTTCCAGTGAGGAACCACAAGGCCAGTAAACACGGCGCGGATACATCGGTTGCGGCGTCGTCAGAACGATGACCCGGGTTGCTTGAGGAACTCAACTTCTTCTGGCGTTGAAAGACGACCAAGGGTCGCATTACGGTGAGGAAAGCGACCGAAGCGTTTAATAATCTCTTGGTGCTTCAGCGCGTAGGGAACTGAGTTGAGGAACTCTCGTTCTTCCGCGAGCCGGCGGAACAACGTAACCGAGTGCTGCTGATCTTGTAACGCTTCACTATGCATGAACGGCATATAAATAAAGCTGCGCTCGACCGGAAGGAGTTGGCGGTCAAGGCCGACCTGAGTGAGGTGCGTTGCTACCGCGCGTGCGAGGGGATCAGTCGTAAACGCACGCGGGTCATTGCGGAACATGTTGCGAGGAAACTGATCGCAGAGCAGGACAAGGGCAAGACCGGAACGCGCAGTATTTTGCCAGTCCATGAGCGCACGTGTTGCGGCAAGGTGGTAATCATTCAGAAAATATTCACGAACGATGAGATCAAAGTGCGGGTCGGAGGTAAACCAGCGCTTGTGCCAGGTGTTGTAGTATTCTTCGTCGTCGCGCGGAGTGCCGAACCAGAATGAGAGAATCTCGTCGACTCGTGACATTGAGCTGCTCTCCCTTGAACGTCCCCCAGCCCAGAAGCTTGCATTCCTGCTAAGCCACGGCTTTGTCATTGCGAGCCCTTCGGCTCCATTGCATTACGCTCAGGATAAACTTCGCGAAGCAATCTTATTTTGGGGTAAAGATTGCTTCGTCGCCTGCGGTTCCTCGCAATGATAACATCCCGCCACTGGCCTTTTTTCAGGGGAATAATTCACGGACGAACGCGTCAAGCCGCTTTGCTTGCTTGCGCCTGTCCGAGTCCTCGCAGTTTCGGTATGACTTCGGTCGCGAATAACTCCTCAGAGCGCAGGACCTGTCGCTGTGACAGATCGCCGAAGTTCATCCAGCACAGGAAGTGACCGGCACCGGTTTCTTCGATCTGTTCTGTGAGTTGTCGAGTGACTGTCTTTGGGCTGCCCGCGATGAGAATGCCATTATTGAGAATATCCTCATACGTCATCGACGCACCAACGAATGGGCGGAAGAATTCTTTGTAGTAGGCGTAGTCATCCGGCAACGCATCGAGGTTTTTGGGCACTGCATGCGGAATAAACAAACGGAAGAGGTGATTGAGTGGCCCTTCGGCGAGTTTGCGCGCTTCCTCGTCGGTCTCGGCGACAAAGACGTTGCGCATCTGCACAATATGTTGGGGGCCAACCTTATGGCCAGCTTCAGCGGCGGTCTTGCGATACAGATCGAACCGCTGCTTGCTAATCTTGGGAGGGAGGAACGCACTGGACATGGGATAGCCATTGCGCGCGGCCCACACGATGGTATCGGGGCTCAGCGCAGTGACCCAAATCGGCGGATACGGTTTTTGCAGCGGACGTGGCCAGATCGTGGCGCGGCCCACTTTGCGAAACTTGCCGTTGAACTCAAACTCCGGCTGTTGCCAGGCTTTGAGGATTAAGTCTAAGCCCTCTTCAAATCGCGGGCGGGCTTCTTGGTAAGGCATGTTGTGGCGTAAGAACTCCTGTTCATCGACGCCGCGACCAATGCCAAATTCCAAGCGCCCGTGCGTGAGGAGGTCAAGCATCGCGCCTTCTTCGGCCAGACGCAGGGGATCATGAAATGGCACCACATTAATCATCACGCCAATCCGGATACGCGAGGTGCGCTGTGAGAGTGCGGCGATCAGCAGATTCGGCGAAGGGGTAATCGAATAGGCCGTGAAGTGATGCTCACCAAAGAAGACCGAGTCGAACCCGAGCTGTTCGGCACGAATGTATTCGTCCATCCGCGCGTCGTAAACACTGGCACATTTCTGCGGATCAAAATCCAAGGGATTTGTTCCGCCGGGCCAGTGCATGATGTCAAACAGTGAGAATTTCATGAGTCCTCCTGCCAAGCTGCTAACGTAGTGTCCTCTATAAACTGTTTACCGGGGACAACAAAGAGGGGCTCAACCCTCTGTTGGCCTTTCTGGCAACGCACAGAATGCTCCCTCCGAAAACCCCTGCGCTTCAATATCGAGGGCATGATTAAAGCGAGCACGATAGTTTTCCCAGGCAATGGTGGCGGTCAGTTCGACGAGTTGTGCTTCGCTCAATTGCTGACGTAGTGCTGTGAACAGCGTCCCTGGGACTTCCACTGGGGTTGTAGTCATTCGTGCGGCGTACTCGATCACCATTTTTTCCAACGGCGCGAACGCCGCACTTTCTTGATAGCGGGGAAGATCGACCAATTGTGATTCGGTGACTCCGGCTGTTCTGCCAACGGCAGAACCGATGTCTATTCAGAACGGACAGCCGATCAAGGTCGCGGCTTTGATGCTCGCGAGAGCTTTGAGTTTTCCCTCAACTAAGTGCGCCCGCTCCAGTGCAAACTCATAAGCACCATAACCGCGAAAAATCCAGGGATGATGGGCCGAGACCGCTAATGGCTCGGCGACTTTGCCAACGCGCTTCTTTGAGAACCAATAGGCGAGTCTAACGAAGAGGTTTGCTTTCTGTTCTGAAACCCCAGGAATGCGGGACATAGAAGTCTCCTCTTTTGCAACACTTCTGCCGAAGCGAGATTTACAGCCGTTGCGGAAGTTCACTGCGTCGTAGCACCTCAATGTCCTGCAAAACCCCAGCAATCAGAGCTTCTACCAAGGAACCGCCTTTCTCGTGCGTCGCCAACGTTAGGTTACCATACACCCCACTTGGGGAGTAGGCTCCTTAAGCAGGACACCTTTGGGAGGACTCTGTGTGTTGGACATGATGAATCAGCTACTTCAAGGCTCTTGCGAACTTTGGCAAAGAGACATTTCTCTTTCGTACTCCAGTTGGGGTCGGTGATGCTAGTGGTCTCTCCTGGTTGAAGGGAAGCCCAACAACGGCTATGGCAAAGAAAATATCCCCTTCCCGCTGCACAAGAATTACACAAACGAGAGGGATAGTGGCATATCCGTGCTATGGAGTGAGACCCCATGAAACTCTACGACTTCCCACAATCGCCCAATTGCCGCAAAGTTCGCATCTACCTCGCGGAGAAAGGCCTCACGGTTCCATTACAGTTAGTGAATCTGCTAGCAGGTGAGCAGCGGTCGCCAGAATTTCTCCGTCGTAATCCGTTTGGTGCGGTGCCGATCTTGGAACTGGATGATGGCGCAGTGATTCCCGAATCTTTAGCCATTATTGAGTATCTTGAGGAGCAACATCCGCAGCCACCACTTCTAGGCGCGGCCCCCCGGGATCGCGCTCTGGTGCGTGCGTGGGAGCGCCGTTGTGAACTTGGCGTGGCCTTACAAGCGACCCGGCGATTTTTGCACTCTAGTCCGTTCTTTGCCTCACGTATTGTGCAGAATCCTCAGGTCGTCGAAGAGGCTGCCCAGGTCTTACGGGAACGACTGACCTTGATCGATAAGCAATTGCGTGACCATGAGTGGATCGGGGGCGCTTTCTCACTGGCAGATATTACGTTACTGACAGGTGTCGACTTTGCCACCGTCTCGGGCTTCACGCTCGATTCGGCGTGGCAGCACTTGAACCGTTGGTACGCGGCGATGCGCGCGAGACCAAGTGCTGGAGCGTAATCGTTAGTACAAGCAGAAAGGGAGAGCCTCGATGGAATACATGACACTTGGACGCACCGGCTGGCGGGTGAGTATTGCCGGTCTGGGGTGTGGGGGTCCAAGCCGCTTGGGGCAAGCGACGGGCAAGAGTGAGCAAGACTCGATCGCCGTTGTTCGGCGCGCCCTCGACTTGGGAATCAATCTCATCGACACCGCTGAGGTCTATGGTACCGAAACCATCGTCGGCAAAGCCGTAGCCGAGGTGCCGCGTGATCAGGTGATCGTCGCAACCAAGAAATTGCCGCCCTCGTCAGACCATACCGATCCGGTTGGAGAACTGCGACGAGGCTTAGAGCAGAGCCTGCGACGGCTGCAGACTGACTATGTTGACATCTACTTTCTGCACGGCGTACGACCAGAGCAGTACGAGTATGCCTACACGACATTTGTTCCAGTGCTGCTGCGCCTCCGAGAGGAAGGAAAACTGCGCGCCGTAGGCATCACTGAGGCGTTTATCAATGACCCGCAACATCGCATGCTCCAACAGGCAGTGACTGCTGAGTGTTGGGATGTGATGATGGTGGGATTCAATTTGTTGAATCCGTCCGCACGGGCGCGAGTGTTTCCACACACGCAGCGGCGGGATATTGGCGTGTTGGGCATGTTTGCGGTACGGCGCGCGCTCAGTCAACCAGCGCATCTCAAGACGTTACTCGACGGGTTGCGCAAAAATGGACAGCTCGCATCAGATGCGTGTCGTGAGGACGATCCGTTAGGCTTCTTAACAGCGAAACGAGTGGCAACTTCTCTTCCCGAAGCGGCCTATCGGTTTTGTCGCTACGAGCCTGGTATGCACACGGTGTTAACGGGAACAGGGAACGCGGCTCATCTGCAAGAAAATGTGACAGCTTTGCTCAAGCCTCCGCTTCCGCAATCAGCTTTGCAACGACTAGAACAACTCTTTGGCCGGGTCGATTCGGTGTCAGGTGATTAGGGAGTTTCTGGATTCTGTTTCACCCATTCAAGCTATTGAATTCGCGGAAGAAGAGCATCCTCGAATTATGATAGCACTCCATTCATCATACCCTACCGAGTTCGCGGTGGCGTTGTGCAGATTCGGCGCGCCTTGCACGGTCCCCGTCAGTGGCCACGGCGGGTTCTAAAGTAAGCGTTCAACTATTAGCTCTCAGCAGTCGGCCACAACTTGCGTATGGCCCGCTCCCTTCGGTCGCTTTATAGCTTATGACGTATGGTCAAAGCTCGTGCCATAGGGTGAGCACAGCGAACGAGCCATAGGCCATAGAGCGAGCGTAGCGAGCGGGCTATCTGCTATCTGCCGAGAGCTGACAGCTGACCACTGACCTTCAACTAAACCCATTCCCCATGCTGGCCGTTGGTATCGTTCTGTATTGTCCAAGAAGAGCTCAGTCATGTGCCAATCGTCCAAAAACTCAACGCAGTGAAAGACACCGCGAGAACAAAGAGAAGCAGCCCCAGGAAGGTGAGGTGCGCGAAGGAGATGGAGTCGCCCCGCTGTAAACGGCGGACGAGGCTGATTTGCAGGAGTGCGAGTGGAGACGTGAGGACGACAGCCAGGGCGACCTGTGCAGGCAGGCCGATACACGTGGCGGCGCTAGTGAGGCTGAGAGCAAGAAGAATGAGAGCATTGTGCAACTTGGCTCCGATGTGGCAGCCCACGCGTACCAACAGTGTCCGCTTGCCAGCCGCTTCATCGCTAAGGAGGTCGGGGAACTCAAAGGCCAGCAACATCGCTAAGTGCAACAGCACCAGCGGGGCTGTCGCCAAGAGCACCAGGAAGCTAAGCTGGCGAGACTGCACCACATGGCCCAGGGCCGGAACGAGGCCCGCAACGACAATCGAAGTCGTCAGCTCGCCATAGCCGGTGCTGGATAACATAAGAGGCGGGCTGGAATAAAAGTAGGCACCTATGAAGCCAAGCAAGAGAATGACCCACACGCTGAGCGGCACCGCGGAGGTAAAAATCAGCCAGCTCGCCGCGGCCATAGCAATCGCTAGGCACACCATCGCCGCGGTGAATGCCGTTTCGCGGGGCAGTTCACCGTGCACCAATACTCCACTGCCGCCCGAAAACGGCGTACGGTTGCGGTTGAGGCTGTCTGTTTCTACGTCCCAATACTCGTTGAGATAGTGCGTCATCAACTGCAGCGCGGTGACGGAGAGCTGGCCGCGCCAATACAAGCCCACGTTGATTGCAGAGCCCTGATACCGCGCAATCAGCGCGCCGAGGGCATACAGCAAGACTCCGCCGAAAAGGAATAACGGACGGGAGAGGCGGAGGAAGGCGATGAGTTTGTGCACCATCAGTTCACTAAATGCCTGTCCGAATAACAATAACCATAGCCACCGGACATTGTCATTCTGAGCGCAGCGAAGAATCTCTCAGAAAGGCCCTTCACGGAGTTTATCCTGAGCTTGTCGAAGGGTTCAGGGTGACAACGCCGGAGTGCTAGTCTCTTAAAGTCTGGTCGGGTGCAAAAACGAAAAAGGGCGCACCGCGGTGCGCCCCTCGACAAACAATCTCACCAACGGCAGGACAAATTATGCGGCGGCGAGTAATTGCTTCTCATCAAACCCGTACAGCTTCAAGCAGTTTTCCCACATGATCTTGCGTTTGGACTTCTTGCTGACCCCCGGCAGCTCCAGGAAGGTCTTGAGGCCGTTGGGGAAGGGGCCGTCAGCGTGGGGATAATCCACCGACATGACGATGTTGTCGTCGCCAACTTCATCAACCACGACCTTGAGCAGGTCTTCATCAACGTCAGTACCGATGAAACATTGACGACGGAAAAATTCACTCGGCTTCAGGTCAAGCTTGATTTTCTCGCCGCCGCCGTATTTTTTCCATTGATCGTCAAGCCGATGCAGCCACCATGGCAACCACCCGCAATTGCCTTCGAGAAAGCCGACTCGCAACTTCGGGAAACGTTGGAGCACTCCGCCGACGATCATGCCGCTCATGGCGAGCATCAATTCCAGCGGAAACGCTGCCGCGTGATTTTGCGTGCGGAAGTTGGGCTTGCCGCGGAAGCGATTGCTGACGTAATCTTGTGACGCGCCGCCGCTGGTGCCGTGGAACGCGATCGGCACATTGAGGCGGGAGATTTCTTTCCATAGGACATCGCACTCGGGTGAATGAACGTAGCGATCTTTGATCGGCATCGGCATGAGAATCACGCCGACATGGCCTTTCTTTTCGACCGCGCGGCGAGCCTCGTTTGCAGCCAATTCGGGATCGTGCAACGACACGATCGCAGCCGGTTTGAGACGTTTCGGATTGGCGCTGCAATAGTCCGACAACCAATCGTTAAAAGCCGCGCAATACGCGGTGGCATAGGCAGGCTTGAGGGTATCAATCGACACCACCATGTGGGCGAAGGTGCGATAGACAACGCCAATATCGATTCCCTCCGCATCCATCGCTTTGAGCGTCGATGCCGAGTCATAGCCACGCTTACGCACATCTTTGTACATGTGCTCAGTCGGTTTATCGAGGAACTTTTGCGCCTTCACCACGTCCGCCGAAACCGCCCACGGCGGAATCATCTGCCCTTGCACATCCCAGTGGGGGAAATTCGTCGGACTCAAGCCGAGATATTTCGGCTTTTTATCCCGATACTTTTCGTCGAGATATTTCTCATAGACATCGCCGGTTTCAATCACGTGTAAGTCACTATCAATGACATGCAGTCCGTCTTTCATGATGCGGCCCTTTCTTGCTCTCAAGAGTGCATTGCGGAGAAATACGTATCTGGCGGAAAGGAGCTTGTCCAGAGAATGCCTTGCCGACGACTGGGCACAATCCGCGTATTCCCTTTCACCCTTTCCCTGGGCCTCTTTTCCCCTATTTTGCGAAATGCGTCACGACGTTGCGAATCAGTCGCAGACCAACATCCTCGCCTAGCGTCAGGATCGACTCGGGATGAAATTGCACTGCCGCCAGCGGGAGACTTTCATGTTCAACGGCCATGATCACACCGTCGTCACTTTCCGCAGTGACCGTAAGCATCGACGGAAGTTTTTCGCGAATAGCAAACAGGGAGTGATAACGGGCGGCGGTAAACTCGTGTGGCAAGCCGCCGAACAGTTGACCGCCTTGTACGTGAATATGTGACGGCTTGCCGTGCATCGGATACTCCAGCACGCCCAACTCACCGCCGAAATGTTCCACCATCCCTTGCAGACCGAGGCACACACCAAAGACCGGAAGGTTGCGTTGAATGGCCGCCGTGATGGTGCCGGAAACATCGAAGTCTTTCGGTGTCCCCGGACCGGGCGACAAAACAACCAAATCCGGTCGTATCACATCGAGTTCCGCGTGGGGAAACCCGGCCCGGAGCGTTACAACTTCGGCACCAGTCTGACGCAGATAGTTGGCGAGCGTATGAACGAAGGAATCTTGGTGGTCGACTAAGAGAATCCGTTTTCCTTGTCCTGGATATGGCGTCGCCTGTTGAACCTGCGCCGGAGTTCCACGCGGATGACGCAGTGCATCAAGGAAAGCCGACGCCTTGAGATGCGTTTCCTGCTCTTCCTCTTCAGGGTCGGAGTCATAGAGCAGCGTTGCGCCAACGCGGATTTGCGCCACGCCGTCTTTGACGCGGATGGTTCGTAATGTGAGGCCGGTATTCATGTTGCCGTCAAAGCCGAGTACGCCTACGGCACCACCGTACCACGCGCGCGGCGACTTCTCGTGATCCTCAATAAACTGCATCGCCCAGGCTTTGGGAGCGCCGGTGACGGTGACTGCCCACGTGTGCGCGAGAAAAGCATCGAGCGCGTCAAACTCGTCGCGCAGATGGCCTTCGACATGATCGACGGTGTGAATCAGCCGCGAGTACATTTCGATCTGCCGTCGGCCAATCACTCGTACGCTACCCGGTTTGCAAATGCGGGATTTGTCGTTGCGATCGACATCCGTACACATGGTGAGCTCCGACTCATCTTTGGTTGAGTTGAGCAAACGCTGAATCTGAATCGCGTCGCTAATCGGGTCACCGCCACGGGCAATGGTGCCAGAGATCGGACAGGTCTCGACTCGGTCGCCGTCGACGCGCACGTACATCTCTGGTGAAGCACCGACGAGATACTCTGCCTGTCCGAGGTTAATGAGGAAGCCATACGGAGCAGGATTGCGCTCGCGTAAGCGCCGGAACAGCTCTGACGGCGGAGCCGGGCACGGACTAAAAAAAGTTTGCCCGGGGACGACCTCGAATAGATCACCGCGGCGAAAGGCTTCTTTGGCGACACGCACGCCGGCGGCGTACTCACCGGGTTCGTGATCGAACGGCGACTCGACGCGTTCGCTACTCACGTAAGGTTGGGCACTCGTTTCCCGAGAGACGCTCTGCGTTGACTGTCCGTCAATCTCGAAATCATAGCGCTGGCGCACGGCTTGTTCGCGGCGATGATCAACGAGGATCAGTTCATCGGGTAGATAGAGGACCAAGTCGCGTTGATCGGCAGGTCGTTCGAGTCGCAACCGTAACGGCTCGAATTGAAAGGCGAGGTCATAGCCGAATGCACCGTAGAGACCTAAGTGTTGATCGTCGGGACTAGAAAATAATTCAATGAGTGCTCGTAACACTGAGAAAATCGACGGCTGTTTGCTGCGCTGTTCTTCAGGAAAGCGACCCGCCGGTTGAGCAATCGTGCCGAGCAGCTCGTCGCTGTGCAGGTCAGCGTCTACGACCGCAGATAATGCACGGATCGTTGTGGCAATTGGTGTGAGGAGAACCTGCCCACGTTGGTTCAGGGCAGTAATACGAAACTGCCGTTCGCGCGACGTGAGTACTAATGGTGGGTCGACAAAGCCCATATCCCAACGCGTATAGCGACCCGGATACTCATAACTCGAAGCGAGGAGTACGCCACGGTGACTATCAAGAGCGTCGATGATCGGTTCAATCGCGCCGTCTGTAAGGATGCCTTCAATAACGCGGCGGACTTTGATGCCACCGTCGGTGACATAGGTATGGGCGCTAGGGATAATTGCTGCTCTGTTGGCCATGAACTGCTCCTTCTTAGTTGTAGAGCCAAGTCCTACAAAACAGCAGGACCGCAACCTCAGTTACGAGGCAGCGGTCCCAAAAAGAAAAGCCGCCTCGCGTCCAAGGCGGCTCCGTTGGTTTTCGTTGCACAACGTCCGGGCCGCCGACTAAGGCAGCCACCACCAACACTGTCTGGAATTTGGGCACGTTGTTGTCACAGACAATATAGTGGCAGTCCGGAGAAACGGCGTCAAGAGGTGGTTGCTGCCGCATTCTGAGAACGCTGCGCGAGTTGTGCGCGGACCTGCTGATGATATTCGCGCGTAATACGATAGCGCGAGACGAAGAGAAGACTCAGCAAGTGTAAGCCCATCAATCCTGGTCCGACGACGAACCCGAGTTTAAGGATTGTCCCCGCAGGTACTGTGCCGATCGCTGCCCCTTTGGGAAAGCTGATGATATCGAGGGCCACGCCGGCCAAGAGTCCGCCGAGCCCGGACGTGGCTTTCCCAGTAAATGACAACGCCGAGAGAAAGATCCCTTCTTGCCGCTTGCCGGTGAGCAGTTCATGTTCATCGACAGTGTCGGCGAGCATGGAGGCAAAAATAATCTGCACCATGATGATAATTGCCACAATAACCAAGATGTGAAGAAACAACAAAAGTAGGAGCAGCGGCGTGCCGTTGGCAGGCATAGCGCCCAAGAGACGAAGGAAAATTGGTAGCGGGCCAGCGACGCTAGCGAAGAGCGCCAAACCGATAACCGTTGTTTTTTTATCGAATCGTTGTGTAAGAGAGTGTACAAACACTGAGGCAATTAAGGTCGCAATCATGTAGGCATAGACCAGCACAGCGATTTGGCCGGTGGTGAGTCCCCAGAAGTAGGTCCCGACGTAAAGACTCATAACATCTTGAAAACCGGCAGAAGCAGCGGTGAATAGCGACGCACAGATCAGCATCAGATAGGAATAGTTACCCAGAGCTTCTCGTAATTCTTGCAACAACCGCCTGAGGGAGAAGGGAGTCGGCTGTGACGGCGTGCGCATATGAGCGATCAAATGATGAGTCCCAGCACTGGAGGTGAGAATGGCGGCCGCGACAATGATCGCACAGGCAAAGGCAAACAGGCTATACGCACGTGGATTGAGGCGACCGTCGGCAAACTGTGCGGATGGGGCAAAGAAATATAGGTAGCCCATTTGGGCAGTAACCAACCCTCCCATCCAGCCACACAGATAGCGATAGCTGACGAGTGACGTACGCTCGTCATAGTTAGAGGTGAGTTCCGGGAGCATCGCTCCACTGGGGACGAGGTAGAAAGCCATAGCGACACGCACGCCGATTGCCCATACCGTCAACCAGAGAAACAGTCCTGTCTGACCCAAACTAGACGGGGGATTAAAGAGGACAAAGAAACACAGCGCCATAGGCAACGCGGCACTATACATAAAGAGATGACGGCGGCCCCAGCGTGAGTGAAAATTATCCGAGAGCGACCCGACCAGAGGGTCAGTGACTGCATCGACACAGAGGGCAATAAAGATTGCGATGCCGCTCAAAGTGCCGGACACGCCGAGTACCTGGTTGTAGTAAAAGAGAAGGAAGACGTTGAACGCAGTGACCTTTGTGCCTTCGGCAATCGAGCCCACGCCATAGAACAGTTTGGTACGGAACGGAATACGCTCGGGGAGAGGGGCGCTGGCCATACGGCGTCTCTTAACATGGAAGAAGACAACGCGTTAGGGTGGGGTGAGGAACCCAGGCGTTCCCTGGGCGCAGAGGCCAGTCGTCCCTTTTTTCTCTAAATTGTGCATTCGCGAGGCACAATTGCGGAAAAACTACTACAATTATCCGAGGAATAGTGCTAGAAGCGGAACGTTTCCTTCAGGTATAATCACAAAAGCGGTTGCGGCTTCGATAAACGTATACAGTCAAAGGAGGATTAGTCATGACTCACAAAGGGATTTCTCATCTAGGCTTTTCCACATTAGATCTCGACAAGACGCGAGCGTTCTATGAAGGGATTCTGGGCTTCAAGCCGGTACGATGCGATACGATCAAGATCACCGAAGGTGGTAAGATCCGCCACATTTTCTTTGACATGGGCCGTGACCAATTGGTTGCGTTTATGGAAGCGCGCCAAATCCCAGGCGTGCCTGCTGAGTATGACGCGGGTATCGCCCGTGGTCTTGGCGTACCAAGCGCGTTCTACCACTTTGCCTTTGAAGCAGGGACTGAGGCCGGCCTCGAAGAGAAACGCAAAGAGCTGCTGAGCAAAGGCGTAAAAGTGTCTGATGTTGTTGACCATGACTGGGCCAAGTCGATCTACTTCAAAGATCCCAACGGTCTTCAGCTTGAGTACTGCTGCCTGACGCGCAATTTTAGTGACGAAGATGCGGTGATGACTGAGCGCTTTGAAGCCTCGATCAAGGCGATGGGGTTAGAAGAAGTCGACTCGATCGTTTCTACCAACCCGCCGAATGCGTAGCTTTAGAGAAAACGGGAGAAAGGAAAACGGATAAGGGGAAAAGGAGAGAAAAAGAAACCCCCTCCTCCGTTATCCTTTCTCCCGTTCCCTTTATCCTTACTTGTTCTTGCTAATGTCCAACCTGTTCCCGCGATTTCTCGATATAGCGTTGAATCAACAGGCGCATCGTCTCCGCGGGTTGAATGCCGACCAACGGAAACGCTCCCAGCATAAAAGTCGGG
>Ga0070741_10012476_pt1 | contig 15344 bp, 13 predicted proteins | sample Coa_R1_4_FD_66440 | JGI IMG/M metagenome (GOLD analysis project Ga0070741, IMG submission 66440) | Surface soil microbial communities from Centralia Pennsylvania, which are recovering from an underground coalmine fire - Coalmine... | ecosystem: Environmental > Terrestrial > Soil > Unclassified ... | reverse complement strand
AGACAGCGGGCGGCACAACAAAAACCCCGGGCGCCAGCGCCCGGGGCTTTGCACGCTCGGCCGATAGGCGCGGGATTTTAGAAGCGGTAGTTGACGCCCGCGCGCACGATGTTGGTCTTGAAGCTGACGTCGTCGGGGATGGCGCCGCAGGTGATGCCGCAGTCGAACTTGCCGAGGTCGGCGTAGAGGTATTCGACCTTGACGCTCCAGTTCGAGCGCAGCGCGTATTCGACGCCGAGGCCGGCGGTCCAGCCGATCTGGGTCTTGCTGGCGCTGGTGCCGGCGGGATTTTCCGCCTTGACGTCGCCGAAGGCGGCGCCGGCGGTCAGATACGGCAGCCAGTTGTTCCAGCCGGCATAGCCGAGGCGGGCGCGCGCGGTGCCGAACCAGTCGTTCTTGGTGGTGCAGGTGCCGGCGCCGAAGCAGGTGGCGTCGCCCTTCATGTTCGACCAGTCGATGTCGGCTTCCAGGCCCCAGACCCAGGTGCCGGTCTGGTAGTTGTAGCCGATGGTGCCGCCGACCAGCGCCCCCTTCGGATCCGGGCTGACCGCCGGGAAATCCCAGTCCGACGAGCCGAAGCCGTAGCCGGCGTTGAGGCCGACATAAAAGCCGGTCCAGTTGGCGTAGGCCGGCGCGATGATGCCCGGCGGCGCCTTGTAGGGTTGCGGCAGGTCGGCAGCCTGCGCGGCGAACGGCGCCGCCAGCAGCGCGACAATGCCGGCGAGGATCAGTTTGGTGTTCATGTCTATCGGCCCCTTGGACTGTCTGAGTCGGGCGGCAAGCGGGCGATCACATCGATCCACCCGGTCACAGCCACGCGAACGGCTACAGGAAGGCGGACGCCGGCGAATGCCGCGCCCGAACGCAGATGGGCCATCAGAGCCCGAGAATGGTTAAGGGCCGGTTAACCATGAAAGGCCGCGCCGGGCCGGGCCTTTCGGCGCGCCGCGCTCAGCCGCGCGCGCTGAGCACCGCCGCGAGCGAGACGTGCGACCACGGCGCGGTTCGTCGCCGGCATTTTGCCCTGCCAGTAGAACATCGGGACCAAAAAAGAATCCCCCCGCCCGGTTTCCCGAGCGGGGGTAATCCTTCAGTGGTAAAACCACTTTGCCGTGGCTTTCCAACCGATTTCCCCTAACCCCCATAGTATTGATAGACAGCGAATTCCCGTCAATAATCAATTTCGAGTTGTGTTGAGTGTCGGGGCAAGTGGGCGTGCGTATCCTGGGCATCGATCTCGGGATTGCGTCTTGCGGCTGGGGCGTGATCGAAACGTCGGACACCGGCGGAAAAGTTATCGCCGCGGGCGTGCGTATGTTCGATGCTCCGCTGGTCGACAAGACCGGCGAGCCGAAAAGCGCGCAGCGGCGCGCCGCGCGTGGGCAACGGCGCGTCATCCGCCGGCGCCGCCAACGCATGAACGCCGTCCGCAAGATCCTGCATCGCAATGGCTTGCTGCCCGATGCATCGCGAGACGCGCTGCACGAGGCGCTGCGCCGCGTCTCCCCCCAGGGTACTCATCCTCCCATCACGCCGTGGGCCCTGCGCGCCGCCGCCCACGAGCGCGCCCTGACCAACGACGAGTTCGCCGTCGTGCTCGGCCACATTGCGCGCCACCGCGGCTTCAAATCCAATTCCAAGAGCGAAGGCAACGCCAACGCGGCCGACGAAACGTCGAAAATGAAGAAGGCGATGGAGCAGACCCGCGAGGGTTTGGCGAAATACCGTTCATTCGGCGAAATGCTCGCGCTTGACGAGAAGTTTAAGGACCGCAAGCGCAACCGCGACAAGGACTATTCGCACACCGCCAAGCGCTCCGATCTGGAAGACGAGATACAAACGATTTTCTCGGCGCAACGCCACCTGGGAAATCCCGCTGCCACCGAGGAACTGGCAACATCGTTCACCGCTATCGCGTTTTTCCAGCGCCCATTGCAGGACAGCGAGAAGCTCGTCGGCAAATGCCCGTTCGAGCCGGACCAGATGCGCACCGCGCGGCGCGCGCCATCGTTCGAGCTATTTAGATTCCTTCAGCGACTCGCAAATCTGAAGATATCGGTCGGCCGCATCGAAACCAGTTTGACGGCGGATCAGATCGCGCTGGCGGCAAAAGGCTTTGGCGAAACCAAAAAGACAATCACGTTTGCATCGCTCCGCGAAACCCTTGACCTCGACCCCAATGCGCGCTTCGCCGGCATTGCGAAGGACAAGGAGAGCAAGCTCGACGTGGCCGCGCGGACCGGCGGCGCCGCGTATGGCACGAAAACCTTACGCGACGCGCTCGGCGAAGCGCCCTGGCAGTCGCTGGCCAAGACCCCTGAAAAGCTCGACCGCATCGCTGAAGTTTTGTCGTTTCGCGAAGACTTCGATTCGATCCGCAAAGGACTGAACGACATTGGACTTGAACCGATCATCGTAGAAAACCTGCTTGACGCAGCTGCAAAGGGCGCCTTCAAGGACTTCACCAGGGCGGCGCATATTTCCGCTCTCGCTTGTCGCAACATTATTCCCGGGCTGCGCGAAGGCTTGGTGTATTCCGACGCTTGTGCACGCGCGGGATACGATCACTCGGCTCGCGCTGCGGTATCGCTCGACAACATCAACAGTCCGGTGACCCGCAAGGCGTTTGGCGAAGCCATCAAGCAAATCCGTGCGGTCGCCCGCGAATATGGCCCGTTCGATTTCGTTCATATCGAGTTGGCCCGCGATGTCGGCAAGAGCGCGGAAGAACGTGCAGAACTGACCAAGGGGCTGGAGACTCGGACCGCCGAAAAGGAACGGCGACGCAACGAGGCTGCCGAATTGCTCGGACGGCCCGTCACCGACGACGAACTCCTTCGCTACGAACTGGCGAAAGAGCAAGGCTGGAAATGCATCTATTCGGGCGATCCTATCGACCCGAAGGGCTTTGCCGCCAACGACACCCGCTATCAGGTTGACCATATTCTCCCGTGGAGCCGCTTCGGCGACGACTCCTATCTCAACAAAACGCTTTGCACGACGAAGGCCAATCAGGACAAGCGGGGCCGCACGCCGTTCGAATGGTATGAGGCGGACAAGACCGAGGCAGATTGGGCGCTTTATGTGGCGCGCGTTGAAGGCCTGAAGGAGGTCAAAGGTCGCAAGAAGCGCAATTACGTGCTTAAGACCGCGGCCGACATCGAGGAGAAGTTCAAGGCGCGCAACCTGACCGACACGCAATGGGTGACGCGGCTTCTCGCCGACGAATTGAAACGGATGTTCCCACCTCGTCCTGAAAAACGCGCGCCAGATGGGACCGACGAGCGCCGTGTGTTCACCCGCCCCGGCGCCATTACCTCGAAGTTGCGCCGCGCCTGGGGCCTCGAAGGGCTGAAAAAGGTGAATGGCGAGCGGCTTGCCGACGACCGCCACCACGCCGTCGATGCCTTGGTGCTGGCGGCAACGACAGAAGGCCTGCTGAACCGGATGACGCGAGAGGTGCAAAAACGCGAAAAAGAAGGACGGCAGGATGACATTTTTCACGTTCAACAACCGTGGCCAGGCTTCCGGCTCGATGTCGAGCGAACTGTGTATGGCGCGAACGGAAGCGGCGGCGTCTTTGTGTCGCGTGCGGAGCGCAGGCGCGCGCGCGGCAAGGCACACGACGCAACGATCAAGCAAATCCGCGAGGTGGACGGCGAGAAGATCGTTTATGAGCGCAAGGCGGTTGAGAAACTGACCGACAAGGACTTGGACCTCATCCCGGTGCCGGAGCCCTACGGCAAAGCCGCCGATCCGAAAAAATTGCGCGACGAAATGGTCGAGGCACTGCGGGCGTGGCTCGCGGCAGGCAAGCCCAAAGACAAGCTACCGCGCTCTCCCAAGGGCGACGTCATTCGGAAAGTGCGCGTGGCCACCAAGGACAAGGTGGCGGTGGAGATCAACGGCGGCACTGTCGATCGCGGCGACATGGCGCGAGTGGATGTATTCCGGAAGAAGAATAAGAAAGGGAAGTGGGAGTTTTACGTCGTTCCGATCTACCCGCATCAAATAGCCACGATGGATACGCCGCCAAACAGAGCGGTCATTGCTTATAAGTCTGACGACGAATGGACGTTGCTGGATAATAGTTTTGAATTCATCTGGTCTCTCAATGCAATGTCCTATGTCGAAATTACCAAATCCAATGGAGAGTTCATTGAGGGATATTTTCGGGGTCTCCATCGGGGTACAGGCGCGGCCAACGTATCGAAGCACTGGACCTTAGAAAAGGACGGTGCCAGTGACGGAATTGGCGTCAAGACACTAGCTGACTTCAAGAAATTCACCATCGATCGTCTCGGCCGTAAGTTCGAAGTATCGCGCGAGGTGCGGACATGGCGTGGAAAGGCCTGCACTTAACCCAGCCCGCCAGGCTCTCGCTCGCCGACGGCCAATGTTGCGTCAAGCGAGACGACGGTGAGGCACGCATCGCAATCGAAGACTTGGCGTGGATCGTCATCGATACGCCACATGCGACGCTGACATCGACCCTTGTCTCTGCCTGCATGGACTCCGGCGTGACGATGATCTTTACCGACACTCGGCACACCCCTTCCGGACTTGCGCTGCCGTTCCACCGCCACCATCGCCAGGGGGCCGTTGCGCGATTGCAGGCGGAGGCCAAGGAGTCGCTGAAGAATCGGCTTTGGCAAACGATTATCCGCCGCAAAATCCACAACCAAGCCGCAGTGCTGTCGGAATTGGGCAAGGACGATGCGTCCACGCTGAGGGAGATCGCCCGACACGTCGAGCCAGGCGATCCGGAAAACGTCGAGGCGCGCGCGGCGCGGTTCTATTGGGGCCGGTTATTTGCCGACTACGTCCGCGACGACCCAAGCGACCGCCGCAATAAATTGCTGAACTATGGCTATGCCGTCGTCCGCGCCGGCGTCGCGCGTGCGCTGGTCGCGTCGGGGTTGATCCCGGCCTTCGGACTCGCCCATGACGGCGCGGCCAATGCCTTCAATCTTGCCGACGATCTGGTTGAGCCGTTCCGTCCCTTCGTCGATCGCCTTGCGTTCAAGACCAGCGGCGGCGGCACTGGCAAGGGCGGCGATCTTTCGATTGAAGACCGCCGCGCCATGGCGGGCGCGCTGCTGGTCGACGCCAGAGCCGGGAGCGATAGCGTGACGCTGCTGACCGCGGCAGAAACGGCGGCGCAAAGCCTCGTTCGCGCTTTCGAGGAGGAGAAGGCCGATCGGCTTGTGCTGCCGGAACTGGAGCCGTTTGCCGAGTTGGAGCTTGCGCCGTGAGAAGCGAGGAGGTCCGCTTCGTGTGGATGTTCGTGTTTTTTGATCTTCCCGTCGGCACCAAAACGGATCGTCGCTGGGCCACGAAGTTCAGAAAGTTCCTCAAAGATGACGGCTTCCTGATGCTGCAATTGTCCGTCTATGCGCGCGTCTGTCGCGGCGAAGACGCCGCCGAGAAGCATGCGCAGCGCGTCACCAGGAACTTGCCGCCGAAGGGCAGCGTGCGTACGCTTCAGGTCACCGACAAGCAATATGCGCGCATGCGGCTGATGCTCGGCGAGGCGACATTCAGTGAGAAAAAAGCGCCCGAACAGATGGTCCTGCTGTGATTTCCGCCTGTTTGCTAAGGCGGAAATCACAGGGATTTCATGGCGTTCCGCCGCTCCTAACCTACCACGGGGAAATCGGTAGGGAAGCCACGGCTAGGGCAGACGCTTAAGGCGGCGATCATAAAACCTACCACGGGGAAATCGGTAGGGAAGCCACGGCGCCCCAGGACGTCGGCAATCCTGAAGCTTTAACCTACCACGGGGAAATCGGTAGGGAAGCCACGGCACCCAAATGCGCGCGGTCGAGTCGGTCAGCAACCTACCACGGGGAAATCGGTAGGGAAGCCACGGCGCGGCAATGCGGGGACATTGACCGGCGGCGAACCTACCACGGGGAAATCGGTAGGGAAGCCACGGCTCAACCCGCATGTAGTGCTCGGTGATCTCGAACCTACCACGGGGAAATCGGTAGGGAAGCCACGGCTGGTGCCGCGGGCGAGCGCACAGGACCAGCAACCTACCACGGGGAAATCGGTAGGGAAGCCACGGCCACGTGCAGCACCAGGAGGTGCGCATCGACAACCTACCACGGGGAAATCGGTAGGGAAGCCACGGCGCTGGCTGCCGTTCACCTGCGGCTGCGAATAACCTACCACGGGGAAATCGGTAGGGAAGCCACGGCAAGGCGCACCGGCATAAGTGATGCGGCGCGAACCTACCACGGGGAAATCGGTAGGGAAGCCACGGCGCGGAGTCATGACAGACGATAGTCAGCAGTAACCTACCACGGGGAAATCGGTAGGGAAGCCACGGCCGGCGTGAGCCCTAGCGTTTTCACGGCGGCAACCTACCACGGGGAAATCGGTAGGGAAGCCACGGCCGCTCAGCCGCAATAGCGGCGCTGCCCGCGAACCTACCACGGGGAAATCGGTAGGGAAGCCACGGCCTCGCGGTCGGCCCTCAGTTCATCAACCTACCACGGGGAAATCGGTAGGGAAGCCACGGCCGGATTGTGAGAGACCTGACGTGCCGAGCGAACCTACCACGGGGAAATCGGTAGGGAAGCCACGGCTTGGCATCCGTCTTGGCCCTGGTGACGACGAACCTACCACGGGGAAATCGGTAGGGAAGCCACGGCATTATTGGGAAAGAAGCAACGGACAAGTTGAACCTACCACGGGGAAATCGGTAGGGAAGCCACGGCGCCTATCGCCCCTTTCGAGCCACACGGGCTCGAAAGGAGCGATGCGCTCCGCGCCAGAACTACCAAGGTGCACTCGCCCCTACCCCTCCCTGCCCTCCAGCACCGCCTTGAGCGACACCCGCGACCACGGCGCGGTCTGCGCCCGGAACGCCATGTAGGAGGCGTGCACCTTGGCGCTGACGGCGCTGCGGGAGGCGATGTCGCCGAGCACGTCGTCGGCCTCCCGGCGCGCCGCGGCGACGAGATCGGCCGGAAACGCCGTCAGCTTGACATTGTGCTCCTTGGTCAGCGCCGCCAGCGCGCCGGCGTTGAGGCGCTCCATCTCGGCGAGCGCGAAGCTCGCCTCCGCGGCGCAGGCGTGCGCCACGACCGCCTTGAGCTCGGCGTCGAGCCCGTTCCAGGCCTTGAGCGCGACGATGCACTCGCCGGTGCCGTTCGGCTTGTTGAAGCCGGGGTAGTAGTAGAACGGCGCCACGCGGTAGAGCCCGAGCGCGATGTCGGTGCCGGGGCCGACGAATTCGGCGGCGTCGAGCACGCCGGATTGCAGCGAGGTGAGGATTTCCGCGGGCGGTGTGGTCTGCGGCGTGGCGCCGAGGCGGCGGTAGATCTCGCCGCCGAGGCCGAGCGAGCGGATCTTGACGCCGCGCAGGTCGGCAAGCGCCCTGACCTCGCGGCGGAACCAGCCGCCCATGCAGACGCCGGTGTTGCCGCCCATGAAGGGCTTGACGCCGAACGGCGCGTAAAGCTCGTCCCACAGCGCCTGGCCGCCGCCGGCCTCGATCCAGGCGACGTGCTCGTTGGGCGTCAGGCCGAACGGCACCGTGGTGAAGAAGTTCGCCGCCGGCATCTTGCCCTGCCAGTAGAACGCGGCGGTGTGGCCGATGTCGGCGACGCCGTTGCCGACGGCGTCGAGCACGCCGAAGGCCGGCACCACTTCGCCGGCGGCGTAGACGGTGATGTCGATGCGGCCGCCCGACAGCGCGCGGATGCGGCTTGCCACGCGCTCGGCCGACATGCCGGGGCCGGGCAGGCGCTTCGGCCAGGACGTCACCATTTTCCATTTCAGCGTGTCGGCGCGGGCAATCGCAGGCGCGGCGAGCGCTCCGGCGGCGCCGGCGGCGGTGCCGAGAAAAGTGCGGCGCGTGGTCATGATCGACTCCATTGTGCGTGGAAATGATGCAGCGGACCGTGGCCGCGGCCGACGTTGAGCTGATCGGCGGCGGCGATGGCGGCCGTAACGTAGGTCTTGGCCTGGCGCACGGCGGCCACGAGGTCGCGGCCCGTGACGAGCCCGGCGGCGGCATCGCCGCCCTTGGCGAGCCCGGCGGCGATCGCCGCGGCCAGCGTGCAGCCGGTGCCGTGGGTGTTGCGGGTGGCGATGCGCTTGCCGCCAAAGCGCACCGTCTCGCCCTGCCCGATCAGAAGATCGACGACCTCTTCGCCCTTGCCGTGGCCGCCTTTGATCAGGACATAGCGCGCGCCGAGCGACAGGATTTCGCGCGCCTGGCTCTCCATTTCCCGCTCGTTGCGCGCGAGCGATCCCCCGGTCAGCGCCGCCGCCTCCGGCAGATTGGGCGTGACGAGAAGCGCGCGCGGGATCAGCAGGCGGCGCAAGGCATCGACGGCGTCGCGCGCGATCAGCGTAGCCCCGGTCGACGCCACCATCACCGGATCGAGCACGACGTTCTTCGCCTTGTGGCGGATCAGGCCGCGCGCTACCGCCTCGACCGCTGCAGCTCGGCCGACCATGCCGATCTTCACTGCGGCGATGTCGAGATCGGAAAACACCGCGTCGATCTGGGCGGCGATGAAATCGGGCGGCACGTCATGGATGGCGGCGACCCCTTGCGTGTTCTGCGCGGTCAGCGCGGTCAGCACCGTCGCGCCGTAGACACCGAGCGCGGAAAACGTTTTCAGATCGGCCTGGATACCGGCGCCGCCGCTCGAATCCGAACCGGCGATGGTGAGCGCAATCGGAGTCATGCCGCGCCTCGCTTCGCCAGTGCGGCGTCGACGACAACGCGAAGATCGCGTGCGGCCGCGGCAGGATCGGCCGCGAGCGACACCGCCGAAATCACCGCCACCCCATCGCAACCTGCCGCAATGACCTCACCCGCATTGCTCGCGTTAATGCCGGCAATGCCACAAATCGGAAATCCCGGCTTGCGCCTTCTGACGACGCGCGCGATGTCGCGCAGGCCGGCAATGCCGATCGGCGGCTTGGTGCTGTCCTTGGATGACGTGGCGAAGACGCCGCCGATGCCGACATAATCGAGAAGGTCGAGGGGTGCGGCTTCCGCCAGCGCCACGGTGTTGATGCTGAGCCCGATGATGGCGCCGCGGCCGAGCAGCGCGCGCGCATCCGCCGCATGCATGTCATCCTGGCCGATATGGACGCCGTCGGCTTTCGCGGCAAGCGCCACGTCGACGCGGTCGTTGACCAGCAAAGGGACGCCCTTGGGTTTGAGCACGGCCTGCAGGGCCCTCGCCTCCTCGACCATGGCGCGGGTCGAGCCGGTCTTGTCGCGCAGCTGCACCAGCGTCGCCTCATCCCTGACGAGCTTCGCCAGATCGACGAGCTTGCGTCCGCCCGAGACGGCGGGGTCGAGCAGCGCGTAGAGCCGCAGATCGAGCTTCATGGCGTCACCCGCGCATGGTGCTTGAGCGCTCCGCCGTCGAGGCCGTACAGCGCATCGATCATGGCGGTAGCAAAGCTGCCCGGTCCGCGCGCCTGCTCACCGGCGATCTCGCCGGCAACGCCGACGATGAGCATCGCCGCAGCCGCCGCCATGAAGGCATCCCGCTCGGCCGCAAGACAGGCCGCCGTCACCGCCGAGGCGGCGCAGCCCATAGCGGTGACACGGGCCATCAGCGGATGGCCGTTGGCGATGCGCGCCAAGCGTTCGCCGTCGGCGACGATGTCCGTCTCGCCCGACAACCCGACCACGGTCTTGCCGCCGCGGGCGAAGGCGGCGAGTTCGCCCGGCGTCGGATCGGCGCCGGCAAGGGTAACGAATTCGGCGCGGTTGAGCCGCACCGCCCGGGGACCGCGCTGGATCAGCGCGCGGGCGAACCCCGCCCGCGGCAAACTGCGCTCGACAAAAACCGGGTCGAGCACCCAGGGTAACGCGGCCGCGCGGGCGGCCTGCACCGCCAGTTCCGTTGCTTGCCGCCGCTCGGCATCGAAAGTGCCGAGATTGACCAAAAGCGCGTCGCTGCCGGCGACGAAGCCCGCGATTTCCTCGGGCGACAGCGTCATCGACGGCACGCAGCCGAGCGCAAGCAGCGCATTGGCGGTGAAATTCTGCGCCACGGTGTTGGTGATGCAATGCACGCGCGGGGCTTGGCCGCGCAGGCGATCGAGTACCGCGCAGGCGGTCTGCGCCATGGCATTGGGTGCTGCGGGAGCTTGCATCTCTCATCCCTCCGCCGGCATGACCCGGATCAGGTTCGTTGGGTTGGCAACTTGCCTCTCAGCCCGGCCGCAGCCGGACACCCCACGAGATTGCTGCCCCATACCTATTCCGCGCCGCCGGTGATGGCAAGGCCAGCTTGCCAGCCCCGGCCGTATTTGCTGGATTGTCGCTCAAATCGGAGGCCGCGCGATGACCCCCTTCTTTGTCCAGATCAAATGCGAGCTCGGCAAGTCCTACCAGGTCGCCAACGAGCTCGCCGAAGCCGAGATCGCCTCCGAGATCTACTCGACCGCCGGCGACTACGACCTGCTGGTGAAATTCTACGTCGACGCCGACACCGACATCGGCCACTTCGTCAACGAGAAGGTGCAGTGCATCCCCGGCATCAAGGACACCCACACCATCATCACCTTCAAGGCGTTCCAGACTTAACTCACGCCGCCGCCTGCTCCTCCACTTCGCGCGCCCGGGCGAGGCCGAGCTGACGCTCGCGGAAGATGACGAACAGGCCGGCGCCGGCGACGATACAGGCGCCGACATAGACCAGCGTCTCCGGCAGTTCACCGAACAGCCACCAGCCGAGCAGCAGGGCCCACAGCATCGAGGTGTAGTCGAACGGCGCCACCACCGAGGCCTGGGCGTGGCGGTAGCTCTCGGTCAGCAGAATGTGCGCGAGCCCGCCGAGCACGCCGAGCGCGATCAGGCCCGACAGCTGCGCCGGCGTCGGCGTGTACCAGTCGAACGGCAGCGTCAGCGCGCCGGCGATGGTGCAGACCAGCGAGAAATAAAAGACGATCGACGAGGTCGTCTCGCTCTGCGTCAGGCGACGGGTTTGGATCACGGTGCCGGCATTGCAGATGCAGGAGCCGACCGCGAACAGCGAGCCGATGGTGGCGCCGGCGGCGCCGATCGCCGCGTAGTGGCCGACGCCGAAGTTCGGGATCAGCATGACGATGACGCCGGCGAAGCCGACGGCGACCGCCGACCAGCGGTAGACGCGTACCCGTTCCTTCAGGACCAGCGCGGCGAGCGCGACCGTGATCAGCGGCGAGGCGAACGAGATCGCGGTGACGTCGGCGAGCGGCAGCCGCACCAGCGCCGCGAAGTTGGAAAACATGCCGGCGACGCTGAGCAGACCGCGGCCGAGCTGGCCGAGCGGCCGCGACGTGCGCACCGCGCTGCCGAGCTCGCCGCGCAGCGCGTAGATGATCACCACCGGGACAATGGCAAAGGCCGAGCGAAAGAACACCATTTGCCCGACCGGCGCCGTCTTGCCGAGGTCGCGCACCAAAGCGGACATCGCGGCAAACAGCAGCGCCGAGGCGAGCTTGAGCCCGATGCCCTTGAAGACGTTCATCGCGGGCCGATTCCCGCAAAGGCGTCATTCCGGGACGGCCCGAACGGCTGGACCCGGAATCCACACTCCGCAGCGCCGGGGTTATGGAGTCCGGGTTCACGCGCTTTGTGCGTGCCCCGGAACGACCGCATCATTTATCACTCCGCGGTGGCGCGTAGCCTTCGAGCGGCGGCAGCGACTTGATGTAGACGGCGATCGCCGCGCGGTCGTCGTCGGTGAGCTGGCCGGTATTGCGCACCACGTCGGCCATTGGCCCCGCCACTTTATCGTCCGGCGTCATGCCGGTCGCCAGCATTTCGGCGATGTCTTTTTCCGACCACTTGCCGAGCTTGAGCTGCGTGATGTTCGGCACCCAGTCCTTGCCATCCGGGCTGGGGCCGCCGGTAAAGCGCAAGCTGGTCTTGACGGCGCCGAGAAAGTTGCGCGGCGAATGACACTCGGCACAGTGGCCGGGAGCGTTCACCAGATAGGCGCCCCTGTTCCAGTCGTCGGGCTTCTGCGGGTCGGGCTGAAACGGCAGGCCGTCCAGGAACAACAGCTTCCAGACGCCGATCAGGCGGCGGACGTTGAACGGAAAGGACAGCTCATGCTCGGAGGTGCGGCCCTGAACCGCCGGCAGCGTCTTGAGATAGGCAAACAAGTCGCGCAGGTCATTGGTGCTCATGCGCTGGTAGGACGTGTAGGGGAACGCCGGATAAAGATGCTCGCCGTCCGGCGATGTCCCCTTGGTCATGGCGGTGATGAACTGGGCCTCGCTCCAGCCGCCGATGCCGTCCTTGCGGTCGGCCGAGATATTCGGCGGATAGAAGGTGCCGAACGGCGATTCCAGCGCCATGCCACCGCCGAGCTTGGTCGGGTCTTTCTCGCCGTAGGTTCTGTGGCAGGATGAGCAGCCGCCGATCAGAAACAGCGTCTTGCCGTTGCCGATGTCGGGGCGATGCGGCCCGAGCGCGCTCGCCGGCACCGTCTGCGGAATGGTGAGAATCCAGAACGCGCCAAAGGCGACCACGGCGGCGACGGCCGCAAGCACGATCAGTATTCGAATCATCGGCAGGACTTCCCCGGGGACGACGACCATAGCGGAATCAAAACGCCGCCGCGACGGGTCGCGGCGGCGTCATGAAGGCGCGGGGTTTATCGCCTGGAAAGCCGATACTCCTTGTGGCAATCGTCGCAGGCATTGCCGACCACGGGAATGGCGGCGCGCAGCCCCTCAAGCGAGGCGGCGGCCTTGGCGCGGTTGTCGGCAACCGCCTTGCCGAAGGCCGCGGCCTTGGCGTCGAAGTCCTTCTTGTTCACCCAGATCTTCGGCGAGGCCCGATTGTCGCCCCCGGTCTTCGACCCTTCCGGGAACAGGCCCGGCAGCTTCTGGGCGGTGTCGGCCCATTGCGCGAAAGCGGCGTCGACCGCCTTGCCGTCGAAGGGGCGCTGGCCGCGCATCATCTGCACCACGACCTTGGCGCCCTCGTCGTTTTGCTTCATCAGGTCTTCGCGTTCTTTCACCGGATCGGATTGTGCCAGCACCACCGCCGCGCTCAAGGCGAGGCCGAAAAGTGCAAGCGCCAGTCGTCGCTGCATTGTCATCACCCATCGTTGCTCTGAGGCAAAGCCAAGAACCCTCGGACAAAAATTTTATTCCGGACGGACGTCTTTGGCGCCGCCGGCCGGGCTTCGATCACGATTTCGTGATCGCACAAAAGCTTCGGTTTCATAGGGTTTTCTCAGCCTGCGCGATGGCGCGCCAGATCTTCTCCGGGGTCGCCGGCATGTCGAGATGCCGCACCTTATAGGCGCGCCAGAGCGCATCGAGCACGGCGTTCATGACCGCGGGACAGGACCCGATGGCGCCCGCCTCCCCCGCCCCTTTGATGCCCATCGGATTGTTCTTGCACGGCACGTTGCGTGTCTCGAACGTAAAGCTCGGCGCGTCGGCGGCGCGCGGCAGCGCGTAGTCCATCAGGCTCGCGCTCAAGAGCTGACCTGAGGCGGCGTCATAGACGGTATCCTCCATCAAGGCCTGGCCGATGCCCTGGACGGTGCCGCCGTGAACCTGACCCTCCAACATGACCGGGTTCAGGGTGGCGCCGAAGTCGTCGACGATGACATAGGTCACGATCCTGACCGCGCCGGTTAACGGGTCGATCTCGACCTCGGCAATATGCGTGCCGTTGGGAAAGGTCGGCTGGTCGGGCGCAAAATCGCTCTCGGCGCGCAGCCGATCGGGCTTGGCGCCTGCCGCGAGCTCGGCAAACGACACCGTGCGGTCGGTGCCGGCAATGCGCACCGCGCCGCCGGCGATTTCGAGATCGCCGGTGGCGGCTTCCAGCTTCTCCGCCGCCAGTTCCTTGATCTGATCGGCAAGCTTCCTGCCGGCGCGATCGACCGACACGCCGCCCACGGGAATCGAGCTCGAGCCGCCGGTGCCGGCCCCGGTCTTGATCGCATCGGTATCGCCCTGCACGACGCGCACCTTGTCCGGCGGCAGGTCGAGCCTGTCGGCGACGATCTGCGCGTAGGCGGTGGCATGGCCCTGGCCCGTCGACTGCGTGCCGATCAGCACCGTGACGCCGCCGTCCTTGTCGAGGCGCACCGTCGCCGTCTCGGGACCGTTGCCGCCGCAGGCCTCGACATAGGTCGCAAGGCCGATGCCGCGCAGCAGGCCGGCGCGCCTGGCCTGCGCAGCGCGCTTGTTGAAGTCATGCCAGCCGGCAAGCTCCTGCGCCCGCGTCAGGGTGGCGGCAAAATCGCCGGAGTCGTAGATCTTGCCGACCGGCGTCGTGTAGGGCATCGCCTTCGGCTTGATGAAATTGCGCTTGCGCAGCATGTCCGGCGCAATATCGAGTTCGCGCGCCGCGGCATCGACCAGCCGCTCGATCAGATAGGACGCCTCCGGCCGGCCGGCGCCGCGATAGGCGTCGACCGGCACGGTGTTGGTGTAGACGCCGCGCAGCCGCACATGAGCCGCCGGAATGTCGTAGACGCCGGTGGCCATGCCGACGGCGAGCCAGGGGATGTAGGGCCCGTAGCAGGAGAGATACGCCCCCATGTCGGCGACCAGATCAATGTCGAGGCCGATGAACCTGCCCTTGTCGTCGAGCGCAAGCCGCGCGGTCGTCAGGTTGTCGCGGCCGTGGCTGTCGCCGAGGAAATGCTCGGAACGCTCGCACACCCATTTCACCGGCTTGCGCAGCCGCTCGGCGGCGACGGCGGCGAGCGCATATTCGCGGTAGGGAAACAGCTTGGTGCCGAAGCCGCCGCCGACATCGGGCGTGACGACGCGCATCTTGTCGGGCGGCAGTTTCATCACCTCGCCGCCGATGATGTCGCGGATGATGTGGCTGCCCTGGCTGCCGAGTGTCAACGTGTAACGCTCGCCGTCGAATTCGGCGACGACGCCGCGGGTGTCTAGATAATTGGTGACCAGGCGCTGGTTGACGACCGTGAGCTCGACAATGCGCGCGGCCTGCGCGAAGGCGGCCTTGGTCTTGGCGGCATCGCCGGCCGACGTCTCGAAGGCGATATTGCCGCTGCGGTCCGGCCACACCAAAGGCGCGCCGGCCTTGAGTGCGGCGCCTGCGCCGATGACATGCGGCAGCGGCTGCCAGTCGACCGCGATCGCCTCCGCCGCATCCTTTGCTTGCGCCAGCGTGTCGGCGACGACGAAGGCGATGCTGTCGCCGACGTGCCGCACCTCGTCCCGCGCCAGGATCGGATAATGCGGCACCGGAATATCGACGCCTTCGAGCACGCCCGGCGTCGGCAATGGGCCGAGCCCGCCGAGTTCGGCCGCCGTCAACACCAGACGCACGCCGGGCATGGCGCGCACCTCGCCGAGATTGCCGAAGG
>Ga0070741_10012474_pt1 | contig 15346 bp, 15 predicted proteins | sample Coa_R1_4_FD_66440 | JGI IMG/M metagenome (GOLD analysis project Ga0070741, IMG submission 66440) | Surface soil microbial communities from Centralia Pennsylvania, which are recovering from an underground coalmine fire - Coalmine... | ecosystem: Environmental > Terrestrial > Soil > Unclassified ... | reverse complement strand
GCTGAGGACGAGCTTCGAGCGCGCCGGCACGCTGAACGTGTACGAGACGCACGAGACGCTCGAAGCCGAGACCCGCGCCGCCGCCCGTTCCGGGCTGGCCTTCGAGGTCTTCGACGCCGACGGCACCCGCGCGCTCGAGCCCGCGATCGCCGGGCCCGTCGCCGGCTCGGTCCGCTACCCCGAGGAGGGCCACGTCGACCCGGTGCGGTTCGTCGAGGCGATGGGTCGCGCGGCCACCGAGGCCGGCGCCGACATCCGCACCGGCGCCGAGATCCGGGCCGTCGAGGACGTCGCCGCGGAGACCGTGGTCGTGGCCGCAGGGGCGTGGTCCAGGCGGCTCGTCCGGCTTCCGCTCGAGGCCGGGAAGGGCTACCGGGTCGACTACGCACCTGACGACGGCGACCCGGGCATCCCGGTCTGGATCCGGGAGACGATGACGGTGGCGACGCCGCTCGCCGACCGGCTGCGTCTGGCGGGGACGCTCGAGCTCGCCGGGCTCGACCTGTCGGTCTCCCGGCGGCGGGTCGACGCGATCCGCGCCGGCGGCGAGCGGTGGCTCGGCGGTCTCCGCTCGCGGCGGGTGCTCGGCGTCGGCGCGGGGCTCCGGCCGTGCCTGCCCGACGGCCTGCCGGCGATCGGCCGGCTGGGGCGCGTCGTGGTCGCGACCGGCCACGCGATGAAGGGGGTCGCGCTCGCGCCGGTCACGGCCCGGATCGTGGCCGGGCTCGTCGCCGGCGAGGAGCCGGAGCACGACCTGTCGCTCTTCCGGCCGGACCGGTTCTCCAGGACGGGCCGGTGAAGATCGCGATCGTCGGCGCGGGCGCGATGGGATCGGTCTACGCCGGGCTCCTGGGGAGCGCGGGCCACGAGGTCTGGGCGGTCGACGTCCGGCAGGACCACGTCGACGCGATCCGCGCGCACGGCCTGCGCGTGGAGGGGGCGAGCGGCGACCGCACCGTCCGAGTCGCCGCGACCACCGACCCGGCGGAGCCCGGCGAGGCCGAGCTCGTGATCCTGGCCACCAAGGCGATGCACGTCACCGAGGCCGCCGAGGCGGCCCGGCCGCTGGTCGGCCCGTCGACGCTCGTGCTCTCGATCCAGAACGGCCTCGGCGGACCGGACGCCGCCGCGGCCGTTCTCGGCGAGGAGCGGGTCGCGGTCGGGGTGGTCGGCGGCTTCGGCGCGTCGCTCGTCGCGCCCGGGCACGCCCACCACCACGGCTTCGAGCTGGTGCGGCTCGGCGAGCGCCGGGGGCCGGTCACGCCGCGGATCGAGGCGGTCGCCGAGGTCTGGCGCAGTGCCGGCTTCACCGTCCGCACCTACGACGACGTCGACCGGCTCGTCTGGGAGAAGCTGGTCTGCAACGTCGCCTTCAGCGGCACCTGCACCGTCCTCGGCCGGACGATCGGGCGGGTGCTCGACGACCCGCACGCGTGGACGGTCTCGGCCGGCTGCGCGACCGAGGCGTTCGCGGTCGGCCGGGCGCTCGGGGTCGAGCTCGGCTTCGACGACCCCGTCGTCTACGTCCGGGACTTCGGCCGCGCGATCCCCGGCGCGAAGCCGTCGATGCTGCTCGACCTCGAGGCGGGCCGTCGGACGGAGGTGGACTTCATCAACGGCGCGATCCCGCGTGCCGGCGACGCCGCCGGCGTGCCCGCGCCGTACAACCGGGCGGTCAGCGCGCTCGTGCGCGCGCTCGAGAGCGGCGCTCAGGCGGCCGCGACGCCCGCCAGGTAGTCGAGCACCGTCGCGAGCGGCTCGACGTCGCCGAACTTCGCGTCGATGTCGAACAGGTTCCACTCGACCACGCCCGCGACCCGGTCGCCCACGCACTCCCGCACGACGATCGGCCGGAACCCGCTGCCGAGCGCATCCTCGGTCGTGTGCCTCACGCAGCCGGCCATGGTCACGCCGGTGATGATCACCGTGTCGACGCCCGCCGAGCGGAGCATGTGCGCGAGGTTCGTGCCGTGGAAGGCGCTCGCGAACTTCTTGACGATCACGTGCTCGCCCGCCTCCGGCGCGATCCGGTCGTCGATCTGGACCGCGTCGGTGCCGAGGCGCAGCACCTCGACCGGGATCTTGTGGTGCCAGAGGCCCATGTCGCTCGCCGGCCCCTCGGTGACGGCGTAGGCGGTCGTCGTGTAGACGACCGGGATCCGCGCCGCCCGCGCGGCGGCGAGCAGACGCTGGACGCCGGGGATGATCGTGTCCATCCCGTCGCACGTGAACGGGTTGTCGGGCCGCGTCCAGGCGTTCGCGAGGTCGATGTTCACGAGCGCGGGCCGCTCCCCGAAGCCGATCCGGCGCATGAAGCCGCGGCCGCGGTAAAGCTCCGAGTCGGCCGCGAAGATGCGGTCGAGCGCCTCGCCCAGCCCGCTCTGCGATCCCGTCGCCACGGCCCTAGGATACGCCGGATGGGCGCGACGATCGGCTCCGTGCTCGAGGACGTCCGGGCCGGGCTGCGCGCCGATCGGGTGACGTTGCGCCGCGACCTGCCCGGCGACTACGCGTTCCCGGTCACCGACGAGGCGCTCGGGCCCGGCGTCGGCTCGCTGCGCGAGGAGCGGACGGTCGACCTCCGCACCCAGCCGGTCGTCGAGCTCCTGCGCCGCGGCGAGCAGGTCGTGCAGGACGACACCCGCGCAGCGTTCGCCGACCCGGCGTTCCAGCGGATGCTGGACACGTACGGCGGCCTGGCGGCCCAGATCGTCACGCCGGTCTTCGTCGACGGCCGGCTCGAGGCGATCGTCTCCCTCCACGTGCTCGGCGAACCGCGCACCTGGCGCGACGATGACGCCGCCGCGTGCCGCCGCGCGGCGGATCGGGTGCGGGAGCTGCTCTGATGCACAACCGCTGGCACCCCGATCTCGAGCCGGTCGCGACCGTGGCGCCGGGCGAGGAGATCCGCCTGGAGACGGTCGACGGGCTCCAGGGACAGCTTACGCGCGAGAGCACCCACGAGGACGCCGGGCGGCTCGACCTCGGCGTCGGCCACCCGCTCACGGGGCCGGTGCACGTCGAGGGGGCGGAGCCGGGCGACGTGCTCGAGGTCGAGCTGGTCGCGTACGAGACGGCCGACTTCGGCACGACCGCCGTCATCCCGGGGTTCGGCTACCTCGCCGACCTCTTCCCGGACCCGTTCCTCGTCAAGTGGGAGATCGCGGACGGCCTGGCCCGTTCGGACGAGCTCCCCGGCGTCGCCGTCCCCGAGGACGCCTTCGCCGGCGTGATCGGCGTCGCGCCGTCGCGGGAGCGGCTCGAGGCGGTCCAGCGCCGCGAGGAGGCGCTCGCCGCGCGCGGGCAGCCGGTCGCCGAGCCGATGCCGGAGGCCGCCGTGCCGCCGGAGGCGGCGGACGGGCTGCGCACGATCCCGCCGCGCGAGATCGGCGGCAACCTCGACGTTCGGCAGCTGGTCGCCGGGAGCCGGCTCCGGCTCCCGGTCGACGTCCCCGGCGCGCTCTTCTCGGTCGGCGACCTGCACTTCGCCCAGGGCGACGGCGAGGTGTGCGGTACCGCGATCGAGGTCGACGGCGCGGTCACGGTCCGCTTCCATGTGCACCGGGACGCCGGGAGGCGGCGGTTCCCGAGCTTCGAGACGCCGGGGCAGCCTGCGCGGCGCTCGTTCGCGACCACCGGCATCCCCGTGGACGAGGGCATGGACCTGAACGCGGCCGCGCGCGCCGCGCTGGTCGAGATGATCGACCACCTCGAGGCGGCGTACGGCTTCGCGCGCCCGGCGGCCTACGCCCTGTGCAGCGCGGCGGTCGACCTCCGGGTGTCGGAGGTCGTCGACGTGCCGTACCCGGTGGTCTCGGCGCTGCTCCCGCTCGACCTGTTCGAGCGCGGCTAGCCCTCGCCTCGAGGGTCGAGTGGGGACAGGCTTCAGCCTGTCCCCGGCGCCTTGCGTGGGGCGCCATCCGAAGGCACGGGTCAGGCTGAAGCCTGACCCTCTGACTCGCAAGCGCTAGCCCTTCAGCGGCACCGCGTAGCACGGCGACGGCGCGCCCGTCGCCCCGCGCAGCTTCAGCGGGAAGCACATGAAGGCGAACTCGTACTGCTTCTCGGCGGCGAGCTCCTCCATGTCGACCACCTCGATGATGTTCGCCCCCGCGGTCGCGAACATGTAGCAGTGCACCGGGAGGAAGACGTCGGACTCCTCCGACGGGAGCACCTCGAGCGCGATCGAGTCGGCGCCGATGCACATCGCCCCCATCTCCTCGCAGAGCCACTTCGCGGCCGGCAGGCCGAGGCCCGGCGGGCTGAGCAGGTAGCCGTCGAAGTCCGGCCACTTCGTCATCCGCCCCGTGCGCACGAGGACGACGCTCTTCGGCTGGATCGTCACGCCCTGCCCGGCCGCCGCCTTCTGGAGGTCGTCCGGGGTGATCGCGTAGCCGTCTGGGAGGCAGTCGACGCCGTGCAGCCCGGCGACGTCGAGCAGGACGCCGCGCGCGATGATCGGCGGGTACTTGTCCGGGCCGCCCTTGTTCCAGATGCGGCTGCCGAGCTCGGCGTCGGGCGTCCAGCCGTTCCAGAACTGGCCGTAGAAGCCGAGGTGGTTGAACGTGTCGATGTGCGTGCCGCAGTGCGTGTACAGGTGGATCGAGTCACCGCAGTACGAGTACTTCTCGTGCACGTGCGAGCCGACGCCGGACAGGTTGTCGTTGATCGACCCCTGCGGCGTGTGCGTCATCCAGATCCCGTAGGGCGGGTCGCCGGCCGCCACCCACGACGGCATCCCCAGGAAGTAGTCGACGTTCAGGTCGAAGACGTGCGAGCCGTCGAGGTGCTCGAGGATCGCCTTGTTCGTCTCGGGCGTGATCCAGTTCAGCCGGCCGATCTCGTCGTCGGGCCCCCACGGGCTCTTCGAGACCTTGACGCCGTCACGGTCGAGGATCGGCTCGAACACGTACTCACCCACGATGGCCTCCTTGTGCGTCGGCTGTCTGGAGCTCCTCGACCAGCGCGCCGTACAGCTCCGGGCGGCGGTGGCCGAAGAGGTACAGCTCGTACTCGCCGGGAACGACGTAGTCCTTGTCCCTCGCCTTCTCGACGTCGACGTCGGCGACGAGGAGCGCCTCCGTGGTCTCGTCGGTCTCGGCGAGCCGGTTGCCGTAGGGGTCGACGATCTGGCTCCGGCCGCAGAACTCGCCCCACCGCTCCTTGCCCACCCGGTTCGCGACCAGGAGGTAGATGCGGTTCTCGCCGGCGCGCGCGGGCGCGATCACCTCGGTCTGCAGCTTGGCCGCCATCGGGAAGTTCGTCGGCAGGCAGACGATGTCCGCTCCGTGCAGCGCCAGCGTGCGCGTCACCTCGGGGAACCGGAGGTCGTAGCAGATGATCACGCCGATCCGCCCGAGCGCCGTGTCGAAGACCTTGAACTCGTCGCCGGGGACGACGAAGCGGTCGACGCCGAGGAACGGCAGGTGCGTCTTGCGGTACGAGCCGATCAGGCCCTCCGGGCCGACCAGGATCGCGGCGTTGTACAACGCGTCGCCGTCGCGCTCGAGCAGGCCGCAGACGGCGTGGATGCCGAGCCGTCTGCACTCGCGCTCGAAGGCCTCGGTCGACGGACCCGGAATCTCCTCCGCGTACGGAAGCGCCTCCTCCGCGCTGTCGTACATGTAGCCCGGAATCGCGCACTCTGGCAGCACGACCAGCTCCGCCCCGGCGGCCGCCGCCTCCTCGAGCCGTGCGAAGCACATCTCGAGGTTCCGCTCCTTGTCGGCGAGCTTCGGCTCGACCTGGGCGACGGCGACTCGCGTCACGAAGCGAGTCTAATAGTCTGACATTCGGATGACCAGCGTCCGGTTCTACTACGACGTCGTCTGCCCCTACTCGTACATGGAGTCCCACGTCATGGAGGCGGCGGAGGACGCCGGCGAGGTCGAGATCGAGTGGCTGCCCTTCGAGCTCCGGCCGGCGCCGCGGCCGCTGCTCGAGGTGCGCGGAGACCACCTGCGCGTCGACTGGACGCGGAACGTCTATGCGCGGGCACAGGCGATGGGCGTCGAGATCCACCTCCCGCGCTACCAGCCGCGGTCGACGCTGCCCCTCGCCGCGTGCCTCTGGGCCGGCGAGCAGGGGCGCCTGCGCGCGTTCAAGCACGCGCTCTACGAGGCGTTCTTCTGCGAGGGCGAGGACATCTCCGCCGACCGGGAGATCGCGCGGGCGGCCGCCCGCGCGGAGCTCGACCCGGACGGCGCGCTCGCCGCCGCGTACGACCCCGCGCGGTTCTCGCGGATCGCGGACGTGCGCGCCGAGGCGGAGGCCGCCGGCGTGCGCGGCGTGCCGTCGCTCCTCGCCGAGGACGGCTCGACGCACTGGGGGATGGGCGGCCTCGCCCGCCTCCGCGCCGGCGAGCCGCTCGTGCCGCGCCCGGCCTAGCCCGGACGCCTGACACCGCGTGCGGCGGGCCCCTTCCCGCTAGCCGAGGTCGAGCACCTCGAACCGGCGCACCGCCGGCTCGAGCCCGATCCTGCGCATCAGCTCGGTGCCGCGCGGCACGTCCGCCTCGGCGAGGTAGGCGTCGAGCGCGTCCGCGTCGCGCCAGACGGCGACGAGGCGGCCACGGCCGTCGGCGAACTCGAGCAGCGCGGTCACGACGCCCTCCGGACGCGTCGGCCTCGCCTCCTCCATCAGCCGCGCGAGCTCGGCCGCCTGCCCGGCGGTCATCTCCGCCTCGAAGCTGATTCCCGCGTAGCCCATCAGGTCGAGATCATCTTCTTCTCGACGCCGACCCCGGCGGCGACCGCGCGCTCGTACTCGAGCGGGACGGTCGCGGAGTCCTGGAGGGCGATCCCCGTCGAGTCGAAGACCGTCACCTGGTCGTCCGACTGACGGCCCTCGAGCTCGCCGCAGACGACCTTGCCGATCTCGCCGGCGACGTCGTCCTCGGTGATCAGCCCCTCCGCCAGCGCGACGTTGATCTCCCCGTCCTCGCGGCACTGGCGGATGTCGTCGACGAAGACACGGGCGCGTTTCAGCGTCCGCGGGTCGAGCTCCTGCTCGCCCTTCAGGTCCGCGCCGAGGGCGGCGATGTGCGCGCCCGGCTTCACCCAGTCGTCGTCGACGATCCAGGAGCGGGCGTGGGTGCCGGTGACGATCACGTCGGCGCCCTCGACCGCCGTCCGGACGTCGGTCGTCCCCGCGATCCGCAGGTGCGGATACCTCGGCGCCTGCTCGGCGAGGAAGCGGTCGACCGACTCCCGGGTGCGGCTCCAGACCCGCACGTCCTCCCACGGGAAGACGGTGTCGCACGTCGCGAGCGAGCCCTGGCCGACGAGCCCGCTGCCGAGGATCGCCAGCACCTTCGAGTCCTTGCGCGCGAGCCAGCGGGCGGAGCAGGCCGCCGACGCGCCGGTGCGCATCAGCGTGTGGTACGAGCCGTCGCAGATCGCGAGCGGGAAGCCGGTCTCAGGGTGCGTGTAGATGAGGATCGAGAACACCGCGGGCAGCTCGTACTGCGCGTTGTCCTCGCGGATCGACACCCACTTGCACGCGGCCGCCTCGGGCTCCTCGATGTAGGACGGCATCACCTCCCACTCGCCCCGGTAACGGTCGAGGACGATGTGGCCCTTCGGCTCCATGTAGACGCGACCGAGCCCGTGCATCCGGTACGCGTGCTCGACGCGGTCGACGTACTCCGCCGGCGTCAGCAGGCCGACCATGTCCGACCAGCTGAGGATCAGCGTCTTCCGGTTGCGCCAGCTCTCCGCCACGCGCCGATTCTACGAGGGTTCTAGAGTCTCCACATGGACAGCGCGGAGCGCATCGACCGCGACATCGAGACGCTCGCCGGGCCCGACTACACCGTCTCCGACGAGGCGATCCGCCGCTACGCGTACACGGACGCCTACCGGCGCACGCTCGACTATTTCGTCCGCGAGCTCGAGTCGCTCGGATTCGAGGTCGACGAGGACGCGGTCGGCACGCTCGTCGCGCGGAACCGGCCGAGGGGCGAGCCGGTCTTCGGCGTCGGCTCCCACTGCGACTCGAACCGGAACGGCGGCCGCTACGACGGGACGATGGGCGTCGTCACCGCCCTCGAGGTCTGCCGCCTGAACGCGGAGCGCGGCCTCGACCTGCCGCTGCAGCTGATCTCGTTCCTCGAGGAGGAGGGCTCCGGCTTCGGCCAGATGCTGCTCGGCAGCAGGATCGTCGCGCAGCGCGTCACCGAGGACGACCTGCGCGAGCGCTTCCGCTCGATCGACGACGGGCGAAGCTTCTGGGAGCACGCCGCCGACGCCGGCCACGCGCCCGACCGGTGGCGCGAGTGCGCGCACATCCTCGACGACCTGACCGGCTGGATCGAGATGCACATCGAGCAGGCCCGGGTGCTCCAGGACACGGGCAACCGGATCGGGCTCGTCACCGCGATCGCCGGCTACGTGCACGCGGACGTGGTCGTCCACGGCCGCGGCGACCACGCCGGGGCCACGCCGATGGACTTCCGCCTCGACCCGACGCTCGTGCTCGCCGAGACCGCGATCGAGCTGGAGCGGCTCGCGAACGAGGCCGGCCAGGGCACCGTCGGCACGATCGGCGAGATCGAGATCGACCCGGGCCTGATCAACGCGATCGCCTCCGAGGTGCGGTTCTCGCTCGACATCCGCGGCCCGGTCGAGGACGCCTACGGCGGCGTCGCGCGCGACATCGCTGCGTTTGCGGAGCGGGCGGCGACGGCTCGCGGCATGACGGCCGACTACCGCGAGCGGCAGACGATCCCGCCGACGCCCATGGACGTGCGGATCGTCGACGCGCTCGAGGCCGCCGCCCGGACGACGGGCGAGCCGTACATGCGCATGCACTCGGGCGCCGCGCACGACACGATGTGCGTCGCCGACCGCGTTCCGACGGCGATGGTCTTCGTCCCGTGCAAGGACGGGATCAGCCACCACCCCGACGAGGACGCCGACCCGGCGGACGCGGCGCTCGCCGCCGAGATCATCCTGAACGCGATTCAGGCTCTGGCGTAGGCGATCAGGCCGCCGGCGAGCAGGATCGTCCGCTCGCGCCGGCTGAGCTCGAGCCCGAGGTGCAGCTCGCCGCGCGGCGTCGAGGCGACGACCGAGTCGGCTCCGTCGCGGACGGCACCGGCCAGCCCGTCGATCCGCCAGGCGTCGCCCTGCTCCACGCGCACGTCGTCGTCGGCGAGCACGAGGGGCGGGATCGCCTGCGCGATCAGGTTCGTGCGGTGGATCCGCGCGAAGCTCCTGGCCACGACCGCGCGGACGCCGAGGTGGAGCGCCGCGAAGGCCGCCTGCTCCCGCGACGAGCCCTGGCCGTAGTTGTGCCCGCCGACGACGATCCCGCCGCCCCACTCCTCGGCCCTCGCCGGGAACTCCGGGTCGAAGCGCCTGAACATGTGCCGCGCGCACGCCGGGATGTTCGACCAGATCGCCAGCCCGAGCACCCCGTCTGGGGCCATGTCCCCGGTGGAGACGTCGTCGGGGACGACGATCAGCACGCGGCCCTCGATCGTCTCGGCGAGCGGAGCCGGCGAGGGCGGAGCGACGATGTTCGTGCCCTTGACGAGCTCGACCCCGCTCCCGTCGGCGGGCGGCTCGACGATCTGGCGGTCGTCGAGCGCAGGGTCGCCGGGCGGCGCGTCCAGCTCCGGCGGCTCGCCGAGCCCGCGGGGGTCTGCGATCTCGCCGCGGAGCGCCGTCGCCGCCGCGGTCGCGGGCGAGCAGAGGTAGACCCGGTCGCCGGGCGTGCCGCTGCGGCCGGGGAAGTTGCGGTTGAAGGTGCGCACGGACACGGCGCCGGCGGCCGGCGCCTGCCCCATGCCGATGCACGGCCCGCACGCGGGCTCGAGGATCCGCGCGCCGGCGGCGAGCAGGTCGGCGTACACGCCGCTGCGCACGATCATGTCCAGGATCTGCCGCGAGCCCGGCGTCACCGTCAGGTCGAGCTCGGGCGGGAGCGACCGGCCGCGCAGGACCGCCGCGACCAGGGCGAGGTCCTCGTACGAGGAGTTCACCGAGCTGCCCACGCACACCTGGCGCGTCGGCGTGCCGGCCGCCTCCCGCACCGGCACGACGTTCCCCGGCGACGACGGCAGCGCGATCAGCGGCTCGAGCTCGCCCAGCTCGATCGTCTCGGTCTCCTCGTACACCGCGCCGGGGTCGGCGGCGAGCTCGACGAACTCGTCGTCGCGCCCCTGGGCCGTCAGCCACGCGCGCGTCCGCCCGTCGCTGGGGAAGATGCCCGTCGTGGCGCCCGTTTCCATGACCATGTTGCAGATCGTTCCGCGGTCGGTCGCGCTGAGCGTGGCAACGCCGTCGCCGTGGAACTCGAAGACGCGGCCGCGGCCGCCGCGCACGCCGCGCCGGCGCAGGAGCTCGAGCACGACGTCCTTGGACTGGGCCCAGTCGGGCAGCCGTCCGCGCAGCTCGACGCCGACGACGACCGGCCGCTCCACCACGTACGGGCGCCCGGCCATCGCGACCGCGACCTCCGTCGCCCCGGCGCCGATCGCCAGCATGCCGAGCGCCCCCGCCATCGTCGTGTGGCTGTCTGCGCCGACGAGCACCTGCCCCGGCCCCGCGAAGCGCTCCAGGTGGAGGTAGTGCGCGATGCCGTTGCCCGGACGCGAGTAGAGCGCGCCGTACCGCGCCGCCCAGCTGCGCAGGTAGGCATGGTCGTCGGGGTTCTTGTTGTCGAACTGGAGGACGTTGTGGTCGACGTAGGAGACGGTGGGCACCGCGACGCGGTCCAGCCCGAGCTGCTCGAACTGCAGGCAGGCCATCGTCCCGGTCGCGTCCTCGAGCAGGATCTGGTCGATGCGTAGCTCGATCTCTCCGTCCGCCTCGCCGGCCAGGTGCTCGGCGATGATCCTGTCCGTGAGCGTCCTCGCGCCGGTCATGGGAAGAGCCTAGAGCGTTGGACGCGGTCCTCTTCGGCGTGCTGGCGGGGGCGCTGTTCGGCGTGCTCGCGGTCTCCGTGCGCCGCGGCCTCCAGCGCGGCGGCGACCCGGAGGTCGGCGCCCTCGTGATCACGGGCGCCGGCACTGCCGTCTCGGCGCTCGTGGCGACGACGTGGCTCGCCCAGGGCCACGTCCACCCCGGCGACCTGTGGCCCTTCCTGCTGATCGGCGCGATGGTGCCCGGGGCGACGCAGATCCTGTTCATCGTCGCGATCCGGGACATCGGCCCGTCGCGCACCTCGATCCTGATCGGCACCGCGCCGCTGATGTCCGTCGCGATCGCGCTCGCCGTCCTCGGGGAGCCGTTCAGGCCGCTGCTCGTGCTCGGCACGGTCCTCGTCGTCGCCGGCGGGGCCGTCCTGGTGCGCGAGCGCTCCCGGCCGGAGCACTTCCGCGCCGCCGGCGCCGTGCTGGCGCTCGTCTGCGCGGCGCTGTTCGCGGTCCGGGACAACGTCGCGCGGTGGGCGGCCAAGGACGCCCATCCGCCGCCGATCGTCGCCTCGACGACCGCCCTGCTCGGCTCGTTCGTCGTCGTCCTCCTGTACCTGCTCGTGCGCCGCCGGCGCGAGCTGCGCTGCCGCTTCCGCGGCGCGCTCGGCGCCTTCGTCCTCGCGGGCGTCGTGCTCGGCTTCGCCTACGACGCGCTGCTGGAGGCCTTCGATCGCGGCCGGGTCTCGATCGTCGCCCCGCTGAACGCCACCCAGTCGCTGTGGGCCGTCCTCTTCGCCGCGGTCGTGATCGGGCGGCACATCGAGGGGATCGGCGCGCGGCTCGTCTCCGCCGGCGTGCTGGTCGTCGCCGGCAGCGCGCTGATCGGCGTCATCCGCTGAGCTCGGCCGCCCGCGCCGCGACCGCCTCGCCCACCTCGCGCGTCGACGCGCCGCCACCCACGTCCCGCGTGCGCGGGCCCGTCCGGCAGACGTCCTCGAGCGCCGTCATCAGCCTCCGGGCGGCGTCGGCCTCGCCGAGGTGATCGAGCATCAGCGTCGCGCTCCAGATCGCCCCGGCCGGGTTGCCGATCCCCTGCCCGGCGATGTCGGGCGCCGACCCGTGCACGGGCTCGAACAGGCCGAGGACGTCCGACCCCGGCGCGACGTTGGCGCTCGCCGCCATGCCCATGCCGCCCTGGATCGCCGCCGCCAGGTCGGTGAGGATGTCCCCGAACAGGTTCGAGGCGACGACCACGTCCAGGCTCGCGGGGTCGCGCACCATCCGCGCCGCCAGCGCGTCGACGAGCACCCGCTCGTAGCGGACGCCCGCGAATTCGGCGGCGACCTCCTCGGCGACCTCGTCCCACAGGACGTAGCCGAACCGGGACGCGTTCGACTTGGTCGCGCTGGTGACGACGCCGCGCCGCCCCGACGCGAGCCCGAACGCGTGGCGGACGATGCGCTCGACGCCCGAGCGCGTGAAGACGCTCGTCTCGATGCCGACCTCGGACTCGAGGCCCTGGTGCGCGCGCCCGCCGACGCCGGAGTACTCGCCCTCCGTGTTCTCGCGCAGGAAGAGCATGTCGACGTCGGCCGGCCCGCGGCCGGCGAGCGGCCCCGGGATCCCCTCGAGCAGGCGGACCGGCCGCAGGTTCGCCCACAGGTCGAGCCGCTGCCGCAGCTCCAGGATCAGCCCCCAGAGCGAGACGTGGTCGGGGACCGACGGGTCGCCGACGGCGCCCATCAGGACGGCGGCGTGGCCGCCGAGCTCGTCCTGCCAGCCGGCCGGCATCATCGACCCGTGCTCGTGCCAGTGGGCCGAGCCCCACGCGAGCTCCGTCCACTCGATCCCGACGCCGAGGGCGTCGACCGCCCGCCGCGCCTCCGCGATCACCTCCGGGCCGACCCCGTCGCCGGGGAGGAGGGCGACCCTGTACGTCACACGCCGGCGCCGACCGCGCCGGGCACGCGCTCGACGTAGTCGAGCACCTCGTCGAGCGCGACCACGTCGGCGTACTTGGCGTTGATGTCGAACAGGTTCGCCTCGTGCGGCGCCTGCGCCCGGTCGGCGACGCACTGGCGCGGGACGAGCGTCGGGTAACCGTACTGGAGCAGGTCGATCGCGGTCGCCCGGACGCAGCCGCTCGTGGTCGCGCCGCAGAGGATCACCGAGTCGACGCCCTGCGAGATCAGGATCGAGGCGAGGTTCGTGCCGAAGAAGCCCGAGGCGCCCTTCTTCAGCACGATCGTCTCGTCCTCGCGCGGCTCGAGGCGCGGGTCGATCTCCACCCAGCGCCCGCCGATCTGCAGGTCGCCGAGCGAGGGCACCTTCTGCAGCCAGAGGCCGCCGTCCTTCAGGCTCGGCTCGTAGCCGATCGTCGTGAAGACGACCGGCAGGCCCTTCGCCCGGGCCGCGTCGAGCAGCCGCTTCGTCGCCTCGACCGCGTCGGTCATGTCCGAGCCGAGCGTGCACTCCGGGTCGGTGAAACCGCAGCTGAAGTCGATGACGAGGACCGCGGGGCGCGACCCGAGCGTGACGCTCTGGCCGAGCCGCGCCGCCGCGTAGACCTCGCGTGCCTGCTCGTCGCTCACGCGGGGACCTTCTCGGTCGAGCCGAGCTGGTCGCCGACCCGCGCCCGCTTCACGAACTGCCCCGCGCCCGGCTCGGCGACGAGCTCGTCGTTCTCGACGATCGTCTGGCCGCGGACGAGGACCGCCTGCGGGGCGCCGGTCACCTTCGTGCCCTCGAACAGGCTGTAGTTCACGTTCGTGTGGTGCGTCTCGGCCGAGATCGTCAGCGTCTTCTCGGGATCCCAGACGACCAGGTCGGCGTCGCTGCCGACCGCGATCGTGCCCTTCCGCGGGTAGAGCCCGAACCGCTTGGCCACGTTCGTCGAGGTCAGCTCGACGAAGCGGTTCATCGAGATGCGCCCGGTGCGGACGCCGAACTCGTGCAGCATGTGCAGCCGGTTCTCGATCCCCGGGCCGCCGTTCGGGACGACCTGGAAGTCGCGGCCGTTGACCCCCTTCTGGTCGGGCCAGTTGAACGGGCAGTGGTCGGTCGAGACGACCGAGAGGACGTCGTTCTGGAGCGCCTTCCAGAGGTGCTCCTGCTGGTCCTTCGGGCGGGGGGGCGGCGTGTAGATGTACTTCGCGCCCTCCCAGTTCGGCTTCTCGAGCGCCGAGTCGTCGACGAAGAGGTACTGGGTGCAGGTCTCGCCCCAGACGTCCCAGCCCTTGTCGCGGGCGAGCGCGATCGGCTCGACCGCCGGCTGGCACGAGACGTGCACGACGTACAGCGGGGCCTCGGCGATCCGCGCGAGCTGGATCGCCCGGTTCGTCGCCTCGGCCTCGGTCTCCATCGGCCGCGTGCGCGCGTGCCAGATCGGGTCGCTCTTCCCCGCGGCGACCGCCTCCTTGACGATCACGTCGATCGCGTCGCCGTTCTCCGCGTGCACCATCACCAGGCCGCCGGTCTCGTTGGCCACCTGCATGGTCTTGAAGAGCGTCTCGTCGTCGACCATGACCGCGCCCTTGTAGGCCATGAAGAGCTTGTAGGAGGTGACGCCCTCGTCCGGCAGCTTCGCGAGCGCCTCCAGGCCGCCGCCGCCCTCGAGGTCGGTGACGCCGATGTGGAAGCCGACGTCGATCACCGGCTTGCAGCGGTCGATCTTCTCGAAGTAGTTCTCGAGCGCCTGCGGGAACGGCGTCCCCGGCGCCTGCATGCAGAAGTCGACGAGCGACGTGGTCCCGCCGAACGCGGCCGCGACCGTGCCCGAGGTGAAGTCGTCGCAGGTGGTCGTCCCGCCGAAGAACATCTCGATGTGGGTGTGCGGATCGATCGCGCCCGGGATCACGTACTTGCCGCTCGCGTCGATCACCTTGTCCGCGTCGACCTCGAGCGACCGGCCGATCGTGGTCACGGTGCCGTTCTCGGCGTAGATGTCGCCGACGTAGTCGTCGGACGCGGTGACGATGCGCCCCCCCTTGATCAGCACGGACATGTGGTCTCCCTTCTACTCCGCCGTGTCGGTTGCATACAAAACGTCTCCGGAGGCCGCGTCAACCGGGCTCCGCTCGTGCCAGTCGGTCTCGCGCTGGAACGCGCGCGCGGCCGCGAGGGTCAGCCCGTCCTCGCCGCGACGGCCGGTCAGCGCCAGCCCGACCGGGAGGCCGTCGACGATCCCGCACGGCACGACCGTGACCGGCAGGCCGAGAAGGGCGGCCGGCGAGTGGTACGGCATGATCAGGAGCCGGTAGTCCGCCGGGACGTCGTCGAGGCGCGGCGCGACGATCGGCATCGCCGGCGCCACGAGCAGGTCGTAGCCGCCCAGCTCCCGCTCCCAGAGCGAACGCGCCCAGCTGCGGGCGCGCCGGCCGGTCAGGTATGCGGTCGACGGCAGCAGCAGACCCGCGAGCAGGCGAGCGCGGACGTCCGCTCCGTAGTCGGCGAGCCGGGTCCGCAGCCAGCGGAGATGAACCGCGG
>Ga0070741_10012473_pt1 | contig 15347 bp, 12 predicted proteins | sample Coa_R1_4_FD_66440 | JGI IMG/M metagenome (GOLD analysis project Ga0070741, IMG submission 66440) | Surface soil microbial communities from Centralia Pennsylvania, which are recovering from an underground coalmine fire - Coalmine... | ecosystem: Environmental > Terrestrial > Soil > Unclassified ... | reverse complement strand
TCCGAAATTCCCCGGCAGGCTGTCGAGTTTATCCCCTCTCGTTACGCAGAACCGATCTCCCTGAAAACCGGAGTCCTTGTAGAAGCAGGCGCCAGCCCGCGGCATCGGGCGTTTGTTCCAGCTCGCATCCCATCGGGGATGATCGCGGTAGACCCATGGATTCTGCGCGGAAAGGATGAGACTGCCGACGATTAGTCCCAGCATCGAAATACGCTTCATGCTTGCACCTCCTGAAGCAATTATAGCTGCCCAAGCCGCCGGCCCCAGGTGAATTTTCGTCTGCAAGAACTTGACCCGGCAGCCGACAATTCACGCCCTCCACTTCACGCCGACGTCCAGCACCTTCTTGGCGTACTCCAGGCTACGCTCGAGATCCGCCTTCTGCTGCTCTTTCAGCGCCGCCTCGATGACCGGCGGCTGCTTCGTGGTGCCCGCGATAATCATGTTTCCCATAAACGGGCGGCCGCTTTTCGCCAGGGCGACAAATCTCGCGAACTCGTGCGCGGGGGTCTTTTCGAAGGCCTTCCAGAAGTCCGGTTCGAGATACGGCAGGATCTCCGGCTTGCGCCCGGTGATGATCTCCAGTTGCATGGATGCCTGCGGGCACAGACGCCGGTACTCCTCGACGAAGTGCTTGAAATCCACCGAACCATCGCCCAGCGCGACCCACTGCGCCGCGGCGCCGCGCGGGACTTCGAAGACCGCCGAATCGCGGATGTGCGTCGTCACTACGTACGGCGCCAGCGTCTCCAGCGTCACGAACGGATCCTCGACCACCCACATCGGATTGCCTGTGTCCAGACAGGAGCCGACGAAATCTTTCCCCGCCTCCTCGATGATCGTCTTCACCTCACGCGCCTGCATGTCGCCGGAGTGATTCTCCACGCCGATCTTGATGTTGAGATCCAGGGCCTTGGCGCGCACCTTGCGCAACGTTTTGATGGTCGTCTCCATGTGCGCTTCGATGGGGAGTTTGCCGCGGCGGTCGGCCGAGGCACCCATGTAGCAGCGCATGCTGGACGCACCCACCGCTTTGGCGACGCGCAGACCTTTCTCGAGATACGAGACCGGATCGCCTTCTTTCTTGTTGTACGACGCCGAGGTGGAGCAGATGCAGCCCATGCCCGCATCGATGGCGACGCCCACGCGCGCGGCGTGATCCTTCACTTTTTGCAAATACTCGGGCTCGAAGCTTTCATAATCATTGAGGCTCGAAAGCTGCACCGTATCGAGTTTCAGGCCGGCGGCGTAGTCGAGGAACTGGATGGCCTTCCACTGCCAGGCGCGGATCGAGTAAGTATCGAATCCGAGCTTGATTCCGGTGGCGGGCGTGCCGGCCGCCAGCGCAGCCGCGGTCGGCGCCGACTTCAAAAACGTGCGTCGCAGCATAGATTTCTTCTTATACATCAGTCCTGCCGCGCAAAGGAAATCCCGGCGAAACTGACAACGCTTTGTTCGTCGATATTCCACTGCTCGTAGCGATGCAGGCTGCCGCGCGCGGCCGGCACGGCTTTCAGGAAAGTGTAGAGGGGCGCCGATCCGCACCATTTCAGATCGTCCTGGTCCTTCTGCACCAGGTCCCAGAATCCGCCCAAATCGCCGGCGTTGATCCTGTCGATGCGCGCCTGATCCCGGGCGGCGACCGCCTGCATGGCGCCCTCGTCCGCGGTGGCGGTGAAGCCGTCGCCATAGCGGCGTCCCATGTGAGCCATGTCGATGCCGAGCACCCAGAACAGGCGGGCGCGCTCGCGCGTTTCCATCTCCCCGAGAGCGTCGAGGAACTGGCGGACGCCGTCATCATGCTCCGGCGCGCCGCCGCGATATATGCTTTGCACGAAAGGACCGCACAGGATCGGAACGACGCGGATATCGGGCCCGTAGAGATACTGCAGGAACAGCACCTGAAATTCGATCGAGTGCTCGACGGCGTGGCAGTAGTCTTCCATGCGCACGGCGGGACCGCCCTTCTCCGCTAGCCAATCGACGAGCGCGGTGTCGGTTCGGCTCGCGCCGATCGGGGTTACGTAGGGCTTCCGCGTCAGGCCGAAGCGCTCCGGTTCGCCGTAGTGCGACGTGCCCAGCACGATGAAGGTGCGGTCCCGATACGCGGGACTCATCGCGCCGTAGGCGGCCTGGTACGAACGGAAACCGCCGAACGGGCTGACGTGTGGGGCGGCGATGCCGAGCAGGCCGTCGGGCTTGGGCGCCGCGCCGTCGTCCGCCGCCATGTAGCCGCGCATCGTTTCCTTGAGTGGTCCGATCTCCGCCGGATAGGCGGATCCGGCGTGGACGGGCTCGCGTTGCGGCGCTTCGGCGAACTCGCGCTGGCGTTGTTCTTTCATCGCCGCGAAGTTGTCGTCTTCGAGGAAGCCGCTGGAGCTGAGCGCGTTGACGAGGCTCTCCTCGATCTGGCCCACTTCGAGGTCGCCCGTGATCCGCACCAGGAGCGCGCGGAGGTCGAGATCGGTCTGCTGGCCGTCGAAGCAATGCAGGCACTCGACCAGCGGCGGCGGGACGATAATTACTGCTTCGGAGTAGCGGTAAGGATCGCGGATCAGGAGTCCCGGCCGGTCGGCCACCGGGGACGGCATCAGGTCAAGGTTGGGGCGAAGGCTGGGAAGGGTTCTGGACAAATCCTATCGTACCGCGAACCACAACTTGCGCCGCCGTGTTCAATCTCGTGGACGCCGATCATCCGTCCATGAGGCCGGATGATCGAAAAGCTGCCGGCGATCACTTCATGGCAACCGCCCGCGAGTGGAAAGCGGTACTCGAATCCATCAATCGGCTGGAGCAAGTCGCCATACGAAAGCGACGCCGTTTGCAGTCTACTTCAAATACTTATCCAGGTCCGGATTCAACTGCTTCTGCACCGCCGGATCGTTCAGGTTGTCCTTCGTGACGAGCAGCGCGGGCAGGCTCTGGATTTTTTGCGGCGTGCCGCCGTTCAGCTTATCCACCGCGGCTTTCACCGAGTCGTAGCCGATTCGGAACGGATCCTGCACCACCAGGGAATCGATCAGCCCGGACTTCAAGCCGTCGGCCAGTGTGGGGTTCCAGTCGAAGCCGACCATTTTCACTTTACCGGCGCGGCCTTTCAGCGCTTGCGCCGCGCCCACGGTACTCGATTCGTTCGACGCGAACAGCCCCGCGACGTCCGGATGAGCCGTCAACATGTTCTCCGCGACTTCGAGCGATTTGGCGAAATCCGCCATACCGTAACGCTTGTCCAGGATCTCGATGTTCGGGAAATCCTTCTTCATCACGTCTTCGAAGCCCTGCTCGCGCGCCATCGTCGAGGCGATCCCGGGCGCAACCGCCACGATGACGATCTTGCCCTTGCCGCCCAGAATTTCACCCATGCGTTTTGCGGCAAGCCGGCCCGCGCCGTAATTGTCCGTGGCCACGCGCGCCGTGTAGACCTCGGTGTTGATGCCGGTGTCGAAGATGATCACCGGAATCTTCTCGTGAACCGCACGCTCCACCACGCCGACGAACGCATTCGTGTCCGAGGGCGAAAGCGCGATGGCGTCCACCCGGCGGTTGATCATGGCATCGATAATCTTCAACTGGCCGTTGAAGTCGCGCTCGTTGGGCGGGCCGTTCCACTGTATGTCGACCCCGGTTTCGCGCGCGGCGGCGACCGCGCCGGCATGTATGCTTTGCCAGAACAGGTGCGACTGGCCTTGCGGCACCACGCCTATGATTCGTTTTTGCTGCCGATTACAGGCAGGCACAAACAGCACGAGGGCTAGCAGAATGAGCTTCCGCGAAAAATGTGGCATTCGCGCGTTAGGAGCCTGTGGTAATAATCGGGAACGGACGGAACTGTCCACAGCAGGCGCCGATATCTCCCTGATTCCAGAATGGTCGCCCAGGGACAGTTTCGTCTGTCCCCGATTTTTACGACACGCTGTTAGTATAGGGAATCGAATGGCGGAACACAAACATTTCATCTCCATCTGGTTCTTCATCGGTCTGCTGTTGACCGTGTACGGGGTCCTGATCCTGGGCTCCGGCCTGTACGAGTTGAGTTCGCCCGCGCCGCCGGCGGTGCAGGGCGTGGAAAGCAACGTCATGGCGGGCCTGCACGCGGCGATATGGTGGGGCGGGTTGCTGCTGGCGTCCGGACTGAGTTACGTGATCGGTTTCCGTCCTCGAAAGGACCAGTAGGGCTCCGGGAGATACACTCTGCTTCTGGTCGCCGCCGCGTCGCTGTTCGCGGAAGAAACTTGACGCGAGATCGTGAATCCGGCGCCGATTCCCGCGGAGGACGCCAAGCCCCAACAGCGACAAGGTGCCCGACGTTTATCCGATCTGGGACATCTGAATCGCGTGGTGATTATCCGCTTTAAAAACGATGCTGATCTGCTGGCCGGCATGGAGAAAATGATCAAACAGGAGAAGATCAAAAATCCCGTGATTGTATCGGCCGCGGGATCGCTGAACTCATATCAGGTGTGCACCAGGTGAGCAACCGTGGGTGATCAACGGCCGCCTTCACGCGCACATGACACTGGCCACGCCGGACAAGGCATTCGGCGGACGTGTGGAGCCCGGAAAGATCGTGTTCACCTTCGCCATCGTCATGCCGGCCGGTGAATTTTATTACGCCTGCCAGAGAGGGGGCGGCAGTTTTGTTGCTTGTGTGGCAGCGGTGTTCCCTGAATGTCACACCCGAGCTTGCGCATCTGATTGAGTACAAAGCGTCTCGGCTGTGGCATCGTGATTGCTCCACTTCCCGCCGATGAGAGGAATGGTGCTGGCAAGAATATCGGGCGCTGGCTTGATCTCGATCGCCACGCTGGTGGCCATGCTGTGGGCCTGCATATTAGGGGAACACCTGATCGTACGGCGCGCCAATCGCGAATTCAACCAAGCTATGCTGGAACTTCGCCAGATGCAGTTGAAGAAGCAGGCCGTTCCTGCGTCGCTGCCGGCGGCGCCGCATCCGACCCGTCCGTCCCTGGGTTGACACCACACAGCCATTAACACTTCCGCTCCCGGCTGAATTCCAAGTACACTTACCTGGATGAGGCATCGATGGCTGTACCTGATTGCCCTTCTCGGTATGACCTACGGATGCGGCAGCAACCCGAAATTCTCCACACTCGAAGAAGAGTTCGTGTACACGTCTCTCTCGTTCTCGCCCGTATCGGCTTCGGCGGCCGGGCTCCACAATTACAAAGGTGCGAACTTCAACCAAATGCTGGACGACATCAGTCCGGCCGGCGTTGATGCGCAAAGACGCTTTTATCGGCAGTTTCGCGAGCGCCTGTCCAAGCTGAATCGCGAAAAGCTCGACCCGCAGGAACAAGCCGATCTCGACATCATCCAGGACCAGATTTCGGCGAGTCTGCTCGACCTCGACACCATCCAGACCGCCTTGCACAATCCCACCTATTACGTGGAGTTGATCGGCAACGCGCTGTTCAACCCCTGGGTGCTCGAATACGCACCCAAACAAAGCCGGATTGAAGACCTGATCGCGCGACTGCGGCAGCTGCCGGTGTTTGTCGACCGGGTAAAGGTAAACCTGGTGAGTTCGCCCGATATCTGGACGCAAGTCGCACAACAGGAGAACGCCGGCAACATCGATCTGCTGCAGAAGACAATCGGCCCGGCCATTCCCAATGATTTGCGTGGGGAGTTCGACAAAGCCGCCCAGCCGGCGCTGAAGGCGCTCCAGGGGCTGCAAGACTACCTCAAAAATCACCTTTCCGAACGCAACCAATACGATTGGCGGCTGGGTCGCGACAAGTACAACCAGAAATTCCGCTACTCGCTCGAAACGGAGATGGACCCGGCGCTCCTTCTGGAACAGGCCGAGCGCGACCTGCAAGTCGTGCGCGGGAAGATGTACGAACTGGCGCTGCCGCTTTACCGGCAGGCGAACGCCGGCGGGAATGCGGAGGATAAGGACCATGTCATCTCAACCGTACTGGCGAAAATCGCCGAGCGGCACTCCACGCCGGAATCTTATTTCGACGATGCGCGGCGCGACCTGGACGAAGCGCGGTCGTTCGTCGAGGCCAAGCACCTGCTGACGCTGCCCAAGCGATCGAACTTGCAGGTGATCGAGACGCCGGAGTTCATGCGCGGCATCTACGCTGTGGGCGGATTCAATCCGGCGCCGGCGCTGGAGCCGCAACTGGGGGCGTTTTACTGGATCACCCCGATTCCGAAATCGTGGCCGGCCGACCGGGTGCAATCGAAGCTGCGCGAGTACAACTTTTATAACCTGAAGCTCCTCACGATCCACGAAGCCATGCCGGGCCACTACGTGCAATTCGAAATTGCGAACGAAATCCAGCCCAAAAGCCGGCGGCTGCTGCGGTCCCTCTACGGCAACGGGCCGTACGTCGAGGGTTGGGCGCAATACGCGACCCAGGTCATGCTCGACAGCGGTTTTCTGAACAACTCGCCGGAGTTGCGGCTGACTTTTCAGAAGCAGGAACTCCGGGTACTGGCGAATGCAATTATGGACGTGCGCCTGCACACGCTGAACATGACGGATGAGGAAGCGCTCGACCTGATGCAGAAGCAGACCTTCCAGGAGAAAGAGGAGGCTACCGCAAAGTTGCAGCGAGCCAAGCTCTCCTCCTGTCAGTTGCCTACGTACCTGGTTGGATGGCGCGCGTGGAACCAGGCGCGCGATCAGTATCAGAAATCGGCGAAGTCATTCAAGCTGGAAGAATTCCACGATCGCGCGCTGAAGCAGGGCGCCGTCCCGCTGCCCGTGCTGGAGCGGCTGCTGGCCGCGCCTCCGACGAGCTGAGCCCGGGCTGTACTAAGCTGGAGTTTCATGCCCGACCGGCGTATCGTATCGGCCGCCCCGCAGGAGGGCGATCAGCAGCTTGCCGCGGCGTTGCGCCCGCGCCGGCTGGCCGACTTCACGGGACAGACCAAGCTTAAGGAGAATCTCTCCATCGCCATCGAAGCCGCCAAACATCGCGGCGAAGCGATGGATCACGTGCTCCTCTACGGTCCGCCCGGACTGGGCAAGACTACACTGGCCAACATCATCGCGGAAGAGCTGGGCGTCACTTTCAGTTCGACTGCGGCGCCGGTGCTGCAGAAGAAGCTCGACCTCACCGGGATCCTGAGCAACATCAGCACGCACCAGGTTTTCTTCATCGACGAAATTCATCGCCTGATGCCGGACGTGGAAGAGATGCTCTATTCGGCGCTTGAGGATTTTCGCGTCGACATCCTGGTAGGCACAGGGCCGGGAGCGCGCACGCATTCGTTGCCGCTGCCGAAGTTCACGGCGATCGGCGCGACGACGCGCCAGGGACTCGTGAGTGCTCCGCTGCGCGGCCGATTCCTGCTGCCGTTGCGCCTGGATCCCTACACGACCGCAGAGTTGCAGCAGATCGTAAAGCGCTCGGCCGGCCTGCTGGGCATGGGGATTGACGAAGAAGCCGCCGAGGAGATCGCGCGCCGCTGCCGCGGGACGCCGCGCATCGCCAACCGGCTGCTGCGCCGGGTCCGCGACTACGCGCAGGTGCGCGCCGATGGCCACATCACCCGAGGTGTCGCCGAGACGATGCTCGATCTGCTCGAAGTGGATCGCTTCGGGCTCGATGAGATCGACCAGAAGATCATGCTGACGCTGCTGGAGAAATACAACGGCGGACCGGTGGGCGTGGGCACGATCGCCGCCTCGATTTCCGAGGAGGCGGACACGATCGAGGAAGTTTACGAGCCGTATCTGATCCAGTTGGGATTTCTGAATCGCACGCCGCGCGGCCGTGTGGCGACGGACCGGGCGTTCGACTATTTCGGCTTGCAGCGGAAGTTGCGCCGGAACGATCAACCGGCGCTGTTCTAGTAAAACTGCGCCGGAAACCAAAGGCCGTGCCGTGACTGGACAACGAAGGTCTTCGTAGGGCGGACGCGCGGGTCCGCCTGAACCTTTGTCGCGGCCTCGCAGGTCCTTCGATCGCGAAAGTGACCGTCAACCTGACCGTGCTGGTCGGCTCGCGACACGAGGGTTACGTCGATAGGGCACCTGCTCGAGCAGCTTCTGGTCATGCGCACAACCGCCAAGAATGCGTTTCAGATGATCGCACGTTCGCGGGAACGACGCTGCGCGCCTGATGTGGCAGCCGGCGATTTCAACTAGACAAAAACGCCGCCAGCTTAGCGAACGACCTGCCGCGATGGCTGAGCGGATTTTTCTCCGCCATCGGCAATTCCCCAAACGTGCATCCGCGCGCCGGATAGTAGAAAAGCGGATCGTATCCGAAGCCGTTCGTTCCGGCAGGCTCCAGGGCGATGCTGCCTTCCACCGTGCCGCGGAAGGTCCGGACCAGCTTGCCGCGATCAGCCAACGCGATAACCGACACGTATCGCGCGGTCCGATCCGTCACGCCGCGCAGACGCTCCAGCAGCAGGCGATTGTTCTCCTCGTCGGTCGCCCTCTCGCCGGCGAAGCGTGCCGACCGCACGCCCGGCGCGCCGCCGAGCGCGTCCACTTCGATGCCCGAATCCTCGGCAATCAGCAGACCCGGCGCGCGGCCGCCATAATAAGTCGCTTTCAGGACGGCATTCTCCTCGAATGTCTCGCCAGTCTCTTCGCAGGGCACAATGGACGCAAGATCCGGCAGCGCTTCCAGGTCGATGCCGGCCGCGAGCACGCGAAATTCCCGCAGCTTTCCCTGATTGCTGGTCGCTACGAACAACTTCAACCCAGTTTCACGACGCGCTTCTGCGCATCGACCAGCTCCGCAATGCCCACTTGCGCAAGCGAAATCAGAGCGCCCATCTGTGCATGATCAAACGTCCGATGCTCGGCCGTGGCTTGTATCTCGATGAACTGGCCGGCGCCGGTCATGACGACGTTCATATCCACGTCGGCTTGCGAGTCCTCCTCGTAGCAGAGATCGATCATCGGCTGGCCGCCTACGATACCAACGCTGGTCGCGGCAACGTAGCCGGTCAGCGGCTGTTTCTTGATACCCTTGAAGTCCAGCAACTGCTTCACGGCGATCGCCATGGCGACGAAGGCGCCCGTGATCGAGGCCGTGCGCGTGCCGCCATCGGCCTGCAGAACGTCGCAATCGAGCACGATAGTGCGCTCGCCCATAGCCGCCGGATCGACGATCGCGCGCAGCGACCTTCCGATAAGCCGCTGGATCTCGTGTGTGCGGCCCGACGGCCGTCCCTTCGCGAGTTCGCGCGGAGTGCGCTTGGCGGTCGAGCGGGGCAGCATCGAGTATTCGGCCGTCACCCAGCCCTTCCCCGTGCCGCGCATGAACTGCGGAACGGCCTCGTCGATGGTAGCGGCGCACAGCACCCGCGTATTGCCCACCGTGATCAGGGCGGATCCCTCGGCCGTCTTCAGAAAGCCCGTCTCGATGCTGACGGGGCGCATCTGGTCCGGGCGGCGATTGTCAGGTCTGATTGGCATGTCCCATTACGTAGATCATAAAAAGAATCGCGATCAGCATGGCGAGCGCGAGCATAACGATACATCCCACGCCGCGCTGGGTGGCGGCAGTCTTCGGCTTTCGTCGCGATGCTTTCAACTTCGCCATAATTTGATGCTACGGCTTTTCTTCGCCGCAACTCTACACTACAGCGCGCGACGGAAAAAGTCCTCCAGAATACCAATCGTGCGCTCACTCAGATCCTTCAACAGCAGCGCCACTACCGGACGGCCGCGTTCTTCCAGCGCCAGCTTGGTGGCCAGGAACTGCGCCACGTGATAGTCCGCCCGATATCCGGCTGCGGCAAGCTGTTCCTGCTTCTCCGAGAGAATGATAGTGGAAAAGCACCGGCCGTGTCCGATGATCATCTCGTGATACGAGTGATTCATGGCCGGACCTTCGTAGACGTCGACCGGCATCTTCAGGCGATTGCGAAATACGCGTTCGGCCGAGCGATCGAGCGCTCTGCGAACGGCTCGCCCGTGCGGGCTGTAGCGCGTATCGCCGAAAAACGTCAGCTCGCCGTATTCGATGCGACGTGTCTTCGCCATTGATTCCAGCAGAGCGCCGTAAATCTCGGGGGCATCGCCTTCGGGCGGTTCGGCGTCAAGGCCGTCGTAGAGCAACGTAATCGCGCCGCGCCACCTTGCCTGTCGGGGTGACCGCATCATCGCTGTCCACGCCTTGGTTTTTTCGACTCCGCCTACCTTCTGCGCTTCCGCGTGCAGCCGGTTGGCGATCGATTTGTAGAGTTCCACCGAAGGTTGTGTGACGAAATTCATCTTGCGCAGCCACGCCACGCCGAACACCACATAGTGGATGAACTGCATGTAGTGCGAGAGCTGCGCCGCGGGCGCCGCCGTCAGCACAGCCACCGGATAGCCAGCGCGCTTCAGCGCCGCGATCTTCGGCGCATCCGGATGCGGCGTGCCCTTCCTGTCGATGGCTAAGAATGCCCGGTCCTGCGCCGTATCGCGAGGCGGCCGATAGTTGGCGAGCTTCGGTTTTTCCCCGATAACGATCTTCAGCCCCAGCCGCTCGCATTTGCCCAGGCTCTCTTCGAAATCCTGCTTGGTCCAGACCGCGGCGCCGGACCACGCCTTCGGCAGCAGCAGCGTCAGTTTATCCCGGCCCGCCTCACCTTGTGCGTGAATGAACGATGCCAGCTTCCACGCCGTGTGGATCTCCTCCTCGTTCAGGAACGTCGAATCGATCCAAATCCGCAGATTCACGCCCGCGAACGCCAGCGGATAAAGGCTGCCGCGCGTCAGCGGAGAGCTGTGGCGTCCGGCGGTCGTGTTGTCGTCGTCGAGTTGCAGCGGGATGCGATGATAGCCGCGCGGGCCGGCGAACTGATCGAGCAGCGATCCGGGCAGCGTCATGTAGATAAAGTTGGCGCGGCTGTCCACCTTGTGCCGGTCATAGAGTGCGGCCAACCGCTCCAGGTTTACCACCGGCTCGTATGAGGTCATACCGAGCGCCATGCCGGCCACTATGGTCGAACGCAGCGCCGTCGCCAGCGGCTGCCGGGAGCGGCGCTCGATGTCCGCCAGGATATATTTGAGCTTTGCCGGATCGGTGGAATCGAGAGCGTAGAAGCGAACGCCGCGGTCGAGCAGGCCCACGGCACTGTACATCGACTTGTCTTCGATCGAGCCGCCCATTCCCGCCCAAATCAGATACCGCAGCGGCGCGTTCTGGATTTCGCGCGCACACTGTTTGATCTCCTGGACCTCGGTGGCCACGCGATCGGCCCACTCCGGATGCAACCCGGCCTCCCAGCTCAGGTTGAAAACGCCGTAGCAGTTCTTGGTCACGTGCCCGGCAGCGTCGATCTCCATTCCCAGCGGAACGAGCGGATCCGCGGCGGGATCGAGCGCCGCTAGTCCTTTGCGGCGCGCTGTTTCATCGGTGCGGCGGAGACGCGCCAGCACATCTTCCTGGATGAAGCGGTCGAAATATCGTTGGGTTTCGCCTGACTGCTGATCGTGAAAGAGAGAGAGGAGCAAACACCTGTTGTATCCGATTGCCCCGCGCTGTGCAAGAATGCGGAAAATGGCACGCCTCACAGCTCGCGGCAAAATCCGGGGACAGACGGATCCGTCCCCTGGTCGAGAGCATATCTCCTTAATTGCACGCCCGCGGTTAGGGACAGAGTCGTCTGTCCCCGGTTTTGGCCACGGGCTGCTACTGTTGCTGCTGATGATCCCCCTGTTCGTAGGCTGTTCGAACGCGGAGAAGCCGTTTGCACTTCCCGAGACAGTGCCGGGAGACTGGCATCTGAAGGAGAAAAAACAGGAAGGCGCGAAAACGCTGGCCGTGTACGAAGGACATGGAACGGTGCACGTCGAAGTCGAAGACACCAAGGTGCCGGCCGTGGCCTTCGAAAAGGCGCAGCGAACCAGGCCGCAGCCCGACACGGTTTTTTTTGACAAGGGGCGTTATTTTGTCACGATCCGATGGGAACAGGCCGATCGCGACGCGCTGAAACAGCTCGTGCGCACTTTGCAAAAACAAGAGTAGAGTATGGTCCCCGAGAGGCCATGAAACGGCAGCTCAAAGTCTCCACACTCATCGCGTGTGGCAAAAATCGGGGATAGACGAATCTGTCCCTAACCGCCAACTTGCAATCAGCAAGACAGGGGGTCGTACAGTGGACAGATCCGTCTGTCTCCGGTTTTTGCCACGGGCTGCCGTGGCTCCATCGCTACAAATACCCAACGGTCGCGAGAACGACTGGCTTCGCATCGGCGTCGTCCGCAACCCAATTGCGGCAAGAGCTGCTTGCGCTTCAAGCGGCTGGCGGACCTCGACCGGCAGCGCTGAAAAAGCGGATCCGGGAGGCGGCGCGACCCGACCGGACGGTATCATGAAATCATGCCGCGCGCGGGGTCGAACGCCGCCGTTTCCGTAGAGCGCTTCTTTGAACTGTCGGTGCTCGGGCTCGTCGCCAGCGGATTCCTTGCCGTCGCCGGCTCCGGATATCTCGACACCGCGACACTGTGGCTGACCTCCACCGGATTGCTGCTGCGCGCGCTGCTCATCCTCGGCGTAGTCCGTTTCACAATCTCCGAACGCTTCCTGACCATCGCCACGCTTGCCTACGCCGGCTTCTTTCCGCTCGATTACCTCTTCCTCTCGCGCGCATTTCTCGACGCCACCGTCCACCTGATCTTCTTTCTGGCGGTGATGAAGATCCTGAGCGCGCGTTCGAACCGCGACTTCCTCTTCACGTCCACCATCGCCTTTCTGGAACTGCTGGCCGCCGCGATCCTCTCCGCCAACCTGAACTTCTTCCTTTTCCTCGCGCTTTATCTGTTCTTCGCGATGGCCGCGTTCACCAGCTCCGAGATCCGGCGCGCGCTGGAGAAGCAGCAGCAGGTGGCGCGCAGCGGCCTGCGCCGCTTCCACCCGCGCCTCAGCGGCCTCACGATCTTCGCGACTCTCGGCATCCTGGCGCTGACGGCGGGCCTTTTCTTCATGCTGCCGCGCACCGCCGACGCCGCTCTGCGACGGTTCATCACGCACCGCATCTATCTGCCCGGCTTTTCCAACCAGGTGACGCTTGGCCAGATCGGCGAGATCAAGACCAGCTCGCGCGCGGTGATGCATATTCGGATCGACAGCGGCACCTCGACGCCGAATCTCAAGTGGCGCGGCGCCGCTCTGAGCGAATTCGACGGCAAGCGCTGGTTCAATACGCCCGGCCCGTCGACGCCGATCCGGGTTGGCCCGGACGACGGCGCGGCCCTGTTGGCCGACCCGGCCCAACAGGCACGCCCCGGCCCGCGCCTGATGTATCGCGTCGATCTGAACAACATGGATACCGACGCCCTCTTCTTCGCCGGAACGCCGGAGCGGGTCTGGGGATTCGGCCATCCGTTGCTGCTCCTGCGCGACGCGAACGACAGTTGCCGGCTGAGCCAGTTCCCGGCCGAGGGCTTCCGCTACGAAGCCTACAGCCTGCTGGAGAGCCGCTTGTCGGAAGCGGAGTTGAACCGGCCGGACGGAATCATCGCGCCCGCGGACATCCGTTACCGGTATCTGCAACTCCCTCCATCGCTGGATCCGCGCGTGGCGGAACTGGCGCGCAATATGACATCGGGCGAACTTTCGTCCGCCGGCCGCGCCCGCGCCATCGAACGCGGTCTGCGCACGCAGTACGGCTATACGCTGGAGTTGCCCAAGCAGGAGGTGCGCGATCCTCTTACGTATTTCCTGTTCACCCGCAAAAAAGGTCACTGCGAGTACTTCGCCTCGGCGATGACGGTCATGCTGCGCACGCAGGGCATTCCCGCTCGCCTGGTGACGGGTTTCCAGAGCGGCACCTACAATCCCCTAACCGAGCTTTACGTGATCCGCGCCTCCGATGCGCATTCCTGGGTGGAAGCGTGGCTACCGCATCGCGGTTGGACCACGTTCGATCCGACGCCGCCCGATCCCGCCCTGCGCCAGGCGACGCTCTGGGATAAGATCGCTCTCTACGCCGACGCCGCGGACACTTTCTGGCAGCAGTGGGTGCTGGCCTACGATCCCAGCCTGCAACTGACGCTGGCCGAGCGCATGGAGCGGTCGGGCCGCAGCTTCGGGCTGCGTTGGGTGGATCGGATCGGGGTGAACATCGCGGCGTGGAAGAACCGCGCGGTGGCCTGGTCCCGTCATTACGGCGGCTGGCTGCTGGCTGCGGCAGCGGCTCTGGCCCTGGCTGCGTGGTTCGCGCCGCGGGCGTGGCGCGCGCTTTATATGCTGCGGCGCGTGCGCAAAGCGCGACAGGGACGGGCCGGCACCGGCGATGCCACCCTGCTTTACAGTCGCATGCTCGAACTGCTCAAGCGACGCGGATACCAAAAGCCGGCATGGTTCACACCGCACGAGTTCGCCGCATCGCTGCCACGGACAGAGCTGGGCCTGCTCGTCAGCCAGTTTACGGAATCGTACAATGCGCTGCGCTTCGGTGGACGCGCGAGCGCCGCCCCGCAACTCTCGATCTTATTGGAGCGCCTCGAGCAGCAGCGATAAAATTGAAGATCGCATGCGCCCGATCTTGCTTGCACTCATAATGACCGCGGCGGTGTCCGCCCAGCAGACTACCGCGTATCACCTCGGCTTGTGGCGTGGGCGTACGGTCGCCTACCGGATGGTCAATGGAGTACCCATCGCCGAAGGCGACATCATTCTCGACCACGTCGAAGAGATTGAGAACCCTGTTTCCGGCGCCAAGGATTTGCATCCTCACGCTACGGGTGTCTCTTCCAGCGCTCTCCGCTGGCCCAATCGCACGGTGCCGTACATGATCGACGCCACCATCCCCAATCCGAAACGCGTCACCGATGCCATCCAGCACTGGAACGACAACTCCGTTATCCAGATGGTCCAGCAAACGGACGAGAAGAACTACGTCCGCTTCGTTCGCGATAACACCAACGGCGGCGCGTGTTCCTCGAGCATCGGGATGATCGGCGGCGAGCAGAGAATTCAAACTGACGATAACTGCACCGCCGGCGCGCTCATTCACGAACTCGGCCACGCCGTCGGGTTGAACCACGAGCAGTCGCGCATCGACCGCGACAAGTATCTCACCATCAATTGGGACTACATCGACCCGCGACGCTTTCATGATTTCAACCAGGCGATCAACGGTTCGTCCGATTTCGGCTTGTACGACTACGGCTCCATCATGCACTACGGCGCGACCAGCGGCTTCGAGACCACCCTGGGAGTGAGCGCGATCCAGACAATCCCGATGGGAATTCCGATCGGGCAGTCCAATGCACTCTCTCCGGGCGACCTCGACGCCGTGAGCCGCATGTATGGCGTGGCCCCGAGCGCGACAGTAATCGCAACGTGTCCCGCCGGCCTGGATGTTATCGTGGACGGAACGCGCGTGACCACACCCAAGAGCTTTAATTGGGA
>Ga0070741_10012472_pt1 | contig 15348 bp, 14 predicted proteins | sample Coa_R1_4_FD_66440 | JGI IMG/M metagenome (GOLD analysis project Ga0070741, IMG submission 66440) | Surface soil microbial communities from Centralia Pennsylvania, which are recovering from an underground coalmine fire - Coalmine... | ecosystem: Environmental > Terrestrial > Soil > Unclassified ... | reverse complement strand
GTCTATCTTGAACGGCGCGCACATAGTGCGCGTCCACGACGTGGCGCAGATGGCGGAAGTAGCGCGCGTGGCCGATGAAATGCTCAACGCCCTGGAGCGGCAGTCTGAGCCGGCGGCGTCCATCCGCCGGCCGGCGCCTGCGCGCGGGGGCAAAGGTTTACAATCCATATAGGAGAAAACACATGGCGCGTGGAGACGGCGGCGAAAAGGTGATGTGGTTTTTGGCTGGAGTGGCGATCGGCGCGGCCGTGGGTCTGTTGTTCGCTCCCAAGACAGGCCGCGAGCTTCGGCAATTGCTGGGGGAGAAAACAGCAGAAGGGAAAGACCGCCTGGTGGACGCCGGGCGCGAAATCTACGATCGGGGCCGGGAGATTTTCGAAAAGGGCAAGGACCTCGCCGATGACGCCGCCGAGCTTTTTGAGCGCGGCCGCAAGGCAGTCAGACTGTAAACACTCCGGGCAGGCCAGCCGGGCAACGGGAATGGTTCTCGAAGTGGGCGCCGCGCCTGGAATGCGCAATATGCGCCGGCTGCCTGCTCGTCCGCGGCGCCGGGCAGGGAGTATGCAGCTCTCGGAATTCCAGAACGAACCGCTGACCGACTTTTCGGCGACAGAAAACCGCGCTGCGATGGAAACGGCGCTGGAGAAGGTGCGGGCGCAGTTGGGCCGCGAATACCCGTTGCTCATCGGCGGACAGCGGGTCTCGACAGAAAACAAGATTCGCTCTATCAACCCGGCCCACCCCGAGCAGATCGTGGGTGTGCACGCGGCGGCCGACGTCGAGCTGGCGCGGCGCAGCATTGCGGCGGCGAACGACTATTTTCGTTGCTGGAGCGCCCAGCCCGTTGAGCAGCGCGCCCGCGTGCTGCTGGAAACGGCGCGCATCTTTCGGCGCCGCCGCCATGAATTTTCCGCCTGGATGATTTATGAAGTCGGTAAGCCGTGGGCGGAAGCCGACGCCGATGTCGCCGAGGCGATCGATTTCTGCGAGTTTTATGCGCGGGAGGCCCTGCGCCTGAGCGGGCCGCAGCCGCTCACGCCCGTCCCCGGAGAACGCAATGAGCTTCGGTACCTGCCGCTCGGGGCGGGCGTGGTGATTCCACCTTGGAATTTCCCGCTGGCCATCGCCACGGGGATGACAACGGCGGCCCTGGTGAGCGGCAACACGGTGGTGCTGAAACCTTCGAGCGATTCCCCCACCATTGCAGCGCATCTGGTGGAAGCTCTGCTGGAAGCGGGTTGCCCCCCGGAAGCAATTTCGCTGGTTACCGGGAGCGGTTCGAGCATCGGCGACGCGCTGGTCGAGCACCCGCTCACGCGTTTCGTCGCTTTTACCGGCTCGAAACAGGTCGGGCTGCACATCAATGAACTCGCCGCAAAAACCCAGCCCGGCCAGCGGTGGATCAAGCGCGTGGTGGCCGAAATGGGCGGCAAGGATGCAATTGTCGTGGATGCCGACTGCGACCTCGACAAAGCGGTTGCCGGCGTGCTCGTTTCCGCCTTCGGCTATCAGGGACAGAAGTGCTCGGCCTGCTCGCGGGCGATTGTCGTCGATGCCGTGTACGACAAGTTTCTGGAGCGGCTCGTCGAAAGAACTCGACAGATTACCGTTGGGCCGCCCGAAGACCCACGGAATTATATGGGGCCGGTCATCAACGAGCGGGCGCTGCGCTCGATTCTCGATTACATTGAGACAGGCCGGCGGGAAGGCCAACTGCTCACCGGCGGCCGCCGGGCGCCCGGCCACGGCTATTTCCTCGAGCCCACGCTCATCGCCGATGTCGAGCCGCGGGCCCGTATCTTCCGCGAGGAGATCTTCGGCCCCGTGCTGGCGGTTACGCGGGCCCGCGATTTCGACCAGGCTCTCGAAATGGCCAATGACAGCGAATATGGCCTGACCGGCGCCGTCTATACGAGGGATCGCGAAAAGCTAAAGAAAGCCGCCGAGAGCTTTTATGTCGGCAACCTGTATCTCAACCGGAAGTGCACGGGCGCGCTGGTGGGAGGGCACCCGTTCGGTGGATTCAACATGTCCGGCACGGACTCCAAAGCAGGCGGCAGGGATTATCTCCTGTTGTTCATGCAGGCCAAAGTGATCTCCGAAAAAATCGAGGACGGGGGATGAATGCTGGCGAGTTTGGATCGCGCACAATAGCAGGCCCGCTCGCACTCTATACTTCCCGCTGGACGCGGCTGGCGCGCTCTCTCTGGCTGCTGTGCGGCTTCTTCGGTTTCTTTCTGGCCGAGTCCAAAGCCCAGACGTACGATATCATTATCCGCAACGGCCATGTCATCGACGGCTCCGGCTCACCCTGGTATGCCGCCGACGTTGGCATCCGCGACGGCCGAATCGCCTCCATTGGAAATCTGGCGGAGGCGCAAGCTAAACGCGTCATTGACGCCCAGCGCATGGTGGTCGCGCCGGGCTTTATCGATATGCTCGGGCAGTCGGAGCTGACTGTTTTGGTGGACCCGCGGCTGCCATCGAAGATTTACCAGGGCATTACTACGGAGATCACCGGGGAGGGGAACTCAGTCGCCCCCCTCAATGACGCCATCGTGCGCGCTGACCGCCTCAGCTTCGAGCACCTGAAAATCGTCCCGGACTGGCGGAATTTCCAGCAGTATTTTGCGCGGCTGGAAAGGCAAGGCATCGGGATCAACCTGGCCAGTTATGTCGGCGCTACCACGGTGCGGCGCATGGTCATCGGCGAGGATGACCGGCCGCCGTCTCCGGCGGAACTGGAACGTATGAAGTCGCTGGTTCGCGACGCCATGCAGCAGGGGGCAATCGGTCTTTCTACCTCGCTGCAATACGCTCCCGCTCCTTATGCAACCACCGAAGAACTGATTGCGCTGGCGGCGGAAGCGGCAAAATTCGGCGGTGTGTACGCCACACACATGCGCAGCGAGGGCAACGCCGTCATTGCCGCCCTGGACGAAGCCATCCGGATCGGGCGGGAAGCAAAAATTCCGGTCCAGATCTGGCACTTGAAGGCGGCCGGCAAATCGAACTGGGGGCGGATGCCGGAGATCATCGAGCATATCGAGAAAGCCCGCCGGTCCGGCGTCGAGATCGGCGCCAACACGTACGCATATACCGCGTGGTTCAACTCTTTCTCGGCGTTCATCCCTCCCTGGGCGCATGATGGGGGCGACGCGAAGCTGATCGCGCGGCTGAAAGACCCTGCCGCGCGGGCGCGCATCCGTAAGGATCTGGAGACGCCGAGCGATGCCTGGGATAACGAGTGGCAGGCCATTCCAGGTCCCGAGGCAATCCAGGTTTGCGTCGTACAGAACCCGAAGCTGCTCCCTCTTCAAGGAAAAACAATCGCCGAGATCGCCGGGCAATGGGGTAAAGACCCCATTGAGACGATCTTTGACTTGCTGGTCGAAGACAACGCTTATACCTATGTCGCAGTATTCGGCATGTCTGAGCCGGATGTGACGCTGGCGCTGCAGCAACCGTGGGTCTCGATCGACAATGACTCCCAGGGCACGTCGCCCGAGGGCATACTGGGCAAGAAACATCCCCACCCGCGCGCCTACGGGACCTTTCCCCGCATTCTGCGTAAATACGTGCGCGAGGAGAAAAAGCTCACGCTGGAGGACGCGATTCGGAAGTTCAGCGCGCTGCCGGCGGGGCAAATGCGGCTTGCCGACCGCGGCCTCCTGAAGTCCGGCCTCTGGGCCGATATCGTGGTTTTTGACCCAGACAAGATCCGGGATCTGGCGACGTTTGAAAATCCCAATCGGTTATCCGAGGGCATGCAGTACGTGCTGGTGAACGGCACACCGGTGATCGACGGGGGCAAGATGACCGGGGCCCGGCCGGGCAAAGTGCTGCGCGGCCCCGGCTATCGCCCGTAAACCCTCAAACACAACCGGGGGCAGCTTTGCGCGCCGCTTCTTTGTTGCCTGTAGCGCGCTGGCAGCGCGCCCGCGTCTGCGAAAATTCGATCAACCCGGCAAGATCAGGCAGTCTTCCGGATTCCACCACAACTCGAGGCTCGCATCGGCCGGGAGGGGCGTAGCTGCTGGACACAGCACGGTCAGTTCGATTTCCGGGTCCACTTGCACGACGATCTGGCGATAAGGGCCGAGGAACATCGATTGCACTACTTTTCCGGTGAGCCTTTGTGCTTGAGAAGGAGCAGACCCGTTGGCGATCTGAATGGCCTCCGAACGCACCAGGAGTCCGGCGAGCGAGCCCACCGGAGGCGGCGACGGCGGGCAGGGAACAGAGAAGCAGCGCCCGGCGGGCGTGGTGAGAATCAGGCGCCCCTGCTCGACGCGGGTGACTCTCCCTTCGATCAGATTCGAGCTGCCGACGAAGCTCGCGACGAAGCGGGAGCGTGGCGAGCGATAGATCTCCTCAGGCGTCCCCACCTGTTCCAATTTTCCGCTGTTCATCACCGCGATGCCGTCAGAGAGCGTGAGAGCTTCCTCCTGGTCATGCGTGACGAAAAGGAACGTAATGCCGACGGCCCTCTGTAAGCGTTTGAGCTCCACGCGCATCTCGCGCCGCAGCCGTTGATCCAGCGCCGCGAGAGGCTCGTCGAGCAACAGCACATCCGGCTCGAGGACGATCGACCGCGCCAGCGCAACCCGCTGCGCCTCTCCGCCGGAGAGGAAACGCGGCAGGCTGTGAGCGAATTTGGAGAGCTGAACCAGCTCCAGCGCCTCCTGGACGCGGGCGCGGATTTTATCTTTCGGCAGGCCGGCCTGTTTCAGCCCGAAGGCAACATTGCCCGCCACCGTGAGGTGCGGGAAAAGGGCATAGCTTTGAAAAACCGTACTCACTTTCCGCCGGTAGGGAGGGAGGTCGTTGACCCGGACGCCGTGAATGAGCACGTCTCCCGAGTCGGGCCGGTCAAAGCCCGCGATCAGCCGCAGCGTCGTTGTCTTGCCGCAGCCGGAAGGACCCAGCAGGGAATAAAACCGCCCGCGCGGAATGGCAAGGGAAACGTGATTGACCGCAACGCGAGCGCCGAAGGATTTTACGACTTCCCGCAGCTCGACGATAGGCTCCACGGCCCGATTTTAGCGTAGCAAGGGCCGGCGGAGGCGCAGGCCACAAAACGCGCCAGGGCCGCAATCTTGGGGCGCTTTTTTGCCCAGCCCAGGGAAGCGCCCGCAGGAGCCGCCGGTACCCGCAACTCACGGCCAAGAGCCGGATCTTCCCCTCGGCCCGGCGCCTTCAGACCGCCGGGGCATTCTTTTCGCGGTGTCACGAATTTTTGAATCGTGCTACCGTAGGAGGCTTGGGATCCCATGCACATTCCAGACGGGTTTTTGTCCACGCCGGTTTGGGTAAGCCTGGATGCCGCCGCGGCGCCCGTGATCGGCTACTTCGTCCGCCGCACGCAGGCGCGTTTTGATGAGACCCGAGTGCCGTTGCTCGGGGTCATGGGTGCGTTTGTTTTCGCCGCCCAGATGATCAACTTTCCGGTGGGCGCAGGGACTTCCGGGCATCTGGTGGGTGGAGCGCTGCTGGCGCTTACACTGGGGCCATGGGCGGCTACTGTGGTGATGACGGCGATTTTGGTTGTGCAAGCGCTCGTATTTCAGGACGGAGGAATCACCGCTTTAGGCGCCAACATCTTAAACATGGCCTTGGCGGGGGTGTGGCTCGGCCACTGGGCAGTTAAGCTGATCGGCGGCGGCGCTGCGCGGCAGAGGGCCGCGGTTTTTCTCGGCGGCTGGCTTTCTGTATTCGGCGCCGCGCTGCTGGCCACGGTCGAACTCAGCCTTTCGCACGTCGCCCCGAACCGGCCGCTGTTCGCCTCGATGCTGGGGATCCACGCGGTGACCGGATTCATCGAGGGCGTGATCACGGTGGCTGTGCTGGAGGCGATTGCGCGGCTGAGCCCGAGGTTTATTTTTCGCGGCGAGCAGATGGAGAGTTGAACGATGAGGCGGCTGGTCCTGGCCTTCGGCTTTGCCACCCTAGGCCTGGTGGCGGCCGGGGTCCTTATCTCCTCCACTTTCCCCGATGGTCTTGAGCGGGTGGCCGCCACCCTGGGATTCGCCTCGCGCACCAGAAATGCCGGTCTGGCATCTCCTTTCGCGAACTACGAGGCGCGGTTTTTCCACTCCCGATGGCCGGCGCAGGCATCGGCCGGGCTGCTGGGGGCGGCATTGCTCTACGGGTTCGGCGTGCTTTTTGGCCGGACTCTGAAACGCAAGAGACGAAATGCACCACGTAACACTCGATAGTTGGAGCCGCATCGGAAGCCCCATTCACCGGTTGGACGCCCGAGTGAAGATTCTCGCGGTCCTCGCCGTCCTGCTGTCTCTAGTGCTTACCGAACACGCCTATCTTTGGCTTTTCGCCTCGTACTTCTCGCTGATCTTCACCTTAGCATGGCTGGCACGGCTGCCCCTGGCGGCGCTGCTGCTGCGGGCGGCCCTGGTGCTGCCTTTCGCGGCCACCGTCGCCGCTTTGAATGTGTTCGGAGGAACGGCCGTTCGCGCCGCGGCCGTGCTCGGGAAAAGCTATCTTTCCGCACTGGCCGTGCTGGTGCTGCTGGCGTCCACGCCGCTGCACGTCCTGCTCCGCGGCTTGGAGTCGCTGGGGGCGCCTCGGTTCTTCCTGATGGTCGCGCAGTTCGTATATCGCTACCTGTTTGTCCTGTCAGAACAGGCGCAGCATATGAAGCAGGCGCGGCGCTGCCGTGCAGGCCAGGGCGGGCGAGGGGGCCGGAGCCTGGGGGCGTCGGCAGCCGGCGCGCTGGCAGTGCTCTTCGCCCGCAGCTATTGCCGCGCCGAAAGAATCCATCACGCGATGCTGGCGAGAGGGTTCCAGGGGCAGTTCGCAGCCGCACGGCCACCCTCCTTGCGAGCGGCTGACCTAGTGTTCTTGTCAGTTACGGGCGCCGTGATCGCCGCGCTCCAGGTTCTCTTATGGAACCGCTGATCCGGGTGGAAAATCTCAGCCATCGATACGATGACGGCACACAGGCGCTGCGAGGTGTTGACTTTGTCCTTTATCCCGGGGAAACAGTCGCCGTATTCGGGCCGAACGGCTCGGGCAAAACCACGTTCTTGCTATGCCTGTCAGGGCTTCTGGAAAGCGAGGGCCGGATCGAAATTTGCGGGCTGCCCGCGGAGCGCAAGAACTTCCCCGCCATACGCCAGAAGGCCGGCATTTTATTTCAGGATTCCGACGATCAGCTCTTCATGCCTACTGTTTATGACGATGTCGCGTTCGGGCCTCTGAACCTGGGGCTGGAAGCGGCCGAAGTAGACCGCCGGGTGCGGGAATGCCTGCGGCTCGTAGACATGGAAGCTGCGGCCGGCAAAGCGCCATACCATTTGAGCGCCGGCGAGAAACGCCGCGCCGCGCTGGCGGGCGTGCTGGCCATGCAACCGGAAATCTTGTTCCTGGATGAGCCGGTGACGTTTCTCGATCCGCCGGGGCGCGCCGCGTTGGTGGACATTCTGGGGCGGCTGCCGCAAGCTAAACTTATCATCAGTCATGATGTCGATCTGGCCCGCGAACTTGCCACGCGCGCCATTTTTTTTCAGAACGGCCAAATCGCCGCGTCAGGGCCGGTGGAAGAGATTATTGAACGCTTTCGCTGGGATACGACGCCCCGCTTTACTCACTGACCAGCGGCCCTTCGCCGCGGCTCAGGTCCTGGAGCAGCTTTTCCCGCCGGAGAAACGCTAACCGGGCGGCCAGGGGCAGAGTCGCCAGGTAGAGGGCGAGACCACCGGCGGCTGCCGCAGCGAGAAGCAGGAGGAAGCCGTTTCTGCTGTGCCAGTAGTATCGCGCGAAGTAGGCTGCGAGAACGGGAAAAATCAGTAGCGGGTACAAAAACACGATCAAGCCCTGAACGCCGCGGCCGGAGCCAGCTCGGGAGACCCGCTCCGGGCTGAGCGCCGCTGGGAACAGGATCGAGGTTAGATTCCCCACTGAAAGAAGGTAGAAGCTGGAGATCAATGTCACTGCCAGAGCTTCGGCAAACTGCCAAAAGCCGTTAAGCATCCGAAGCAAAAGGCATATGGAGGAGAGAGCAAAAATCTCGAGCACCAAAAAAGCCACTGCCGCCAGGTTTTTCGCTGCCAGCACGGCCGCCGGCGAAACCGGGCTCCAGAAGAAATAGCGGGTCGCGGCGCGGTCGAAACCGAAGGAGTTGAAAAACGTAACCTGCCCGAGCAGCAGCAGAGCATAAAGGCTGAGGACAGTGAGAAAGCTTGCCTGCAAAACACCGGTTGCGAGTGGGCCGCGGCTCATCCCGAAAGGCAGCCAAGCTACTACTCCGAAAGAACATCCCATCAGAAAAAGAAACCGGAAGCGGGGGCTGCGGGAAAGATAGCAAACCTCTTTTTCCACCAGAGCGGCCCAGGGGTCCGGCAGAAGGCGGGCAACCAAGCCAGGCCAACGGTTCAGCGGCCTTTCCCGGTCGTCGGAGCGCGAGAAAGGCGGCGCATGGTTCGCCCCGCCAGAGCCAAAATCGGGGTAAAAGCTTCGACGGAACTGCCAAAAACCAAAGCTGGCCGCCGCCGTGCACCAGCCGATCATGAGAATCCAGTTCGAAAACGTGCTGCGCCCTAAATACGCCTCCGCCAAGAAAGTCGATGGAAGCATGAATTGGGGCAGGGAATGGAAAATCCGGTAAACGCGGCGTCCAACTTTCTCCCCAGAGCCGGTCCACAGGATGAATTGCGGAGTCGCGCTGGCCATCACGATCAGGAAGAGAAACATTTCGCGGAACCCCCGCCGCTGCAAGAGCCGTTCCAACAGGTTTCTGAGGCCGGCGGAGAGGAGCACGCTAAATAAGACGAACAGCGCCGCCGCAGGAAGAAATATCGGAATTTGCTGGGGCGCTCGCATCGCCATCCCAACCGTGAGCCCCGATAGCACCAGGATCATTTCGGCCGATGTCATCAAGCGCAGCAGGCACTCCATAAGGAAAAGCGTTTTCACATCGAGCGGATACAGCGCCATTTTGCGCAGATCGATGGATACGCCCATCGAGGCCGTGAGTAGAGGACTGGCTTGCCAGTAAACCAGCAACAGCAGGAGCAGGGCAGGCAGGGTCCGCGAGAGCCGCCCGGTGGATGCCCAAAGCGAAAACAGGCACAGCCCAGCGGCGGCTGCTAGCCAAATCGCATACCAGATCGTAGTGACAAAAATCGAAAAGAGCAGCCCGATGCGCTCGGAACGGCGGCGCAGGCCGTTCCTGAAAGACAACCATTGGATGTGAAGCACCGCCTGGATTTGCCGGGTTGCTTCCGCCGCCATCATTGGTAATTTCCAGCCTGACTGCCCTGCCGGAGAGCGCGCCATGAGGACGCGAAACGGCCAGTGGACCAGCGCGGACAATCTCACGGCGGGGTCACAGCCAATCGAGGCTCTGGGCTGCGCGTTCGCCGCCCACGACGCGCACAAATGTGTCCTCCAGTGTGTCTTCCGCCGACCGCAGCTCGCGCATGGACCCTTCGATTACAATTCTGCCTTCATTGATAATGGCCACGCGATCGCAGAGCCGCTCAACCACCTCCAGAACGTGCGAGGTGAGGAAGATCGTGGCCCCTTGCCGGACCTGGCCGAGTAGAATTTCCTTCATCAGCCGCGCCCCCATTGGGTCAACGCCCTCGAAAGGCTCGTCGAGCAAAAACAACTGCGGCCGGTGAATCAGGGCCCCGGCCAAGGCGATGCGCTTCTTCATCCCCTTGGAGTACTCGGCAATCAGCTTGCGAGGTTCCTGATCGAGCTCGAAAAGTTCCAGCAGCTCGCGAGCGCGCGCGCGGGCCACATTCCGTTCCAGGCCGTACATGCGGCCGGCAAATTGGAGAAACTCAAATCCCGTCAAGCGGTCAAACAGCACGTTTTCGTCGGGAACCACACCGATGCGCCGCTTAATCTCCTGCAAGTGGGAGGCGAGCGGCAGGCCGAGGACCTGGACCTCGCCCGAGGTGGGCGGAATCAAACCGATGAGGATATGAATCGTGGTGGTCTTGCCCGCGCCATTCGGCCCCAGAAAACCAAAAAAGGAGCCTTGCGGGACCTCCAGATCGAGACCGTCCACGGCGGCTTTGTTCCCATACAGCTTTCGCAGGCCTCGTGTGAGAATGGCCGGAACCACGCAGATCAGTGTAGCATTGCCTCGACATGCCCCTTTTCGGCCGGCAGGATGCTGCGTTCTTAAGGCTGGGTGTTGCCCTGGCGGGACCAGGTTCAGGCCGGCGCGACCGGAGAAACGCGCGATAGGCGCCCCCGCAGACTGGGAGATATGCCTGAGCTGAAAGGCGCGGCAAGCGGGCCGCGGGCGCTGCCGAAAGATGCTCCCACATACGTTTTTCTTGACTTTGCCGGGGGCCGCTCTTAGGATGAAGTTATCACTGAGGAAGGAGGTGGTCCAGACAATATGTGTAGTCATAGACCCTGTGAGGTGGCCGACTCCTGAGTCGGTTGCTCTAACGTTCGGTTCCCCGATGTCAGTGGTCGGGGCCAGTTCCTGCTGAACGGCCATTTCACAGGTGGCAGTTCGGTATAAAACACGAAAGCCTCAGGATAAAGAATCCTGGGCTACCTTGTGAGCCCCTGGAAAGTTGACGGCTTTCCGGGGGCTTGCTTTCTGGAGAAAAAAAGCCGTCAGCAGCCGGCAGGGAGCCAGAAAAGCTGAACGCTGAGAGCCTGGCGGTGCGGCACGGATGTTCCTTCTTGGCATCGAAAGCTCGTGCGATGAAACTGCCGCGGCGGTAGTTGAGTCCGGCGAGCGCCTGCTTTCCAACATCATTGCTTCGCAATTCGACACGCACCGGCGGTACGGCGGCGTTGTGCCCGAATTGGCGTCCCGAGAACATCTCCGGGCGATTGTGCCGGTGGTTCGCCAGGCCGTTGAGGGTGCCGGCCTCTCGTACCGCGATTTAGGCGCGATCGCCGTGACGCGTGGTCCGGGCCTGGTTGGGTCTCTTCTCGTGGGGCTGGTGTACGGAAAGGCGCTGAGCCTCTCCTTCGACATCCCGCTGATAGGCGTGAATCACATAGAGGGCCACATTCACGCCGTCCTTCTGGAACTTAGGGAAAAGCAGCAAGAAATCGAGTTTCCGGCGCTCGCTCTGGTGGTGAGCGGCGGTCACACCCATATGTACTATGTCAGGCGGGACGGCTCGGAATATGACTACCGCCTTATCGGCCGCACGCGCGACGACGCGGCCGGGGAGGCTTTCGACAAAGTCGCCAAGCTGCTGGGCCTGGGCTATCCCGGCGGACCTGTAATCGACCGTTTGGCGCCATACGGCGATCCCGAGGCAATCCACTTCACCCGCGCGAAAATGAAGGGCAACGATCTGGATTTCAGTTTCAGCGGACTCAAGACGGCCGTGCTGCGCCATGTGCAGGCCGCCGGGATGGCAGAGGAAATCCAGCGCCGCCGGGCGCTGCTGCGCGAGAATCCGCGGCCGAGCGTCGAGCAGTGGCTGGAGATTACGCCAAAGTCGACGCTGGACTTGATCGCCTCTTTTCAGCAAACGGTGACAGAAGAGTTGCTGCGCCACGCGCTCCGCGCCGCCGAACAGCGAGATGTGCGCTCGTTGATTGTCTCCGGCGGAGTCGCCTGCAACCGCAGGCTGCGGGAGCGCTTCTCAACGCTCGCCGGTCCGTATCCGGTCTATTTCCCGAGCCCCAAACTTTCCACAGACAACGCCGCTATGATCGCCGCCGCCGCCTATCCCAAGTTCTTGAAAGGCGAGTTTGAAGATCTCTCGCTGGCTGCCGACGCATCACTCAGCCTATAATAGACAGGCTTTCAGCGGCAAAGCAGTGGGAACACGCAACGGCCGCGCTGCTGATTTCGCTGGAAAGCAGGGCTCATGAAGACCGCTCTCATTACCGGCGTTACCGGGCAGGATGGTTCTTACCTCGCGGAGTTTTTGCTCCACAAGGGCTATGTCGTGCACGGGATCAAGCGCCGGTCGAGCAGCTTCAACACAGAGCGCGTGGAGGGCATCTATCGCGACTTTCATGAACCGGAGACCAGGTTTTTCCTGCACTTCGCCGATTTGGGCGATTCCAGCAGCCTCTCGCGTCTGCTCCACGACCTGCGGCCCGACGAGATTTACAACCTGGGCGCGCAGAGCCATGTGCGCGTGAGTTTCGATATTCCGGAGTATACGGCCGATATCACCGGCTGCGGGACCGTTCGGCTGCTCGAGGCGATTCGGCAGACAGGTCTGAAGACCCGTTTCTACCAGGCTTCTTCCAGCGAGATTTTCGGCTCGAGCCCGCCTCCGCAGAACGAAAGCACCCCGCTGCATCCGCGCAGCCCCTATGGCTGCGCCAAAGCTTTTTCGCACTACATTACCGTTAACTACCGGGAAAGCTACGGCCTGTTCGCCTGCAACGGCATTCTCTTCAATCATGAATCGCCGCGGCGGGGCGAGACTTTTGTGAGCCGGAAAATCAGCCGCGCCGTTGCTCATATCAAGTTTGGATTGCAAGAGAAACTGTATCTGGGCAATCTGGACGCCCGGCGAGATTGGGGCTACGCGCCCGAATACGTCCAGGCCATGTGGCTCATGTTGCAGCAGGAGGAGCCGGACGACTACGTCATCGGGACGGGCGTCTCTCACTCCGTGCGGGAATTCGTTGAACTGGCTTTTGACTGCGCCGGCCTCGATTGGCGGCGGTACGTCGAGATCGATCCCCGCTACCGGCGCCCGGCCGAGGTCGACGACCTGTTGGCTGACCCCGGCAAGGCCCGGCGCAAGCTCGGATGGCGCCACAGCGTCAGCTTCGAAGACTTGGTCCGATTAATGGTGGACGCTGATATCGCCGCGCTGGCCGCGCGTAAAGCCGGCGTGCTGGCGCCCGCATCGCTCGCACCGTGAGCGCCCGGCGTGATACCTCTCGAAATCGAGATGCCGCGGCAAGGCCCTGGCGGCCGGTGTATGATTCAGTAAAAGCCCGAAATTTCTCATGGATCTTGCCGGGAAACGAATTTGTCTGACCGGAGGCGGCGGATTTCTCGGCTCTTTCCTAGCCGAAGCTTTGCAGGAAAGAGGGTGCCGTCAAATCTTTATTCCCAGACGCCGCGAGTATGACCTGACTACCGTACAGGGCATCGAGCGAATGTTCGAAACAGCACGCCCGCAAGTGGTGTTTCACCTGGCAGCGGTCGTCGGCGGCATTGGCGCGAATCGCGCGAATCCGGGCCGTTTCTTTTATGAAAACGCGGTGATGGGCATTCAGCTCCTCGAGTACGCGCGGAGATACAATGTCGAAAAAACGATCGTGGTGGGGACGGTATGCTCCTACCCTAAATTCACGCCTCTCCCGTTCCGCGAAGATGACCTGTGGAACGGGTACCCGGAGGAGACCAATGCCCCGTACGGAATCGCCAAAAAGGCGCTGCTTGTGCAGTGCCAGGCCTACCGCCAGCAATACGGAATGAATGCGATTTATCTGCTTCCCGTCAACCTCTACGGGCCGCGCGATAATTTCGATTTGGAATCATCCCATGTGATTCCGGCTTTGATCAGGAAGTTTCTGGAAGCGAAGCAGGCCGGCGCCGAAGAGGTGGCTTGCTGGGGCGACGGCTCACCCACGCGCGAGTTTTTGTTTGTGCGGGACGCCGCGGAAGGGTTGCTGCTGGCGGCGGAGCGCTACGATCGGCCTGAGCCGGTAAACCTGGGCAGCGGTTGCGAGATTTCAATCCGGGAGCTCTCGGAGATGGTGGCGCGCGAGTGCGGCTATCAGGGAAAAATCATCTGGGATACCTCCAAGCCAAATGGCCAGCCGCGGCGCTGCCTGGATACCTCGCGGGCGCGGAATTCCTTTGGCTTTCAGGCCCGCACAGGGCTGGCGGAAGGGCTCCAGGCGACGATCCATTGGTATCGGAGCGCGGCTAAGGCGGCCACCGAGCCTGGAGAGAGAAAGACTTGAAAATTCGGGAAGCCGGGCAAAAGCCCCCCTTTTCCAATTCGTCGGTCTCCAGATCCTCGTACTGGCTCCTGCTCGCGCCCGCCTGGGTGTGGATGACGGCGTTTTTTCTTCTGCCGCTCGTCATCGTACTTGTCTACAGCTTCCTCAGCAAGGGGGATTACGGCGGTGTTGCGCTCCCTGTGACATGCAGCAACTATGGCCGCTTTTTCGACCCCCTGTATTTGCGCATCCTCGCGCGGAGTTTCCTGATCGCCGCGGCGGCCACGGCGCTGTGTCTGGCGATCGGCTACCCGCTGGCTTACTGCATCGCCCGCTACGGGGGGCAGTGGAAAAACGCGCTGCTGTTTCTTGTGGTGCTCCCCTTCTGGACCAGCTTTCTGGTGCGCACCTACGCGTGGATCTTCTTGCTGCGGGATACAGGTCTGATAAATACACTCTTAATCCGGCTGGGATGGGTTCGCGTACCCTTGCCGTTGCTTTACAATGAAGGCGCGGTGCTGGTGGGGCTGGTGCATGGGTTTCTGCCCTTGATGGTGCTTCCGCTTTACGCCTCGCTCGAGCGCCTGAATCCGGCGCTTTTAGAGGCGGCGGCGGATTTGGGAGCTCGCCCTTTCACGAGCTTTTTCCGGGTGACTCTGCCGCTGACTCGCTCCGGCGTTTACGCAGGCTCGGTGCTTGTATTCGTTTCCGCGCTGGGGGCATACATCACGCCCGACCTGTTGGGCGGCGGCAAGAGTATCATGATCGGCAATCTGGTGCAAAACCAGTTCACCACGGCCCGCGACTGGCCCTTCGGCTCGGCGGCTTCGCTTCTGCTAATGGCGGTGGTAGCCGTGGCTTTGCAGCTTTACCGCACGGAAGGGGATTTCCGATGAGACCCGGGGGCTCGAAACCGCGTGCCCTGGCTTTGTTCACCGCCGGAGTTTATGCGTTTCTCCATCTGCCGGTGCTGATTCTCATTGCTTTCAGCTTCAACGAGTCGCGTTTCACCGTGTGGACGGGAACTTCCTGGAAGTGGTACTGCGAACTGGCTCACAGTCAGCGGATTCTCGAGGCGTTGCAGAACAGCCTGCTGGTGGCTGCGGCTGCGACCGCCCTTTCTACCGTAATGGGAACCCTGTGCGCTATTGCCATGTCCCGCAGGCGCCGGCCGAGCGACCGCGCTCTTGATGCGGTCATGCAGCTCTCCATCGTGACGCCGGAAATTGTCACCGGAATTTCGTTGCTCGCTTTCTTTCAATGGATCTTCCGCTTCCTCGATCTGGGGCTGGGCCTAGGCACGATCATCATTGCACACGTGGCGTTCTCCATCGCTTTCGTTCTGCTTGTGGTGCGGGCCCGGCTGGCGGCGCTCGACCCTGCGTTGGAGGAAGCGGCAATGGATCTCGGCGCCGGCCCGGCGGCGACGTTTTTTCGGGTCACGTTGCCGCTCTTGCAGCCGGGCATTCTCGC
>Ga0070741_10012471_pt1 | contig 15349 bp, 23 predicted proteins | sample Coa_R1_4_FD_66440 | JGI IMG/M metagenome (GOLD analysis project Ga0070741, IMG submission 66440) | Surface soil microbial communities from Centralia Pennsylvania, which are recovering from an underground coalmine fire - Coalmine... | ecosystem: Environmental > Terrestrial > Soil > Unclassified ... | reverse complement strand
GCTTTTGTTGGCCTGAATCTGTTTCAGTCTGGATTCACGAATTGGTGCCCGATGATGACGTTCCTACGTAAACTGGGAGTTGGCAGATAGGAGTTTGTGAAACATGCCCAATTGGGTTTGGGGAGTGGCATTCCTTGTAGCCTATGTCGTCTTGACGCAATGGCTACTGCCAAAACTCGGGGTTCCCACCTGAAGGAGCCAAGGTTGCGCCGAGTCTCGGCGCAAGATTGTTCCGACGGCCGACACTCCGGAGAACCATGACGACAATAGTGCAGGTTGAATTTCGGGAGAGCTTGTTGTCAATCCGTGACGAGATCCTCCAATCGCTTGGACATCCCGTAATCTCTGCTCTCGGCTCGCACGCAGCGCGAAATCTCGATCTCGCGCATGAATCGGTAGGCGTCGTCCTGATCGGGCACGGCGCCCCCTGGGAAGAACGATGTAACCTTGCCGCTCATTTCCGAGAGACCCTGCCAGGAGTTCCCATTGTGGCCTCCCTTCGACAGCGAGATAAGGATGTCAGCGGAGCGGATTACAACTGCCCCGCAGACAATCCGCCTCTGTGGGTGCGAACAGTCAGACAGGCACTTGCTGGAATCGAGTAACAACTTCTTCAGCCGAATCTGGCAAAGGTCATGGAAATTCTGGTTGACAGGGAGTTGTATTTCTGCAAGTATCGAAATATGCCAACAGCAACCAGCAAGAAAAGCACGGAGCAGGTGGCAAAGTACGCCGACATGCTTTCCGCCATGGGCACCGAACCCCGCCTTCGAATCATGCAGTTGCTGCTATCCGCTCATCCCGATGGCTTGGTCGTAGGCGATATTCAGTCAGAGCTGGACATCCCCAATTCCACGCTTTCGCACCACCTGGACAAATTAAAGAATGAAGAACTCGTGAACGTACGCCGCGAAAGCACTTTTTTGCGGTACACGGCCAACACGGAAGCACTCCAGGAACTTCTGCAATTCCTTTACGCCGAATGCTGCACTCGAAATAAGGCAGTCAAACCCCAAGATATCGTCCAGCTTTGTAAATAGGAGAAGCAATCATGAGTGCCACCGACATCAAGGATGTAGTCAAAGAAAAATATGGCCAGGCAGCCTTGCGCGTGAAGACTGGTGGTAGTAGCTGCTGCGGAGCGACCGCGGCAAGCGGTTTGGGCTGCGACCCAATCACGTCCAATTTGTATGACTCTTCCCAATCGGGACAAGTCCCTGAAGCGGCCATGCTCGCCTCGTTAGGGTGTGGAAACCCGACCGCCCTGGCAAAGTTGAGTCTGGGAGAGGTCGTTCTCGATCTCGGCTCGGGCGGTGGCATAGATGTTCTGCTTTCGGCAAAGCGGGTTGGGCCCACTGGCAAGGCTTACGGTCTCGACATGACGGACGAGATGCTCGCCCTAGCCAATGAAAACAAGCGCAAGGCTCGCGCCGAGAATGTCGAGTTCCTCAAGGGCGAGATCGAGCAGATTCCTCTGCCAGACAATTCGGTGGACGTGATTATCTCGAATTGTGTGATCAACCTGTCCGCGAACAAAGATCGTGTCTTGCGGGAAGCCTTTCGCGTGCTGAAGCCGGGAGGCCGGTTTGCGGTTTCCGATGTTGTAACCCGAGGCGAAATCACACCGGAAATCCGCCAAAGCGTGCTTCTGTGGGTCGGCTGCGTGGCGGGTGCACTTGGAGATGACGAATATCGTAGCAAGCTCTCTGCCGCAGGTTTTGAGCAAATTGAGATCGAGCCGACACGGGTCTATCGCGCAGAAGATGCGCGCGACTTTCTGACGGCGGCCGGCATCGATGCCGACGCCATTGCGCCGCAGGTGGAGGGCAAGTTCTTGAGCGCGTTTGTTCGGGCCGTCAAACCGGCGATAGCCGGGGCGAAAGCATGTTGCGGACCGACCTGCTGTAACTAGGAGAAGGCAACTATGCAAGGACGCTACAACGTTCTATTCCTGTGCACGGGCAATTCCGCGCGCTCCATCATGGCGGAGGCTATTCTGAACTTCAAAGGCCGGCCCAATTTCACCGGCTACAGCGCGGGAAGTCATCCGTCAGGAAAAGTGCGCACCGAGGCCTTGAAGCAGCTTGAAACGGCGCACATCCCGACCGGTGATTTGCGCAGCAAAGCGTGGGAAGAATTCTCTCTGCCGGACTCTCCGAAACTCGACTTCGTCTTTACTGTTTGCGACAACGCGGCGAAAGAGGTCTGCCCGATATGGCCCGGACAACCGATGACTGCCCATTGGGGCGTTCCCGATCCAGCGGCAGTTCAGGGAAGCGCGGCTGACGTGGAACGGGCGTTTCGCGAGACGTTCTTTATCCTGGATCGCAGAATCAGCCTATTCCTCTGTCTCCCCCTGAAGACTCTCGACAGCCTGGCACTGAAGAAAGAACTGGACAACATTGGTCACACGATGACACCCGTCACCCACGAGTAGGAAGAATGTCTCGACCGAAGGGTGCTGTCTGAGTGGCGTATTGCACGATAGGACTCAATCATGAAGGCAACTAGCCGCCTCAGCTTTCTCGACCGCTATCTGACCGCCTGGATCTTCGCCGCCATGTTTGGCGGCGTTGTCTTGGGTTGGCTCGTGCCCGGAGTCGTACCGTTTCTGAATCGCTTCAACGTCGGTACGACTTCTATTCCGATTGCGGCAGGACTGATTCTGATGATGTACCCACCGTTCACGAAGGTGCGGTATGAGGAACTCCATGAGGTCTTTCGCAACAAGCGTGTGCTGGGGCTTTCACTGGTGCAGAACTGGGTAGTAGGGCCGATTCTGATGTTTATTCTGGCGATTGTGTTCCTACGCGGATATCCCGAGTATATGGCCGGCCTTATCATGATCGGCCTCGCACGCTGCATCGCTATGGTGATCGTCTGGAATGAGCTAGCCAAAGGCGATACAGAATACGCGGCTGGTCTAGTCGCCTTCAATTCGCTCTTTCAGGTGTTTTTCTACTCCCTTTACGCGTGGTTTTTTATTACCGTTCTCCCCGCCAAGCTCGGGCTCCGCAGTGCAATCGTCAATGTGTCTATCGCAGAGATTGCAAAGAGTGTCTTTATTTATCTGGGAATTCCATTTCTAGCGGGATTCTTGACTCGTACCGCATTAGTTCGTGCCAAAGGCCACGATTGGTACAACAGGAACTTCATCCCCCGCGTAAGCCCCCTGACCTTGATTGCGCTTCTGTTCACGATTGTGGTGATGTTTTCTCTCAAAGGCGGGTACATTGTTCGCTTGCCCTTGGACGTCCTGCGTATCGCTGTGCCGCTATTGATTTACTTCGTGTTGATGTTCTTGGTGTCCTTTTACATGGGCAAGAAAGTGGGAGCAGACTATTCCAAGTCGACAACCTTGGCATTTACCGCTGCCTCCAACAACTTTGAACTGGCGATCGCAGTGGCAGTGTCGGTATTTGGCATCAATTCCGGAGCCGCGTTCGCGGCTGTCATTGGGCCGCTGGTAGAAGTGCCCGTGATGGTTGCGCTCGTCAACGTGGCCTTCTACTTCCAACGTCATTATTTCCCTAATCCGCAACGAATAGCTGTCGAACCGGTTTGTTCGTCCACCGCCAATTACCCGAGAACCTCCGCCTGATGCGGGTTTCAGATGCAAGGGATTTGAAAATTTGCTGGCTCTCGGGAAACTTTCCAAAACCCACCGGGTTCTAAGGTCATAACCACTCGTCGTTTCAGGCAACAAATGGCAGGATGAAACTCTCGTGTCACCACACTCTTGAACGGAGCTGGGAGCCGTGTTCCCAAACGTCGAGCTGCGCCACTTGCACGCGGTTATTGCCTTAGGCGAAGAGCTAAACTTCACGAAAGCCGCCCTCCGATTGCACCTCACCCAATCTGCGCTCAGCAGACAAATCACTGAGATCGAAAAGCAGCTTAGATTTCGCCTGTTCACTCGCGATAATCGACGTGTTGTCCGTGTGGAGCTCACCGACGCTGGGCGTGTCTTCGTCGAACATGCTCGCTCCTCGCTGTCGCACATGGAGCTGGCTTTTCATCTCGCTCGTACCGCTCATGACGGAGCAGATAACGTGTTAACGATTGGACACTCGCACGAAGCCGATCAAGGGTGGGTTTCGGACCTTCTTGCAGTTCGTCTCCCCCTTTACCCCAAGCTCGCCATTCGACTGATCAGTCAGTTCTCGATCGAGTTGGTCCGGAGTGTGTTAGCAGGTGAACTGAATCTAGCCCTAGTCACCGCACCGCCGGAGGACTCTCAGATCACGGCCGTACCATTCGCTCTGACGCCTCTTTGTGCGGCTCTCCCAGAGAGCCATGCAGCTGCTCAAAAGGACCAGGTATCGATCCAAGATCTGGCGAAAGATGAATGGATTCTGGTCGCGCGCCGAGTTCACACCGTCGTTCATGACGCGATCCTAGATGCGGCTCGGCGCGCGGGAATCGCTCCCAAAAACGCGCACGACACGATTACGTCGCAAGAGGCGATTCACTTAGTATTTGAGCACGTTGGCGTCGCCATCCTCACCAAACCTGCAGCCCTTGGCTTTCACGCAGAGGGTGTAGTAGTGAAGCCACTTTCTGATACCTCGTTGTGCTTCCAAACGTGTGTGATTATGAGAAAGGACGATGATTCTCGATTGGCAAACGAGTTCGCCCGCTCCTTCCTCCGCAAATATGCCTACCAGCGCCGTCCACCAACGCCAATTGAATTAGCGCCGCCCGCCCGAGTTGTCAGCATGAAGGCAACACGCGCTCAATAGAGTCGCTCTTGCGCTTCCTCATGATTCCGCCTTCCGGAAGGCGTTATCAATCCGCGTCTCCCGCCGAAAATGGGACTCTCTCTGTCCGCCAGATCTGGAATTGCTTTAACCTGGCTATTCCCGTTGGGAATAGCTATCGCCCGAGAATTCATTGGACAATTTAAGGATGTGGAACCAAGTTGGTTAACATCCAGCCGCGGTTGGGGCTTGTGCCATGTCTGACTCCGCTAGAAGACCAATAGAGCCATCTGACGGCTTCGGTCCGGTTTCCGTCGGATCACCCTTAGGCCCCGTCGATTTGGCGAATGAGAAGCACTATTCCGTTATCGAGATCGCCAAACTCTGGGCGCTCAGTGAGAAGACAGTTCGAAGGATTTTTGAACGGGAACCAGGCGTGATCCGCTGGAGCAGGGAAGAGACGTTGCACAAGCGCGGATATCGTACGTTGCGAGTACCAGAAACCGTTCTTCTTCGCGTACATCGTAGGCTGCGCAAAGCAAGCTGACGGTCATCGACGGTTGCTGCAAAAGCGCCGGGAGCCTGCTAAGCGTGCTTCTTCACGAGGCGCAGTCCCTGGAGCCGCCAGCTCTTTTCCACCGACGAAACTAATTGCTCCTGGCGCGCCTTGACGAAAGGAGCGTAATGCCGCTCGGTGGTCTTCACGCTGGAGTGCCCCAGCAGAATAGACACTTGATCAATCGGGACGCCTGCCAACAGGAGTTCTACGGCAAAGGTGTCCCGGAGCATGTGGGGGTGCGCCCTTTTTTCGAGTTTTGCCCACTTGAACAGGCGCTGCAAACTGGCGTGCCAGCAATTGCTCGCGCGATAATGCAGCCCATTCCCAGTCCAGAAGAAGTACCGCGAGTTGCTGTTCGGCAGCGTGCCCAAAAGCTCGACTACGTGAGGCGGCAGCGGTACGTATACTGGTAGTCCCGTTTTCTGCTGGTACAGAAATAGCCGATTTTCCGTTAGGCGCGCCCGCTCCAGTGTTACCGCATCATTCAGGCGCAGTCCGCTGTAGCGCATGAGAAGCAACAGAGCCCGCACCCGGTCCCGGTGTCCTGGGTTCGTGCTCCAATGAGACAGGTCGTGAGTTACGCTCACCAACTTCTGAAACTCTTCTTGCGAAAAGTAATCAGTGGGCACCGGTCTAACCTTGATTGCACCCAATTCTTCGACCGGGTTCTGTTTTAGCCAGCGTTTACGCACGCAGTAGGAGAAAAACGAGTGCCAACGTTCCTGCCGCTTCTGGGCGGTGATGGGTGCGACCTTCCAGGTTCGACTGAGCAGGCCAAGTTCGTCGTCCGTGAATTCGTCAATGTAGGTCAAACCTCGACCCTGCGCAAAGCTAACGAGCTCACGCTGCATCAGCGTGAACTTGTAGAGCCAGCTGTGCGATAACCGCTGTCCCTGCTTTCTTGCTATGAATGCGTCGAGCGCGTCCGCTACGGTCACGCGTGCCGGCGAGGGGTCGGCCGCCTCCGCGTCCATCAGCCGGGCCTTCTTTTCCGCCTTCTCCCAGGCGCGGGTCCGGGCGCTCAAGCGCACGAAGGCACCTGTAGTTTCGACAGTGCCCATGATCCATTTCGGGCAGCGGCAACGTCTGTAATAGGGATCTGACTGCGCGCAAGGAGGGTAGTGACGAGTGTAGACGCTCAACATAAATGCCTCCAGGAGAAGGTGAGCCCGCCGGAAGCATTGTACGATAATTGTACGAAACTAGGTAGCTGCCTGTAACCTATTCAATCTACAGCTTTAAAATTGGTGCGGAAGGGGGGATTTGAACCCCCACGCCTTTCGGCGCCACCCCCTCAAGATGGTGTGTCTGCCAGTTCCACCACTTCCGCAGGTTATAAACTGCCTTATTTTCAATAATTTGTAGCTACAACTTCAAGCTTTCGCAATTTTCAGTGTATGCGTTTTTGTATGCGCTGTTTGCAACATACTCCTCCGGCACGCTTTCCACCACTTCGTTGCGAAAGCTCCGATCCGCTACGCCGACTCCGCTGGCTTCTTTTTCCGATTGATCCGCCCGAACGCCCGGCTCACAGACTCCGCCCGAGGGTGGACATAACGCATCGTGGTCTTGATGGTGTCGTGCCCGGCGATGTACTGCAGCGTAAACGCGTCCGTGTGCTCTCCCGCCTCGGTCAAAAACGTGTGGCGCAGAGTGTGAAGTCCAGCATCCGGATCAATCTTAATCTTATCACGGGCAAGCTTTTTCCGGAGACGCCCCATTTCCGATTCGAGTACCCAGGGTTGCAGTTTCTGTTCCGGGTGCGTTGGCTGGCTGAAGACATGGCGGCACTTGGATTGGGAGATGAGATTTTCGAGGACCGACTTAGATTCTTGGTTGATCTTGAGCACCCGCTTGCGGGCACGACGCTTGAGGCCGCGCTTGATGATGAGATCGCCCCAGTTTCCGTCTTCGTCGGGCTCCTTGCCGATGATCACGCAGTCTTTCTCAAGGTTCAGCATTTCGACCCGCGTGATGCCGGAATTGCGGGCCAGGACAGACGCCGATCGCAGCGGCTCTTCCGCATTGTCGATCCAGAGCTGATACGTCGCATCGTCGAAGACATATTCGACCTGGCGCTCGTTCTGGTATTGGTCGATCACCGGGGCCTTGTCGATGATCTTCAGTTTCCGCCAGGCGTAGCGCAGGCCTTTTCTCAAGGTAGCGAGATAGCGGTTGACTGTGGTTCGCCCGACTTTGCGCAGGGCCCAGAACTTGAAGCGCTCGATGACAGCTTCGTCGATCCGGTCGAGCGGGAGGTCGCGCATCGGCTCAAATTCCAGAAGCTTCTGGTAGTTACTCTTGTAGAACTTGATGGTCCCCGGTTTTCCCGCATGCTGGGTGTCGATCCAGGCGTCGAACTGCGCCTGAAACTCTTGCAATGTCGGAACCGGAGGCTTTTCTTCCTCAACGATTCCGGCTTCCTGCTTGATCAGCTTCAGCCGGTAAGCGGCGGCGTAGTTGAGTGCCTCGCGTTCGTTCTTCAGCTTGGTCGAGCGGACGTGTGTCTGGCCGTCGAGGTCGAAGTCAAAATAGAAGTAGGGACTTCGGGGACGCTTGAAGACACGCATGGGTCAGCCCGAGGCGGGACGAGTGTTGTACGCAATGAATTCGCGGATGGTATCAGGGCGCAACATTACGCGTCCGCCAACCTTGACCCGCGCGATTTTTTTGCGCTGAATCCAATTTCGGAGCGTGCACTGGGAAATGCCCAGGATCTTCGCCGCCTGGGGAACACTGAGCAGGGGTTCGATCACTTCGAGCAATGGAGAAAGGGCCGGCCGAACCGGTCTCGGCAGTGTGGCCATGGTGTTTTCCTTGCGGGACTTCGTTTGGCCGTAGGCGGCATTTTCGAAGGCGCTGTGGCACGCCGGTCACAAGGTCAGGAATCGGCCGCGGGGCTGGTCCGCCGGTCTTATGTAGATCGAAAGCCGGTTGCCGTCAAACAGTGGCGGTGAAAGGCAATCCATTCGACATTCCGGCGACACATGCCGGGAAGGTAAGGTGCTGTGCTTCCGCACGTTTAGACTCCTGGGAGATCCGGCGGCAGAAGAGAGCGGGATGTCACCACCCAGACTGCATACGGTAAACAATATGGAAACTACAGGGTCAGATTCTGGCGGGCAAGACAACTGCGTATAGCACGGCCAGGTAATGGCAGAAACTGCCGGCTAGCACAAATAAGTGCCAGATGCCATGGCTGTAGGGAATTCGTCGCGTGGCGTAGAACACCACGCCAACGGTGTACGCGAGGCCTCCGGCCAGCAGCCACTCGAGTCCGGCGGCCGAAACATGGGCTAGGAGAGGCTTGATGGCCACGACAGCAAGCCAGCCCATGGCGATATAAAGCAGGGTCGAGAGCAGGTTGAAGTGGTCGACAAACCACAGCTTGAAAACGATCCCGGCAATCGCGCATCCCCAGATGATTCCGAGCGGACCATCCCCATCCGCCTCGCAGATTGACCAGGAGGAATGGCGTGTAGGTTCCCGCGATCAGAAGGTAAATCGCCGAGTGGTCGACGATTCTCAGAATCTGCTTGAGGCGGGGAGCGGGAATGCCGTGGTACAGCGTGGAGGCCAGATAGAGGCAGATGAGAGTGCATCCGTAGACTGTGCATCCCACGATGTGCCAAGCGGTCCCATTCTTCGCCGCCTGCACGAGCAAAACCGCGAAGCCCGCCACACTCAGGACCAAGCCGATCCCGTGGGTGAGGCTGTTGACGATTTCTTCGACAAAGATCCTGCGGGGCAACTTTTTCGCCATCGTGTTCCAGAGCCATTGTGCCCGCGCCCAACACCATTTGCAAGGACAATGCAGCGAAGCGCATGATCGCGTGCATTGACGAGCAGAAGAGATGGTTGTGCACCATATAATCGGACATGGCCGATCGTATTGCTTGCTCGTGCGTCAACTGTCCAAAGTGTGGAACATGGGTTGTGGTCAAAGATCCATCTGAGCGAAGCGGGGGCAGGGAACGGTTCAGAGCAAGGTGCCCTGCGCCAGAGTGTGGGAAGGAGTTTGAATTTGAAGACGACGAGACCCGAGTCTTCGAAGTGGCCATTCGTCTTTTCGAACGCCGCCACTTTTTTCGGTCCGAATTGCGCTGACCGTGATGCCAGCTGCCAACAATTACCCTTGAGTCATCGAAGCGTGAAAACCACCGTGTTGGACCCGCTGCTTGACGAAGAAAACACGAGAAAGATGCGGACAATTCAGGCCCTCGTATTCGATGCCCGCTGTGTGGTTGGTCGCCGCGCAAAGACGATCGGTGGTCTTGCAGTTGGTTACGAGTGTGAGTGACCGCGAGAAATTCGTGATCGACACTAACTACTACTTCTTGGTTACTGGCAACCTCGAAAAGGCGCAGCGAGCCTATGATTTGTGGGCGCAGATCTATCCGCGAGATACTTTACCACCTGGCAACCCAGGCGCTATCTACGTTAATCTTGGGCAATACGATAAAGCCCTCGAGAAAACCCGCGAGGCGCTCAACGTCGATCGGGGCAGTGCAGCGACTTACGCCAGCCTCGTCGGCTCTTTCTCTCTTCTAAACCGTCTTCCGGTTTGTCTGCTTTCGGGGAGGTTCGCGATCCGCTTGCATTCGCAATGCTCAGATCTGGCGCGCACCAGTTTTGCACAGTCGAAAGGCAAATGGGATTGGTACAAAACTCCCAGACTTGCTAAATTCAAAAGTGATGAAGACCCATCACTGCTGCGTTATTACTGAGTAGCGGGTCTAAAGCTTTAGGGATCACTAAAGCGGTGATAGCAGCAATCGCGGCAATGCCATAGTGCGCCAACTTCCCGCGGCGGAAAAGTTGGCTCTCCGTCCAATCTAAAGTGACTCGTCTACCATGACGGACGCGAAGCATTGGCGTCCATACCTCAATGTCCTCTAGTCTCGTAAAGTCCAGCCTCACGCTGGAGATGGAAGTCAGCCCACGCCTGCCGGGGTAGCTGAATTTTAAGACGAAGGCGCGGAATTCAACGTTCGACGTCGCACGAAGTTCGCTGCGAATCGGACGGACTCTCTCGTCTTCAAAACGCTAATTCGCTGCACTCGTTGGTTTCTGCTGTGCTGGCGACTTCTTTGAATGCAGGCGTTCGGTTTTGAGGTCTAGTTCCTGCAACAGCTCTTTGACGAGCTGGTCGAATACCTTCGGATCCTGTTCTTTTGCGACGCGGCCAGCGAGCTCACGCCAACGCTCTAGATGTTCACCTTTCATGCCGAAATTCTAAGTCTACTCGCCCGAAAAACAACGTTCGATACCGCACAAGGTTTGCCTTGCCGCAGGATGTACTCTAATGTCAGGTACCTTCCAGAAAAAAATGAGGTTGTGGGCGAAATCCTTAGAACACGGCGCCCGCATCCACAGAGCGTCAGTTCGCGACCAGGGGGCGGCAAGACACGCGTAAACAACCCAATTCGAAGCGGACCACCCGGCCGTCGTCGAACTCCAAAAGGACGAATGCTGACGGGGTAGCCATTCAAAATCTTATCCTTTCGCGAATTCCTGATCGCGAATACGACCTAATACGCCCTCACCTTGAGCCAATAAAAACGAAGGACTACCAGAGCATTCATGAACCCGGCGAAAAGCTCGCGTACGCTTATTTTCCCAATGCCGGCATGGTCTGCATCGTTTCTGAACTCAGCGACGGCAAGACCCTTGAAGTCGGAGCCGTGACCAGGGCGGGATTTGCTGGAGAATCACTGAGCGTTGGACAGAATTGGTGCCCTTTCCGGCTACTAACGCAGCCCGCAATCGATGGTTTCCAGGTCAAAGGTGAGATATTGCAAAAAATTCTCCCGGACGCCCCGGACTTTCGATTCCGACTGGCTCGCTATGTGAAGTTCCAATCTCTTCGCACATCGCAAGTCGCAGTTTGCAATCGATATCACGAAATTGAGCAACGCCTTGCCCGTTGGCTACTGATGAGCCAGGACAGGGTAGGCTCCAGCATCCTACCTTTCACTCACGATTTCCTTGCCACCATGTTGGGAACAGGGCGCTCAAGCGTCACGATTGCCGCCAAGATCCTCCAGAAAGCCGGATTGATCCAGTATCAATATGGTGCTGTAAAGGTTCTGGATCGCAAGGGATTAGAAGGGGCGGTTTGTGAATGCTATCGAATAATCAGACAGTTTGAGATCGAGAGCAGCTAGGCGGCTTCAAGGCAGTAGAACTGACGAATTCTTAACGTCTTTCGAGACGGACTTGCTCTCGATCTGCCGCTCTGGAGTTTTTTGACGCTCGGAACTTTGGAAAACCGTTTGCGATTCCAGAACCTGTCGCGACAAAAGTGCCCTCATTGCCGCGCTTAGCCAAGTGCGACCGAAACGCCGCCGAGGGTACACTCTCTGACGTGCAAAAGCAGTGTTCCACCATCCCATGCAAGTGCAAGATATCCACTTTCACTTCGTTTCAATTCTTATTGCCCCCGAAACCACACGAATGCTAAAAATACAAAATGTGCTGTATCGCACATTTTGACCTAGCGCTCTCTAGACTTGAAAGCTCGGATTTCAGCTCGGATTTTCCTCAGTGCCCAAGTGTCTCAAGACGCCACCTCACCCGAGAGGACCCAAAGAGGCCGGTTCCGAATCTCCCTCAGCGCCAAGTTCCGCAATCCCATCAATTCCGAGCAATGCAATAGATGATTCTGCTGACCACCTGACGTTGGTGCACGTGCTCGCCGAAGCTCTCGCAGATTCGCCGGATCTCGCAATACAGCCAACCGAACAGCGCTCGCGCAAAATGATTCCCCCTGAACCCAAACTATTAGACGAGCCGCAAGTGGTGGTAGAGATCGGGCCGGTGGCTGAGCGAATCCTGGCAAGGAATTGACAGCCGACATCATCGTCATGGGTGTGCGGGGCGGCGCGGGGACCTTCGCGGACACAGTAGACGCCCGACCTAACCAGAATGTGATTGCGATCACAGCGATCACGACGGCAAAAACGGGCACTTCACCGGCCACTTACATCACCCAGGTAGTTGTGATTGACACCGAGACGGGCCGTGAGGTGCTGAACTGATAGCAAGATAGTGCCAGGATATAACATCATGTGTTATAATGCCGCAAAGCCTCCGACAAGGGGGAAATGCCTATGGATGGGACTACGCTGCGAGAGGCACGACGGAACAAGAGCTGGACCCAGCAACAAACAGCTCGAGCGCTAGGTGTCACGCAGGCATACTTGTCGATGCTTGAAAAGGGCCACCGTAGCGTTTCGGAATCTTTCCTTCGCAAGGCCCTCAAAGTGTTCGATCTCCCGCCAACGGTATTGCCGTTGCCATCCGATGCAGAGGGGGCGTCGGCACGCTCACCGAGGCATAATTTTGCGGCCGACCTAGCGGGATTGGGTTATCCGGGATTTGCATATCTCAGACCAAAGGTTCAAAAGAACCCGGCTGAAGTCTTGCTTGACGCGCTGAACGAGCCGAACCTTGACGCCCGAGTTGCCGAGGGCCTGCCGTGGTTGCCGTTGACATACGTTGATATGGATTGGGATTGGCTGGTGCGAAACGCAAAAGTGCGTGACCGTCAAAACCGATTGGGGTTTGCAGTGTCGCTCGCCAGCGAAGTCGCGGAGAGGAAGAACGACAGCGAGCGAGTCTTAAAGCTTCGGGACTGTCTCGGGGTTTTGGAGAGTGCCCGCCTTGCGCGGGAGGATACGTTCTGCCACGACTCGATGACTCAAGCCGAACGAGAGTGGCTGCGCGAACACCGGTCGCCTCTCGCTGCACACTGGAATCTGCTCACGGACATTAACGGAGAACAGCTTGCCTACGCATTCCTATAAAGCCATTCCGGAGCCATGGCTCTCGTTTCTCCGCGAACTCGATCTGAAAGCGCAGGAAGAAGTCCGCTTGGATTGCATGGGTGGATTCGTCGTCACCATGGTGTACGGATTCTCTCGGCCAACTGCAGACCTGGATGTCTTCGAAATTGCCCCTGCAGCGGCCGGCCGGTCCATGCTTGAACTCGGCATGCAAGGTGGTCCGCTTCACAGGAAATATAAGGTCTATCTCGACCGAGTCGGTGTGGCCAAGGTGCCGGAGAATTACGAAGATCGACTCACCGAGATATTCCCGAAAGTCTTCAAACATCTTCGCCTATTGGCGCTGGATCCATACGATCTGGCTTTGTCAAAGCTCGAACGCAACATCCAACGGGATCGAGACGACGTAAAGCACCTGGCGAAAACCGTTCCACTCGATCTCGAAGTTTTGAAAGAGCGATATCAGAAAGAGCTGCGCTGGCAGCTTGGCAATCCCGAGCGCGAGGACCTCACACTGCGTCTCTGGATCGAAGCAATTGAAGAAGAACGATCGCGGTAGTTGCTGATCTCGCCTGCCCGCCTGTCCTCGATCATCAAAACTGGAAGAAGCTTTGCATATCGCTTCCAGACACTCGCAACGCCTCCGCAAGAACATCCGGTGCCGTGGAGCACCGCATGGTAGTGCGGTTGCGTGCGCGGAAGGACCTCCTCGAACCAATCAGGCCCGACCCGCGCCAATTCGGAAGGATCAAACCATGGAAAACACTCAGCAGAGCGATAACCAAGCCCTGGAACCAGGACAAGCCGCGGCGAAGGCCGCAGTCCTGGCGGAATGCGACAAACTCGCCGCTGGCGGAGTCACTTTTGTGGCAGTTCACTTCGACGGATGCGGGGGCAGTGGAGCGACGGAAGGCGTGAAGTGCTATGACAGCGAATGCTACACGTGGGGCGAGCACGAACCGGTCAAGCACAACGCTTCGCACCTGCAGGAACACTTCGAGACTCTGGTGCCGTTCGGGTATGAGAACGACTGTGGAGGATTCGGAGATGTAGTGCTCGATGTGGCCGCTCGCAAGATCACGGTTGAGCGAAATGACCGGTTCGAGGATTACACGACCACCACGTACGACCTGTAAACCCGGGTTCACGCCCGCTGGCGTCTAAAATGTCTTCCTGGAGAGCACTAACCGGGGCGGGTGCTACCTTCCGCGCTGCAAAGGGTTTCCAGAGAATAAGAGGCGAAAATCGCACTGCAGTGAGATGGGCGTAGCGAATGGCGAAAAAATGCGCCGGAAGGTTCCGGCGCATAGGCAAGTGCTGAAACCCCCTCAGTAGGTCGTCGAACCTTTCTGGGACGCAAGATCTTTCGAGGTCATGTCGAACGTAAGCATAAACCCGTTCGTTCCCTTGAACTCATAAGCCTTGGGACCCTCTTTGTACCTTTCCAGCTCGTTGGGCATCATGACGAAGCCGTCATTGCGCGGCGTGCCCCAATATTTGACGTTCTTGAGGACGGCGGGCTCATCGGTAATTCCCTGAAAGCGTTTGAGTTTGACTTCGGCTGTTTTACCGCCGTTGAGTGTGGCGTGGGCCGAGTCTTTGTCGAACGTCCAGGTGTCGATATCGCCTTCGGCAGTCTGCAGTGATTTCCATTTTACGGGAAAGACGTGGCCGATAATGTCGCCAAGACCTTGCCGTTGGTCTGGAGTAGTGGCTTTGTCGAAGGTGACGATCGCCCAATCCATTTGGCCTTGGGAGAAGTCACCGCCGAGGTCTCCGGAGATCCAGAACTTGGTGTTGGTGAGGTCGGTCGAGCCGTAGTGTCCTTTGTTGACTTTGTACGCGTTGTTGAACTTGCAGTAAGTGTTCCGTCTTCCCGTTCTCATGTTGAGCTGCGGGATGAGCATTGAAATAACACATGCAGAAATGGGGACAGCTGCATGCCTCGATTGCGGTAGCGTTGATCGCCCAATCCGCTGGCGGTGAAGAATGACCGGCGCCTACAGAGAGCAGAGCGACCATGATAAGCAATGCCATTCTGTGCATAGGAGCACCCCCGTTCGGCGAGAGTATGCGCCTCTCCAGGACTGGAGTGCAAGCAGTTGGTGTAACGAATGATGGCAAGGCTCGGGTTCAGTAAGTGGAGGAGGTGTAGCGATTGCTCATCCACTCAAGCACGCACAGAGCAGCGCGAGGAAGTTCGGGGGAAAGGCAGAAGACTATCTCCCGATCCACAATTGGTTCGACGAATCGAAAGCATTCCTCGCGGACTTTCGCCACCGGGCACTTCGCCATCACGCCGA
>Ga0070741_10012470_pt1 | contig 15350 bp, 13 predicted proteins | sample Coa_R1_4_FD_66440 | JGI IMG/M metagenome (GOLD analysis project Ga0070741, IMG submission 66440) | Surface soil microbial communities from Centralia Pennsylvania, which are recovering from an underground coalmine fire - Coalmine... | ecosystem: Environmental > Terrestrial > Soil > Unclassified ... | reverse complement strand
GGGCAGCTCGGGTTCACGCCGTCGCACACGTACGCGCCGCACGAGCCGCCGTTGCCTTGCGGCAGCAGCGCGCACGTGCCGACGGAGCCCGACACGTTGCACGCGTCGCAGCCGTCGTTGCACGCCGAGTTGCAGCACACGCCGTTCGCGCACAGACCGCTCAGACACTCGGCGTTGCGCTGGCACGTGTTGCCGTTCGGGAACAGCGCGAACAGCTCAGCGACGTTGGTATCGCCGGCGCCGCCGGCGGCGAGCACCTGGCCGTTCGAGAACGCGACGCAGCCGAAGTACGCGTGCGAGGCGATCAGGTTGCCGCTCGTGTACGACCAGTTGTTGGCGATCGGATCGTAGATCTCCGACGTGTTGCCGCTGACCGCGATCACCTTGCCGTTCTGCAGGAGCGCGGCGCCGTGGCCGACGCGCGGCGCGTTCATGCCGGCGGCCGACACCCACGTGCCGGCCGACGGATCGTACAGCTCGGCGCTCTGCCACGGCGTCGAGAAGTTTCCCTGACCGCCGCCGGCGGCCAGCACTTTGCCGCTCTGCAGGAGCGTCGCGCTGTGCGAGTTGCGCGCGGCGTTCAAGCTGCCGGTGGCGCTCCACGCGCCGCTCGTCGGATCATAGAGCTCCGCCGACCTGGTGTTGGGGCCGCCCGTGTAGCTGGTGCCGCCGGCGATCAAGACCTTGCCGTTCTGCAGCACCGTCGCCGAGTGCTGCATGTGCGCGTTGGCCATGCTCGGCGCCGCGGACCAGAGGCCGGTGGTCGGGTTGAAGATCTCGGCGCTGGTCTGCGCGGTGCTCGAGCCGTTGTAGCCGCCGGCGACCAGCACCGTGCCGTCACCGAGCAGGCTGGCGGTGTGATCGTAGCGGGCGATCGCCGGCGCCACCGCGGTGGCGGTGAAGGTTCCGGTGGCGGGATTGTAGATCTCGGAGCGCGCCATCTCGGTGAGCGGGCAGCCGTTGTTGCCGCAGACGCAGCCCGGATAGCACGGGTTGATCTCGATGGCGCCGTCGGCGATGAGCACGCGGCCGTCGCGCAGCAGCGTCGCGGTGTGATGATCGCGCGCCTGCGTGAGCGAGCCGGTGGCGGCCCAGGTGCCGCTCACCGGATCGTAGAGCTCGGAGGACGGCGTGGCGTAGAACTGGATCGACGAGCTGTAGACCTGCCCGCCGGCGACGAGCACCTTGCCGGCGAGCGGCGCGGCGGTGAACAGCACGGTCGGGAAATACGCGCGGCCGGTGATCAGGTTGCCGGTCGCGGTCCACGACGGATCGAGCAGCGCCGGATAGGCGACGCCGGCGCCGCTCCAGTCGACGTGCACGATGCAGCTCGGCGCGCCCGGCGGCGTGACCGGGCGGCCCCACGGCGCGGCGGGGTTGGCGTCGAACGCGCAGCCCTCGACGGAGACGCGCGCGGCGTAGCGACGGCGATCGGCGCCGGCGATCCAGGGCGGCTGCATGCGCAGGCGCGGCGCGCCGTGGGCGTCGACGATCTCGAGCACGGCGCCGACCAGGCGCAAGCCGGCCGCGTCTCCGCCGAGCGCGAGCTGGTAGGTGACGCCTTCGGATGCGGGCGCGGCGTCGAACGCGATCAGGTCCTCGGCGCCGTCGTGGGTCACGCGCTGGAGCACGTCGGCGCCGCTCGGGTGCGCGCCGCGATAGAGCGCGTAACCGCGGCCGATCTCGGCGGCCGCGGGACGCGCGCCGGCGAGCGCGACCTCGATCGCGACGCCGGACCTGGGGTCGCGCACGCGGAACGCGCTCGACGCGAGCTGCGGCAAGCGCACTTCGATCTCGGGCAGCTCCGACGGCGCACGCCGCGGATCGAGCCATTCCCCATCGGTGTCGAAGCGCTCGACCTGGTGCGCGGCGAGGCCGAAGCGCGCGTCCAGCTCGTCGACGCGCGCGCGCGCGGCGTCCGATTCGAGCGCGGCCTCGCGCGGTCCGGAGGCGTCGACCGACGCGTCGAGCCCGCCGGCGAGCGGCGAGCGCGGCGAACAGCCCGCGAGCAGGGCCAGCGTGGCAAAACAAGAGGCGAGTCGGGAGGCGCGCGATCGGTTGCACATGGCGGGTGCGCAAAGCACGCGCGGGGCCAAGCCGCGAGCGCGCGCAAGTCGCGGCGTTCCGCCGATCGGACGCGCGGCCGGGTAACCGGCGCGGATACTCGCGGCGCCCGGCGCACGCCCGGCGCACGCCCGGCGAAAGATCGATTTCTCGACGGGGCGCGCGCTGTATCCGCGGCGGTTACTGCGGCGCGCGCGTATCCGGGGACGTTACCGTCGGCGCGCCGATGGCGATGAGCGAGACGCGCGTGCGCACGTCGCGGCGAAACGGATAGTTGAACGCGACGTGCCCCGACGATTCGTCGAAGCTCAGCCCGAACAGCGCGACGGTCGCGCCCTGTACCTTGTTGGTGATGGGATCGACCAGCGGCGTCACGGTCGGCGGCTCGACGCGCGCCGAGGCTTCGACCGCCCAGCGCACCTCGACCGCGCAGTCGGGCGCGCGGCCGCGGCACACGTCGCGGATCGGCCGGCGCTCGACGGCTCGCCGCACCGCCTCGAGGGCCGCGCGATCCAGCGGCGCGCGTCCCGACGAAGCGGCCACGCGCGCCGAGCGCAGCGTCCCGTCCGCGCCCACCACCACCGCGATCTCCGTGCGGTGCCAGTCGGCCGGCTGCGCGTACGCCTGCTGGCAGGCGGCGATCTGCGCCTCGCGAAACTGCGAGCTGCGGCGATCGGCGTCGAGCGACGGATCGAACGTGCGCGCGGTCGGCCCGCTCGATGGCTGCGCGCGCACGAGCTGTTTGGCCAGCGTCTTGGCGCGCGAGTCGTCGGTCACCACCGCCGGCGCCGGGTGAAAGCCGCCGTCGATCAGCCGCTCGACGTCGCGCCATTCGGGCGGCACGTTCGCGCGCGCTCTCTCCTCGTCGCCGATCTCCGCCATCCACTGCCCTACTCGCCTCGTCACCGTGCGCGCCTCGTCGCCGGACGGCTCGCGATCCGTTCCGTCCCCGCTGCGGCGCGTCCTTCCGCCCCAATTCGGCGCGGCGACTCCCGCCTGCGCGCGCAGCGTTCCTTCCGGGAACAGCTCGATCGACCCGCCATTAACGCGGCCGCCAACGTCTTCTCTTACGCTGCCGCCAACGAACGGTTTTTCATTCACGCTTTTCGACGCTCGTGGCCCGATTCGGGTTTGCGCCGTCGACGCGGCGGCCGTCATGGCTCTGGTGCGCGTCTTTGTTTGCGAAGCCGTTTGTGTTTCGGTTTGCCTCCTGCTTTGCGGGACGCTTTGAGTTTTCAGCGTGCCACTTTCAATGACGATCTCGATCGGCCGGACCGGCCGCTCGCGCCGCAGCATCGCCAACACGCCCGCGTGCACCGCCACCGAAACACAGATGAACAGCGCCCCGCGCACCTCTTGCTGAGACCCGCGCGGCGGATTCTCGGTTGCGCGCGCTCAGCGAACGGCGAGCGCGCCGTGATCGACGCCACGCCTCGCTCAGCCGCGCGTCGCCGGCGCTGCGCCGCTCAACGTCGGCGATGAAGCGCGCTCACGGAAGGCGCCGCGTGACGCGCTCGATGCTGCGCGCCCGCCCGCTCTCGTCGTCGACGTCGACCAGCACCGCGCGCAGCTGCAAGTTGCCCTCGGCGAGCTTGTACCCGACCGGCCGGTTGGTGACGAACTTCTTCACCGAGCACTCCGGATCGATACCGATCACGGACGCGTACGGCCCGGTCATGCCGACGTCGGTGAGGTACGCGGTGCCCCGCGGCAGGATCTCCTCGTCGGCGGTCGGCACGTGCGTATGCGTGCCCCACACCGCGCTGACGCGGCCGTCGAGGTGCCAGCCCATCGCGCGCTTTTCGCTCGACGCCTCGCCGTGCACGTCGACCAGGACGACGCGCGCGCGGCCGCCGATCTCGCCGAGCGCCCGCTCGACGGCGTGGAACGGATTCTCCACCGCCTCCATGAAGGTGCGCGCGATCAGGTTCACCACCGCGAACGAGCGGCCGTCGGCGAGCGTGTAGACGCCGAGCCCGCGCCCCGGCGCGCCCGCCGGATAGTTGTACGGCCTGAGCGCGCGCGGCTCGCGCTCGAGGTAGCCGCCGTACTCGCGGTGCTTCCAGGTGTGATTGCCGCCGGTGATCGCGTGCGCGCCGACGGCGAACAGATCGTCGGCGGTCTCCGGCGTGGTGCCGAGCCCGCCGGCCGAGTTCTCGGCGTTGGCCACCACCACGTCCACCGCCAGCTCGCGCACGACCTCGGGCAGGAGCGCGCGCAGCACGTCGCGCCCCGGTTTCCCGATCACGTCCCCGATGCCGAGGACGCGCATTACTTGGCGTAGTCGACCGAGCGCGTCTCGCGGATCACGCACACGCGGACCTGGCCGGGATACGCCGCCTCGTCCTCGATGCGCTTGGCGATGTCCTTGGCCAGGAGCAGCGACTGCTCGTCGGAGACTTGCGAGTTCTCGACCAGCACGCGCACCTCGCGGCCGGCCTGGATGGCGAACGCCTTCTGCACGCCGGCGAAGCCTTCGGCCAGCTTCTCCAGATCGCCGAGGCGCGTGACGTAGGACGCGAGCAGCTCCTGGCGCGCGCCGGGGCGCTGGCCGGAGAGCACGTTGGCCGCGTCGACGATGTGCGACAGCACCGAGCTCGGCGCCTCGTCGCCGTGATGTTGCGCGATCGCGGCGCACACCTGCGGCGACTCGTTGAACTTGCGCGCCAGCTGCGCGCCGACGGTGGCGTGCGGCCCTTCGACCTCGTGATCGACGCCTTTGCCGATGTCGTGGAGCAGCCCGGCGCGTCGCGCCAGCTTGACGTTGAGCCCGAGCTCGCCGGCCATGATCCCGGCGAGCAGCCCGACCTCGATCGAGTGCTGCAGCAGGTTCTGCGCGTACGACGCGCGCCACTTGAGCCGTCCGAGCGCGCGCACCAGCTCCGGATGCACCTTGTGCAGCCCGAGATCGAACACCGCCTGCTCGCCCGCCTCCTTCGCCTGCGCCTCGACCTCGTCGGTGCACTTGGCGACCACCTCCTCGATGCGCGTCGGGTGGATGCGCCCGTCGGCGATCAGCCGCGTCAGCGCCAGCTTGGCGATCTCGCGCCGCACCGGGTTGAAGCACGAGATGATCACCGCCTCCGGCGTGTCGTCGATGATCAGATCGATCCCGGTGGCCGCCTCGAGCGCGCGGATGTTGCGCCCCTCGCGCCCGATGATGCGCCCCTTGAGATCATCCGACGGCAGCTGCACCACGCTGACCGTGCGCTCGGTGACGTACTCGCCGGCGTAGCGCTGGATCGCGGTGCCGAGGATGCGCTTCGACTTCTCCTCGGCTTCGCTCTTGGCCGCGTCTTCGATGCGCTTGATCTCGACGGCGGCGCTCTTGCGCGCCTCCTCGATCACCTGCGCCTCGAGCGCCTTGCGCGCCTCCTCCGCCGACATGCCGGCGAGCTTCTCGAGGCGCTGCTTGGATTCGTTGAGTAGCTCCTCGGCGCGCTTGGCGGTGGCCTCGGCCGCCTGCTCGCGGCCGGCGACCGTCTTCTCCTTGCGCTCGAAGTCCTGCTCGCGGCCGGCGAGCGTGCCCGACTTCTTGGCCAGCTCCTCCTCGCGGCGGCGCAGCGCCTCTTCGCTCTTTTGCAATTCGGAGCGGCGCTCCTTCACCTCGCGCTCGGCTTGCGCGGTGGCCTCGAGCGCCTTCTCCTGCGCCTCGAGCGCGGCCGCGCGTTTGAGCTCGGCCGCCTCGGCGCGCGCCGACTCGACGAGCTTTTGCCGCTCGGCCTCGGGCATGGCGCTCTTGGGGCCGGCGAGGAGCCTGGTCCCGAGCAGCGCGCCGACCACCAGCGCCGCTGCGCACAGGACAATCCCGATCGCTATCGTCACGACTGCACCTTCAAGACTGCACCTCCCCGGGTGCGTGAGCGGAGCGCGCGCCGGTCGGGCGGGCTCCGTCGGGGGTCACGATCAAATCGACCGGCTCGTCGCCTTCCTGGCGCGGCAGCCCGTCGAGCAACTGGAACGAATGAGCCAAACCGATGCGCAGCGTGCGCGGCGAGCCGGCGAGCGCGCGGTCGTAGTAGCCGCCGCCCTGGCCGAGGCGGTGCCCGTCGCGATCGAACGCTACGCCGGGCACGAGCACGACCTCGCACGCGTCGAGCGCGATCGCGGGCGCGTCGGGCCGCGGCGCGGGAATGCCGTACGTTCCCAGCGCCAGCTCGCCGACGCGGGCGGCGTGGAACACCAGCCGCTCGCCGTCGACGCGCGGATAGGCCACGCGGGCGCCGCGCGCGTGCAGCCGCTCGGCGGTCTGCGCCGGATCGATCTCGCCGCGCCGCGCCGCGTACACCGCCACGTGCTGCGCGCCGTCGAGCACGGGCAGCCGATCGAGCCAGCGGCAAACTGCCGCAGACGCCGCGCGCACCTCGGCCGGGGCGAGCGCCGCCCGTTCGGCTCTGAGCCGAGCTCTCAGCTCGTCCTTTCTTGCGCGTACGTCGTCCACGGCCTTCGGCACCTCGTGCTCCCGGCCGCCGGTGAGGTCCTCACGGACCCCGCTGCTTCCCCTGGGCTACGGCGGCGATCCGCCGCGCTCCACCATCCACGTCGCTATCTTCACCGGGTACTGGGCCCCATGGGAATGACAGTCAGGATCTATGATGAACACTCGCCCGACGGCGAATGATTGGCCGATCACGATTTGACCTCGCGGTCGAGGAACTCGCGGATGGCGCGCGACTTGTCCCGCACGCGCGCGCGCAGCTCGCGCCGCCCGCGCTTCTCGCGCTCGAGCTCGTCGGCGAGCTGCAGCGCCGCCAGCACCGCCACCGCGTGCGGCGCGGCGGTCTTGGCGCCCCGCTGCACCTCGCGCATCTTCTCGTCGACGAGCGTCGCCAGGCCCTGGACGTAGGCCTCTTCGGCATCGCTCTTCAGCGTGAAGCGTTGCCCGGCGATGGTGACGGCGACGGAGCGTTTCAAGCGAGCCTGGTCCTCAAGTTAGTCAAACACCCGAGTTTATCTCGTGACCTCGCTGTGTCAACGGCTACACGGTCAGGGTGGTGACCTGGTTCGGGCCAAAGTGCCCCAAGTTGCCTCCGATGGAGAATTCGGTCGAGCCACTCACGAAGCGCTTTCCGTACGACGGCAGTTCGGGTGATCGAAGCGCCCGTCGACGCGGCCAGCTTGTAAGCTCCACCTGAACCGTGCCGACGCCCCTGTCATTCCGCGGTCGAGTCACTGGCCCCTCCTCGCAGAGCCTCGCCTTGAGCGTGGCGGAGGCGGAGTGTACGCTCCCCGCTCGACGCTCAGGAGGCTCGCCTGCTGTCGTTCCCCCCATTTCGCCTGGATCTCGACACGGAGCGTCTGTGGCGCGACGACAAGGAGGTTCAGCTTCGTCGCAAGCCGTTCGCGATCCTTCGCTACCTCGTCCAGAACCCGCAACGGCTGGTGACCCAAGCGGAGATCGTGGAGGCCGTGTGGGGGAAGATCGCGATGAGCGAAAGCTTGCTCCGAACCCATGTTCGCGATCTGCGCGGCACCCTTGGTGAGGGTTTCGTCGAGACCGTTGTGGGGCGCGGCTATCGCTTCGCAGCCGGCATCGAGCAGGTGTACGAAGACCGTGCGTCGGTCGGCCACCAGGAGTCGCCGGCGGAGACCATCGCCGAACGCGTCGTCGGACGAGACCGAGAAATCGAAGCTCTTCTCGCCGCGCTGCGGTCCGCCCGCGACCATCGCCGCACGACTGTCTTCGTGACGGGAGAGGCGGGCGTCGGCAAGACGACGCTCGTCGACGCATTCCTCGAGACCGCCGGCACCCGGGCGTCGCTCGTCGGTCGTGGCGCGTGCGTCGAGCAATACGGGACGGCGCAGGCATTTCTCCCGGTGCTCGACGCAATCGGCACGTTATGCCGAGGTCGTGACGGTGCGCGCGCCATCGATGTGTTCACCCAGCACGCGCCCACGTGGCTCGCGCAGATGCCGGGGCTCGTGAGCGCCGCTCGGTTCGCCGAGCTGCAGCGCCGTGCGAGCGGCGCCACGCAGGCGCGCTCGCTCCAGGAGCTTGCGGAGGCGCTCACTGCATTGAGCGCCCACGCCCCAGTGATCCTCGTCTTCGACGATCTCCACTGGACCGACCCATCGACGGCCGAGATCCTTGCGTTCATGGCGAGCAGGCGCGAGCCAGCGCGATTGCTCATCCTCGGCACCTATCGACCCGCCGAGGTGCCACGCGGGCACCCCGTTTCGAAGCTCACGGGCGAGCTCGTCGCGCATCGGCAGGCGTCGACCATCGCGCTCGACGGTCTCGGCATCGAGTCCGTCGACGCCTACCTGGCGAAGCGTTTCCCGAACCACCGCTTCCCGCCCGCGTTCACCGGAACGCTCCACCAATCGACGGGCGGGAATCCTCTCTTCCTCACGACATTGGTGGACGATCTGGAAGCGCAGGGCCTCCTCCGCAAGCGTGACGGCCAGTGGGAGCTTGCGACGAGCGTGCAAGACGTCGCGGCCCGGCGGCCCGACAGTATTCGCCGGCTGATCGACACGCAGATCGATCGATTGCCAGCGGTCGAACAGAGAATCATCGAGGTAGCGGCGGTCGCCGGCATGACCTTCACCGCCGGGCTGGTCGCCTACGCGCTCGACGCCGACGCCGACGGCGTCGACTCGGCGTGTGAGTCGCTCGCGAACGAGCGACGACTCCTCCGCTACGTCGGGACCGAGACCTGGCCGGATGGCACGATACAATCGCGGTACGCATTCGGCCACTCGCTGTTCGAACACGCGGCGCGGATGCGGAGCACGTCGGCGACGGTCCGAGCGTGGCATCGAAAACTCGGGGAGCGGCTCGAGGCGGGTTATGCGCACCGAGAAGAAGAGGTCGCCGCGGAGCTGGCCGTGCACTTCGAGAGCGGACAGATACCGGCGAAGGCCGCCCGCTATCACCTCGCTGCGGGAGACCGCGCAGGCCTGAATCGCGGATTGCACGAGTCGATCACGCACTACCAGCGCGTCCGCGCGCTCACCGACGGCTTGCCGGAGAGTCGAGAGCGCGACGCGCTTGGGATGCGCGCCGCGCTCGGTCTCGGTTGGCGGCTGTATGGGCGTGACGGATTGACGGACGATGCGCTTCCGCTCCTGGAGAAGGCGAGAGCGCTCGCGGCACGCCTCGACGACAAGGCGTCGCTCGCAGATGCGCTGATCCGCCTCGAAGTGCTGAGCCTGGTGCGCGGGGACCTGCGCGCGGCGAGCGGCCATGCGCGCGCGGCCGCCCCGCTGCTCGAGCATCTACCCGACGCGCTTCGCGCGTTCGCCGACGAGTTCGAGGCGCTCACGGTGCTCATCCGCGGGGATCTCGAGGACGCATGCCGGCGGTTCGAGGCGATCGGGATCATCCGCCTGGCGGAGGGGGCACCGGCGCCGGAGGCCGAGGAGGCGCGCATCGCCGCCATGGCGTGGGGCGGCTATGCGCTGTGGCTGGCGGGAAAACCGGATCAGGCTGTCACGTTGGTGCGTCGAGGTTACGAGGCTGCCGACGCGCTGAAGGATCCCTGGGAGCTTGCGGCGGTGCTGAGCGACTGGGCCACGCTGCACGCGTGGCGCCGCGAGCCGGCGAAGGCCAAAGAGCTCGCGCAGCGCTCCCTCGAGCTGGCTGGACAGGGGACGTTCGGCCTGTGGACGCGGCGCGCGGACCTCGTGCTCCGTTGGGCCGAGGCGGTGCTCGGTACGCCGCTCTCGGAAGAGCGCGCCGGTGAGGTGGAAAAGCCGTGGGAAGGCTTTTGGCACGGCCGAACGATGGCCTCCGTGCTCCTCGCCGCCACGTACGCCCGCTTGGGTCGCACGGAAGAAGCGCTGGAAGTGGTCTCAGAGGCGCTCGCCTCGATCGAGACGAGCGAAGAGCGTTGGCTCGAGTCGGAGCTTCATCGTCTTCGAGGAGAGCTTCTGCAGTCGAACGACGCTGCGGAAGCGGAACGCTCGATCGCAGCAGCGCTCGAGATCGCGCGCAAGCAGTCCTCGACGTCCCTCGAGCTGCGCGCGGCGCTGAGCCTTCACGCCATCACCTCCGGAGCGAAGAAGAAGCGTGCACGCGCGGACGTCGCCCGAGCGCTCTCGCGCATCACGGGCGGCACGGACGCTCCGGACGTGGTCGAGGCGCGCAAAGTCGTCGAAGCGAAATAATTTGTCGCGTTTTTCACGGAGGTCAACTCGGCCTCCGCCTAGGTTCCAGGACAGCGTCGAGCTGTTTGTCGACGGTGGCGCAGCGCAGGTGTGACAGGAGGAGACCCATGAAAACCGCAACCGAGCTGATGAGAGCCTATACCGCCACGATCCGGGAGCCGGCCGCGGTCGCTGCGCTGTTCGCGGACGACGGTGTCCTCGAGCTGTATACGCTGAACCTGCGCGCGCAAGGGCCGGCGGAGATCGAGCGTTTCATCGCGGACCTGTTTACGAAGGTGCCGGACTTTCGCTTCCACGACATCCGGATCTTGATCGAGACGCCGGATCGAGCGTTCGGCGAATACTCTGTGGAGGCCAAGGTACTGTCGACTGGCAAAGTGTACCGACAGACCTACGCTGGGTTTCTGGTGGCCGAGGGCGGCAAGATCAAGCTGCTGCGCGAGGCATGCGATACGCTCGCTGCTGCGCGCGCGTTTGAAAAGTAGCTCCCGATCATCCCTTGCTGGCGAATGTCATCGACGAGGTCAGCTCCACGCTGAAAAACAGCTTGGTGGCATTGGCCGTAGTGTCCGTATCGCTTTCAATTGAATCACCACTTGCGCGCGCGGAGGCAACTTCACGAATGAACGCCGTTCAGCTTCTTCAGGAGTACACCAGACGCGTCTCTCCAGAACATGTCGACGAGGTATTTGACCTGTTCTCCGACGACGCACTTCTCGAGTTTCCGTTTTTCAAATCGATTGGAATTGGCGACCACCTGACTGGAAAGGAGGCAATTCGCAAGCAAGTTGCCCCGTTCATCAAAAGCGAAACAGAGAACTTCAGATTCCACGACATCAAGATCTGGGCATCAGCCGATCCGGACCGCGCTTTTGGCGAATACTCCGTTACCGCAAAGATCAAATCGACGGGCCGAATGTACATTCAAACATATGTGGCCCGCTGCGAAACGAAGAACGGAAAAATCGTTCACCTCGTCGAATACGGAAACCCGATCAATAGCGCTATCGCGATCTTTCCCGGGGGTCTTCGAGACCTGACTATGAAGAAATGAGTTCGATCCTGGTGAGCGGAGGTAACAGCGGCATCGGCCTCGCGGCCGCGCGGGAATTCGTGCGCGCGAGCCACCGCGTCGTTCTCCTCGGACGCGACCCGAACAAGGGTAAGGAGGCCCTCGAGTCCCTGGGTGACGCGCGCAACCGCGCCTCGTTCATCGCCGTCGACCTCTCGACACACGAAGGTGTTCGAGGGGCGGCGAAGCGTGTCCTCGCCGAGAACGACTCGTTCGACGCGGTCCTCCACTCGACCGGCGTCTTCACGACTGAAGACGTGCGAACGGTAGACGGGCTCAATCTCTTCTTCGCAGTCAACTACCTGAGCCGTTACCACCTCACGCAGCTCCTCTTGCCCGCCTTGCGCCGTGTCGAGCGAGCGCGTGTCGTAATGATGACCGCGAGCGTCTCGGTCTCGACGCCGATCGACGTTCGACAGTTCCCCAGATTCGAGCCGTTCGACTTGTGGCGCATGCGGTTGCCGATTCAGGTCGCCAATCACCACTATGCCGCCCATCTCTCGCGAAGCGAGCCTGGGCTCCTGGCTGGTGTCATCAATGCGGGTAGCGCGAAGACGGACATCTTGCGCTCGATGCCGTGGTACATGCGAGCGATTGCGACCGTTGTGGTCCCGATATTCTTCAACTCGATTGCAGAGTCGGCTCACAACGCCGTCGAGGCCTGCTTACGCGACGATTGGGCCGCTGCGACCTATTGGGAAAAGCCGGGGAACTTCGAACACCGTACGCCCATCGTTCTCGACGAGACCGTCACGCGTCGGCTCATGCACGCGTCACGAGAGATCACTGGGGCGTAGTAGCTGCGTGTCGCGTCCTATTTGTCGCGTTTTTGACGACTGTCAACTCGGTCCGCCCCTACCTTCCAGCCCGTGATTGAGGAGGATAGGACAATGACCAATGCAGAGACCGTCGTGCGCCGCGCGTATCACGCGGCTGAGGGAAACGTCATGGACGTGCAGGGGTACATGGATCTGTTCGCCGATGACGGCGTGCTCAATGCCATGGGCCTGGGTAGCTACCGCGGCAAGCATCTGGGAGAGCCAGTTGTCTTCATGGCCAAGATGGCTCCCGACATTCACCGGGAGCTCCACCAGGTTCACGTCGTCGGGAACTTCGTCGCGATCGAGCTGTCGATTCGGGGCACCTTCACCGGGACGTTCGAGACGCCCGTAGGCGTCATCCAGCCGACCGGCGCCAAGATCGATATCCCGTGCGCCGACCTGTGGTATGTCGAAAACGGCAAGATCAAAGAATTCAACTGCTATCCCAGCTTCAACATCATGTTCGCCCAGATTGGCGTCCAACCTGACTTTGCGACCGCGGTCAAGCGCGGCAGGCCGTGAAGTAAATCGGAGTCTCGAGGCTCGGTTCGTCATCCGGAGCGCGGACCGCCGAGGCAACGAACTATTCGAGCGCGGCACCCTCGAGCGCGGCGAGGCGAACCAACTCGGCGACGGAGTGCACGCCGAGCTTTCGGAGAATGCGCGCGCGATGGGTCTCGACGGTCTTGATGGCGACCGCCAGCCCCTCGGCGATCTCGACGTTGCTGCGTCCCCGCACCAGCAGATCGAACACCTCGCGCTCGCGCGGCGTGAGGCGCCCGAACGGCGCCGTTTCGTCGCCTTCGGCGCGCACGCCGGCCGGCGCGGGCGAGGGTTCGAGACCCTCCGCGCAATAGCGCCCGCCCGCCGCGACGCGGCGGATCGCCTCCACGATCTGCGCCTTCGGTTGACTCTTCAGCGCAAAGCCGGACGCGCCGGCGGCGAATGCGCGCGTGACGTAGTCGTTTCTCGCGTAGCCCGACAAAATCAAGATCCGCGCGTCCTCGTGCCCATCGAGGAGCCTCGGGATGGCCGCCACCCCGTTGGTGTCCGGGAGCGACATGTCGAGCACGATGAGCGCCGGCTGGGTCTCGCGCGCCACCTGGTACGCCTCGCGCGCGTCACGCGCCATGCCCACCACCTGCAGATCTTCGTAGTGGGCGAGCTCGGCCGCGAGCCCCTCGCGCAGAAACTCGTGATCGTCGACCAGCAAGATCGTCGTCTTCATGGTGCCACCATCTCGACGGTACAGCCGCCCGCCGATCGTCGCAATCCCGGAGCCTGTCAGCGGTCCGCCTCGACCGGCAGCTCGACGACGAAGCGCGCGCCGCGGCTCGGCTCGCCCTCGACGCGAATCTCGCCGCCGTGCGCCTTCACGATCTCGGCGGTGATGTAGAGCCCGAGCCCGAGCCCCGGCGTCGACGTGCGGTCGATGCGCTCGTACGGGCGAAAGATGCGCTCGCGCGCCTCGAGCGGGATGCCCTTGCCGCCGTCCTCGACGCTGAGGAGCGCGAGCGAGCCCCGGCGCGCGACCGCGACGCGGATCGGAGCGCCGGGGCCGTACTTCGCCGCATTCGAGATCAAGTTGGCGACCACCTGCTCGAGCCGGACCCGATCCCAGCGCCCGTACACCGGCTCGAGCTCGAGCTCGACCGACGAGCCGCTGTGGTGCAGGAGTTCGTCGGCGCGCTCCACGCTCACGCGCACCACGTCGGCGAGGTCGACCTGTTCGAACGAGAGGCTGAGCCGGCCTCCGCCGATGCTGCCGACGTCGAGCAGCTTCCCGACGAGATCGGTGAGCTGCTGCTTCTGCTTCTCGATGTTGGCGGTCAAGGCGAGCGCCCGCTCGAGCGCGGGCGGCGTGCTCTGCAGCGCGCGGCGCAACAGCAGGATCTGAAACTCGAGCGTGGCGAGCGGATTGCGCAGCTCGTGCGCGGCGATCGAGAACCGCCGATCGCGCGCTTCGATCTCGGTCCGCGCCTTGCGGTGCAGCTCCTCCTGCTGGAGGTGCCCGCGCAGATCGGTTGCGATGACACAGAAGAGCGCGAGGTCGCCGATCGACAGACTGCTCACCGAGAGCTGCACCGGCGTGCCCGTCGCCAGCTCGACCTCGGCGCGCGCGGAGCGCGAGTGGGCGCGCGCGAGCAGCTCGGCGACGCGCGGCTGGTCGCCGGCCGCCACCAACTCGGCGAGCGTACGCCCGCGCAAGAGCTCGCCGCCCGCGCCGGCCAGCGCGCCGAAGCACGAGTTGTGATAGGTGACGAGCCCGTCGGTGGTGGTCAGCGCCGCGCCTTCGTTCATCGCCTCGACCAGCAGGCGATACGGATGGCTGGGATCGCGGAACGTGAATACCTCGTCGCCGCCCTGCGGTCCCGCCACCACGACGGCGTCGAGCTGCCCGAAGCGCAGCGCGCGCAACGTCTCCGCCGCCTCGTCGAGCGTGACGGTCAATTCCCCGATTTGGATCTCGTGCTTCATGACGCCGTCCTCAAGTGAGCGCCTTCAGGTCGAGGCCGATCAGCACGCGCTCGGTGTTCGATAGATCGCCGATGATCTTCTTCAGCGGCGCAGGAAGTTTGCGCACCAGCGTCGGCACCGCAAGGATCTGATCGCCCTTGGCGAGCTGCGGTTTCTCCAGCAGATCGATTACCTCTACAGAATAGCGCCCGTTGAGATGGGTGTCGCAGACCTTCTTGAGATTTGCGAGCGCGGCGATCGATCGCGCGTTCTGGCCGGCGACGTAGAGCCTGAGCTCGTATTCGGCGGCGGGTTTGCTCTGCTTGCGGCTCATCGCCTGCTCGCTTTCCGCGGGCTCGGTTTGTTGCGCCGGCTTCGGGCCATCGCGCGCTCCGCCTCGTCCGCGCGGGCCGCGCGCCGCTCTTCGCCGGTCGCGGTCTGGCCGAGCTCGTTCTCGACGCCGCGCAGCTCGCTCTCGATCGCCGCCAACTGCGCCGCGAGCATCTTGCGGCGCGTCTCGAGCTGGCTCTCGCGCCGCGCCACTTCGGCGCGCCGCACCAGCTCCGCTTCCCGGTCGCGGGTCTCCTGCGCCAGGCGCGCCGAACCGGTCAGCACGCCGTGCTCGCCGAGGTAGGCGTCGCGCAGTTGAATACCGCGGCCCGTCAGCAGGAATTCGCGCACCTGATTGGAGTGACTCATCCCTCGCGACTTGAGCACCAGCAGCGTCCGGTTGCGTTCGCCCGCGATCTCCGTCTGGCGCACCATCAGCCAGGTGTCGATCAAGGATGAGATCCCGACGTCGGTCATCTCGATCGATCCGTTCG
>Ga0070741_10012468_pt1 | contig 15351 bp, 7 predicted proteins | sample Coa_R1_4_FD_66440 | JGI IMG/M metagenome (GOLD analysis project Ga0070741, IMG submission 66440) | Surface soil microbial communities from Centralia Pennsylvania, which are recovering from an underground coalmine fire - Coalmine... | ecosystem: Environmental > Terrestrial > Soil > Unclassified ... | reverse complement strand
AAGATGCACTTCCCTGAAGCCGCGAAGCACGGCAGCTTCTTCCGCGTTACGGAAGAGGAAGCGCAGCGGTTACTCGCGCGGCATGATCCGACGCCGGCAGATGCGTCGGCGCCATGACAGTTGAACGATTTGTTCCACGTGGAACATTCATTTGTAGGCCACTAAGAAATGTGGGAAACGCAGTTTTCTGTGGGTTTCGGATTACGATAGTTCGTTATCCGCGCAAAACTGTGGGAAACCATGTGCGCGACACCCCACGAAGTGCACATGTGGCCGAATATCGGCTCCAACCGCTAACTCTGTTCAGTCCTCGAAAAGCCAGTCCAGGTTGGGTTGGTGGTTGCTTTCCGGGTTGAAGCTGACGTGTGGAGTGATGTGCGTGTTTTCGGGGATGAAGCCGAGCACGACGTAGGCGCCCTTGCCAAGGTCCAGATCGTTTTCGCCAGCCGGCAGAGGCTTCGCCCAGACAGTAATTGGAAGGCCCTTGGCTTCTGAAACGGCGTCTGGAAGAACAATATTCCACTGCTCGGTGTCGGGTGAGACATTCACCTGCTTGCGTGAGTTGGACTTGAAGAAGCCAACAAGAATCTGCGCCGGTTTATCCAGGGTGAAGTGGATCGGCGTGTCCTGATGCGTGGAGACGTGAATACCTTTCAGACCATCGAGTTCCGGAACTACAGAGGTGATGGGCGCGTCGGCATCGCTGTAGAGGCTTGCGCCTTTGGCGACGGTAAAGACTTCGCCGCCGCCGGGCTGCAGGGTGAATCCGACCTCAGGCAATTCGTGCGGCTTGGCCTCGGAGATTTGGGAGCCGGAGCGCAGAGCGGCGAGTCGGCTGTCGAAGGTTGCGAGTTCTTTCTGGTAGACGGGGAGGAGATCGCGCCAGTGGTTCGTCTTCGGTCCGCCGCGTACGGGAATCTGACGCTGCGAGGTTTCCATTCCAGCCGCATTTCGGTAGGTTTTGTCGGTTAATTGAGTGAGTTGTGTGAATTCTTCGACGGTTTGTGCGAGGAATGTGCGTGCTTGCGTGAGATCGGAGAGGTTGTGGTCGTAGCCGTAGCGCATGACCAGCGCGGCGGCCTGTACCTTCGCGTTGTAGAAGGCCATCAGGTACTGGATCGCGCGCATGTCGTCGAGGATTCGCTCGTACTCAGGCTTTCCATCGGCCGCGATTCCGGGCGCGGCGGCTTCGGCTTCTTTGACGGCTTCCGTGGATTTTTGCGCGGCGTCGTCCGCAACGCTGAGCGGGTTTTCACCGTGATGCTTTACGCCGTGAACTTCGTTGGCGACCCACTCGTCGAGGCGTTCGCCGTCAGGTGCATCTGCAGTCCAGAGAGTTTGAGCTGGGTTGAAGCGCGCCGCGTCGATGAGCTGCGGCATGGTCATGCCGAGTGAGAGGACTTCGCGGTTGCCTTCGGTGACGCCAAGGCGGCGAATGACTTCAGGAGCGCATTGGCCTGAGAGCTCGTAGGCGGCGAGAAGATGGGCTCCAGTCTGCATCTGCTCGGGTGTAGGTTTGTGGGTCTCGGACGCGATGGTCTGGATGCTTTCGAGACCGACCACGCGATTGCTATGTCCTTGCGCGTTTACTCCGCCGGGAACGGCGAAGCGGCGCGCGAACTGCTCGCTCCAGTAAGTTTGTTCGAGGGCGGGATCGCGCTCAGGATTCCAGGCGTAGCGCGCCCAGGTTGCGAACCAGATCCAGTCGCGGTCGGTCTGGATGAGCAGCGGTTCGGTCTTGTCCGCGCTGTAGGGCCAGTCCCAGTACCGGAGTGGGTAGACGTGCACACCGCGGATGCCGAGGCGGATGAAGTTGCTTTCCGTCTGCCGAACGAAGGTCGGATCGCCCCAGCGGAACGGTTCGAGGTTGGAGAGCAGGTGGATGTTGACGATGGTGTCGTTGGATTCCTTAACCATCGACTGGAATTTTTCTTTTACGCTGCCGCGGATGTTGGTCCAGGTGAGCGATTCGCCGTTCCACTTCCACATGGTGTCGATGTTGGAGTAGAGCGGCTTGGCCTCGGCCATGGCTTGATCGATATCTGTTGCGTGCGCCCGGACAACGATTGGCGGCTGTGGCACAGGATGACCGACTGCTTTCTCTTCTTCAGCCAATCCGTCGAGCACGCCGGGAATGATGGTCTTCGAAAGCCACTCAGGGCCGTAGTGCGGGCCCATCGCTTCGCCTAGTGTCATGAAGATGCCGACGTTTGGATAGTTGCGGATGAACTCGGAGATGCAGTAGCGCGTGTAATCGCTGGCCAGCGGCGTTGGTGCGGAGAGATGGTAGGGAACGTTGTGAGCGCGCGCGAAAGCGTGGGACAGATGGATGTTGTAGAAGCCCTGCAGAATCCAGATGCCGCGCTTGTCGGCTTCGGCAGTGATCCAGCGGAACATCGCGATGTTCTGCTCAAGCTGCGCGGAAGGAATCTCCTGCGCTTCGGGGTACTTCGGCAGCTTGAGTAGCGATGTGAAGGGGTGGCCGTTCCAGAGAAAGAGTGCGTTGGTGCGCTGCTCGGCGAGTTGATCGAGATACCGCGTCCACTCGGCCTTGTCATAGAACCAAGGAAAATCTTTGGGCATGTAGGGGTAGTCGTACTCGGCGCCTTCGTAGGTGATCTGGGGCTTCTGCAGGCCAATGACAGCGCCGCGGATGCGCAATTGCGGATGGTCTTCAAAGTCGAGCTGCTTTGGCAATGTGCCGGAGGCGTGGATGCGGTCGATGAGTTCTTCAGCACCGTACAGAACGCCGGAGGGATCGGAGCCTTCGATCACGATGTTGTCGCCGATGCGCTTGAGGACGAAGGCTTCCTTCGCGCCGGGCCACAGATCGGGAACGTTTTTGCTGTAAGAAGCGAGGAGGGGATCGTTCTCGACGGCAAGGAGAATTCGCTCGTTGCCGGGGAGATGCTCGATTGCGGTGCGAAGACGTTCGGCGGCGTAGTGTTCGCGTGGGGTGGCGTGCGTGGACACTTCGATGCGCGGAGCAGCAAAGGCGGTGAGCGGTGCGGCGAGAAAGACCAGGGAGAGAAGCAAGGAGCGCATGCGTCGAAAACCTTGACGTAAGTTAGTCGGGGATTTCAGGAGTGGGGGCTTTGCCGCTGGGCTTGCCCACGACGTCGGAGACTTTGCGGAAGACGATTGCCTGATATGGCTTGCTCGGCAGATCGATGCGTGACTTGCCAGAGAATGTGCCTGGCAGCTTCTTTTCGGTCATCGCGAACGGATCGATCAGGCTGCCTTCGAAGTTGACGGTGTTGGCCAGCGGGAACTCGTAGCGTGCGGGGCGGTGGTAATCGAAGTACCAGAGGTAGAGCTGATTGGGCGTGCCGGCGGAGAGATAGTAGGAGCCTTCGAATTCGTTGAGGCCAACGTTCGTGCAGCGCGCGACGAGGTCATGCAGAAACTTGATGCGCGGAGCGGAGTCGCCGCGAAGACGGCCGGCGTCGGACCAGCTCGATTCGTGCGCGTGCGGACCGGAGTCTGCAGAGATGAAGACCTCGCCGTGCGTGGCGTAGCTGCCGTAGATGACGGCCAGCCAGAAGCGGCGCGTCATCTCTTCCGCGGAGAGATTGCCCCAGCGGCGTTCGACGTCGCCTTCGTACTGAATCTCGTCATAGATGATGGGCTTGTTCCAGGCGAGGCGTCGCTCGGCGGATTTTTCGAAATCGTAGCTCTGCAGACTGGCGTGTGTGCACCAGGGTTTGGAGTGGTCGTAGATGACGCGGGAGTGATGAATGGAACGCAGGTGGCTGTAGGGATCTTCGGACTGCACGACGCGAAAGAAGTGGTCCCAGTCGGACATGGTCTTGGCGCGAACGAGGTCGTACTCGTTGGCGATGGACCACCAGACGTTGCGAAAGGCGGCAAGACGCGCGATGACGTAGCGGAGATAGAAGTCGTCGACGTCGTCGGGCATCGCCTTGTAGCCCCAGGCGTCGTAGGGGTGGAAGAGGATGCAGTCGGCTTCGATACCTGCGGCCTGGAGTTGGAGCAGGCGGCGCTCGAGACGCTGGAAGTAGGCGGGGTTGAAGCGGGTGTAGTCGTTGGCTTTGCCGGTTGCGTCAGGCGTGCCGTTGGTGGGAAATGGCAGGCTCTCCAAGCCGTGCAGGGGACCTGACCCGAGGGGCTTGGGGAGAACGCACGCGCGGGTTTTGTTGAAGTTGGCCGTCATGCCGGCGAGCGAGTTGGCGGCGTTTTCGTCCGAGGTAAAGAAGAAGGCGTATGTTGTGGTGCCAAAGGGAAAGTAGGGCGTGCCGTCGGCGTGCTCGAAGTGGAACTGGTGAGCGGTAGTGACGGGGCCATGGTTGCCGGGCTTCGGCGGGGTGCAGGTGAACCGTCCGGTGTGGCCGTTCAGCTCGGCTGCCGAGCTGGTGGTCTTGTAGGTCCAGGCGCCGGGCGTATCGGGCATGAAGCGGATGCGGAAGCTGCCATCGCCGTCGTAAAAGCCTTTGACCTCAACGATGCGGTGCTCGTGGGTGAACTGCGCCGAGAGGGTGACATCGCGGAAGGGATTACCAGTGGAGGGGCCTTTGAGAGAAATTTCGAACAAGCCCCATTGCTCGGTTTCGCCGGATTCCGCGGGAGCGACATGCGGTTGTGCAGAGAGGAGTGGCGTGTTGAGGGCCGCGGCGACGGCAGTCGCGCCGCCGAGTTTCAGCACATCTCTGCGATGCATGCGGGTCCTTTCGGGCCGAGTCTTGGCGCTCCGGCTTCGGCAATTGAAAATTATGTACCAAATCTGGAATATACGCGATATCTTACAATAGCGTCCGACCGGGAGGACGCGTACGGCGCAGCTCCGGCGGAAGACAGGGTCATGATGGCGACGAATTCGACAACAAAGAAGACTGTGCGGCGGCGGATCCCGAAGTGGGCACTCCAGAATGGCGACGGAGCACCGGGCGATGAGGTTTATTACCTGCGCTCGATTGGGCGGGCATTGGATGTTCTGGACTGCTTTGATGGCCAGACACCATTGTCGCTGAAGGAGATCAGCGCGAAGATGCGGCTGCCAGAGTCGACGCTGTTCCGCGTGCTGCGGACGCTGGAGCGCCACGAATACCTGCAACAGGACCGCGATGGGACATATCAGTTGTCGCCGCGGCTGATCTTCGGCTGGCTGGTGCGGGCGGCCGACCATGTGCGCGAGGTGGCCCGGCCAGAGATGGAGCGGCTGGTGAATACGTTCAATGAGACGGCCAGCCTGGCGTTCCTGTTCGACGACCGCATTCACGTGCTGGACTGCATGGAGACGTTCCACGAGATCCGGATGACGAATAAGATCGGGCGGGTGCTGCCGCCGCATTGTTCGGCGCTGGGCAAGGCGATAACTGCCTTTCAAGACAGGCGTTTAGCCGACCGGATGCTGGAAGTGTACGGGCTCACGGCGCGAACCGACCACACCATCACAGACCGGCAGCGGCTATTCGCGGAGTTCAATGACATTCGGGAGCGCGGCGTCGCATGCGACCGCGAAGAATCGATCCGGGGCGGAATCTGCTACGCGGCAGCGATTCAGGCGGCGGGGAAGCCGGTGAAGGCGGCGATCAGCGTGTCGACGCCGACGACGCGGATGGATGCCGGGCGGGAGAAGGAGACCCGGGCTGCGGTTCTGCAGGCGGCGGCTGAGATCGGGCGCAGATTGTAGCCGCTTCCAGGCGAGTGGCAATTATCAGAACTTAATTTCCAAAATGCTTGACAGTCGTTCGCGGGCTTCGCTAGTTTTGTGAACGCGCGCAGAAATCTCCCGCGAAAACTCCAGGAGTTTCACGAAATGAAACGCAGCGTCCTTATTCCCCTTCTCTGCTTCACTGCAATCGCCTATGGCCAGGAAACACGTTCCACGCTGACAGGTCATGTATCGGACCCATCGGGAGCGAGGATTCCGGACGCAACTGTCCGTGTGACGGACACCGACACGGGTGTGGTCACGAATGCAAAGTCGAACTCTGCCGGCGACTACACGGTGCCGTTCCTGCAGCCTGGAAAGTACCGTGTGGATGCGTCGCATGAGGGGTTCAAGAACTACACGCATGCAGGTCTGATTCTGCAGACTGAGCAGACAGTGACGGAGAACATCACGCTGCCGGTTGGTGGGACGAGCGAAACAGTGACGGTGGAAGGGGCGACACCCCTGATCGATACGGCAACCGCCGGCACGGGAGATACGCTGACGGCAGAGCAGGTGGAAGAGCTTCCCAGCAATGGCCGTTCACCGCTCGGCTTCGCCCATCTCGAATATGGGGTAGTGGCCAAGGGCAAGCACTCGGAGTCGCAGACCACACCCTTCGGCAACTCGACTGCCGATGACTTCTCGATCGGCGGCGGGGCCTCCTCATCAAACGAGTTGCTGCTTAACGGAACGCCCAATATGCAGGATTCGAGCCGTCTTGCCGGCTTCAGCCCGGAGCTCGATGCTGTCGATGCGGTGCACGTGGACCTGTTTTCCGCGAATGCGGCCATGGGCGACTCCTCGGGAGGCGTGGTCAATATCACGACCAAGTCCGGCACCAACCAGTTTCACGGGACGGCGTCGGAGTACTACGGCGGATCCCGTCCGCTGACCGCGAAGCCCTATTTCACGCCCCCGGGGCAGCAGACTTCCTCCACGCACTACAACCAGTTCGGTGCAACCATCGGCGGTCCGGTGTGGATTCCGCACGTGTTCAACGGCCGAGACAGGGCGTTCTTCTTCTACTCGTTCGAGGGATATAAGGGTTCTAAGCCGGCAACGACGATCACCACCGTGCCCACCGCTGCCGAGCGCACCGGAGACTTTTCCGCGTTGTACAACCTGGGCCAGTCGATGAAGGCGACGACCTACACCCGCTGCACGGTCAACGGCACAAAATACACGGCGACCTACAACCCCTACCAGCTCTTCAGTCCCTATACCGCAACTCCCGATCCCCAGTGCCCGGGTCAGTATCTGCGCACTCCGATAGCCAATGACAACCTGACGGCTGCCGGCTTTACATTGAGCCCCATCGCGCAGGCGTATCTTGCCAAGGTGCCGCTGCCCAACTACACCGGGTCGTCGCTCACCGCCGACGGGGAGAACAACTATTTTGCAAGCGATCCGACAGTCGACAATTACATGTCGCACGAAGGCCGCTTCGACTATAACTTCTCCACGCGCAACCGTTTCTCGTTCGAAGCGCATGAGAGCAAATACGACAACAGCCAGAGCAACATCTTCTACAACGCGCTGACGGGCACCAGTTCCCGCGTGGTCCTGTGGGGCGGTTTCGTCGAAGACGTGCACCAATTTTCGCCGTCCACCAATCTGGATCTCCGGATGAGCCTCACGCGCTCGGAAAACACCTCCAACCCGAACAGCATCGGCATCAGCCCTACATCGCTGGGCTACGCTTCCTATCTCGCGGCGAACTCGACGGCGCTCGCCATCCCCGGTCTGACCTTTTCGGATAACGGCGTGGCAATCCCGAGCCTGAGCGGCAATCCCGGAAGCGAGGCGTACTTCGACACGATCCAGCTTTTCGGCAGCTTCAACAAGGTCATCGGACGCCACTCCCTGAAGTTCGGTCCGGATATTCGCTCCAATAAGGATTCGACACTCAGCCCGGGCGCGGCGAACGGAGGTTTTTCATTTAGCGCCAGCAATGGCGGTCCGATCACCTACGGAACTTCGGCTCCGGCTCCGCTGTTTGGTGGCGCCTTTGCTCAGTTCATGCTGGGGCTTCCGACCGGCGGCAGTGAAGCTATCGCGAACCGCTATCAGTACAACAACTGGTACATCGCCGGCTTCGCGCAGGACGACTGGAAGGTTCTTTCCAACCTCACCATCAGCATGGGCATCCGGCTGGAGCACGAGACGCCGATCACGGAGAGCAACAACCGCATGCTGGTGGGCTTCGACCCAACCGCCACGAACGCCGTGACGGCCGGCGCGGAGGCTGCTTATGCGAAGGCGCCCAGCAGCTATCTGCCTGCAAGCGCGTTCCAGCCGGTCGGCGGGCTGGTGTATGCCACTCCCGACCATCGCTCCTCGTACAGCACGGCTCCGATCTACGCCAGCCCGCGAGTTGGATTCTCCTACGCACCCGACGCGTTCCACGGAACACTCGCCATCCGCGGCGGATTTGCCGTATACCTCAATCCTTTCAATGACTATAACTTTGGGCAGAACTATGGCTACACCGCGACCACGGCGTTCGTTCAGTCCTATTCGGCATCAGGTATCCCGTCCTCCACGCTCGCGGATCCGTTCGACTCGTCCGTGAACCCCATCCAGTTGCCGATGGGCAATTCGCTTGGCGGGAACGTCAATCTCGGCAACAGCATCGTGTACATCAACCCGAATGTAAAGGTGCCTTACGTCGAGAAGGCCACGCTGGATATCCAGAAGCAGTTCGGCACGAACTGGATGGTCGAGATCGGTGGCTTCACGGCGCACTCCGTCCACCTTTCCTATAGCAACCAGATCAGCTCAACACCGCTGCTGCCATACCTCAGCCGTTCAAACTATTTCGACCCTGCGGCCAACCAGTTCTTCGCGACGCAGGTCACGAATCCGTTCCTTGGTTTGTACCCGAGCGCTTACTCGAGTGTCAGCCTTAACAAGAGCAAGACAATCGGCATCAGCTCGCTCCTGCAGCAATATCCACAGTACTCCACGGTGACTGAGCAGCTGGTACCTGGACAGAACGCGAACTTCAACGCGTTGAATGCGCGCCTAACCAGGCGGATGTCTCATGGTCTGCAGTTCGATATCAATTACGAGTGGTCGCGCCAATTGGGAGCACAGAGCCAGCTCAACCAGGGGGGACCTCTGTGGTACGGCGAAACTACCTCTGACTTCCCACAACACCTGTCTGTCACGGCGATCTACGAGCTTCCCTTCGGTCGCGGGAAAGCATTCTTCCACAACAGCCGCTGGGCGGACGAGGCGATTGGCGGATGGCGTGTGACCGGCATCTATCAGGCGCTGTCCGGCACTCCCATCCAGTGGGGCAAGACCGGCGACGGTGGCGTGATCTATACAGGCAACTGGCACGACTTCGACAATCACCCGCATCAGGCCAACGGGCAGCCTTCGTTCAATACGGCGAACTTCGACCGCGTCAAGGGGGACCAGCCGAACGGCAACAACTATCGTACGTTCCCGATGTACCTTCTTCGCTCCGATGCGACCAACAATCTTGATCTCTCGGTGCTGAAGAATTTCACTCTGGGTGAACGGTTCGTGCTGCAGCCGCGTGTCGACGCTTTCAACGCGCTGAATCATGCCCAGTTCAGCGCCGCGAACACGACACCGACGTCTGGTTCCTTCGGTGTGATCAACAGCCAGTTGAACCAGAGCAGGACGCTGCAGGGCGGCCTTCACATCTTGTTCTAGACGGCGGCACGTAATGAAAGAAGGGGGGAGCGCCTTGGTGCTCCCCCTTGCTTTGTAGTTGAGATTCGTTAGCTGAAGTGGAGAAGGTGGGTTGTGCCCGGCTCGGCTTCGAGTGTGAGGAGACCTTCGGGCGTGGATCGTGATTCGATTCGTTTGCCGTTGCGAAGTACGGCTGAGACCTGCTGGCCCTGCGGCACGGCGATGCGCAGAGTGCCTCGGGTGCTGGAGCGGAGGGTGGCTTCCGTCGCTCGTCCATTCGACCATGCCAGATCGATCTCCACTCCGCCCCGCGCGCGGAGACCGCAGAAGCGGCCGTTGAGCCACGCCTTGGGGAGTGCGGGTAAGAGGCGGATGATGTGTGGGGCTGATTGGCCGGAATCTTGTGGCGGAGTAAGTGGTGTTTCGGCGTGTGACTGCAGAAGCATTTCAATGAAGCCGTTGGGCGCACCGAGGTTGCCGTCGATCTGGAATGGCGAGTTTTCTTTTACACCGCAGACGTCGAAGAGATTGCCGCGTGTGCTGGCACGCAGGAGTGCGAGGATGTTCTCGTAGCAGGCATCGCCGTCGGCAAGCCGCGCCATGCAGTTGATGATCCAGGCGCGCGACCAGCCGGTGGATCCCCCACCAGCGGCGAGGCGCTTATCGAGCACGAGGCGCACGGCGCGGGCGAGCTCGGGTGTTCCCTGCACGGTGATCTGGTCCTCAGGGAAGAGGCCGAAGAGGTGGGAGATGTGGCGGTGGCCGGGCTCGTGGTCCTGGTAATCGACCTGCCACTCCTGCAGGCGACCGTCATGGCCTATCTGAAATGGTGGGAGCTGCGCCCACGCGTTGCGGGCCTTCGTGAGGAGATCTTCGTCGGTCGCGACCTGATTCTTGTAGTGTTCGGGTGCGAGCGTCTTCAGGTGATTGGCGCTCTCGAGAAGGCGCCAGAAGACCGCGCGCACGATGGAGATGTCCATCGTTGGGCCCATGCAGAGGTTGTAAGACTTGCCGTCTGGAAGTTGGTAGGCGTTCTCCGGCGAGCATGATGGGCCGGTGACCAGATGCCCGGTGTGCGGATCGCGCACGAGGTAATGGAGAAGGAAGATGGCGTGTTCGCGGAGAGCGGGATAGGTTTGCTCCGCGAGGAAGCGGATGTCTCCGGTGTCTGTGTAGTAGCGCCAAAGATGAAGAGATATCCAGTTGGCTCCCATGGGCCAGACGCCGCCACCGAGCGCATCGATCGGACCTGAGTCACCCCAGATATCCGTGTTGTGGTGAACGACGGAGCCGTTGGCGCGATAGATCTCCTTCGCAGTGAGTGCGCCGGTTGCGAGCGTCGCGTCAAGCAGATCGAACAGCGGAAGGTGCAGCTCGGCGAGATTGGCGCTCTCGGCGAACCAGTAGTTCATCTCGGTGTTGATGTTGATGGTGTACTTGGAGCCCCAGGGTGGATCGACGGACTCGTTCCAGATGCCTTGCAGATTTGCGGCGAGGGTGCCGGGTCGAGAGCTCGAGATGAGCATGTAGCGGCCGAACTGAAAGTAGATTGGCAGTAGATGGACGTCTTCGCCGCCGGCCTTGATGGCAGCCATGCGCTTGTCGGTCGGCGTGGATGCGTTGGGATCGGGGCCGAAGCTGATGGCGGCTCGGCGAAAGTAACGCTGATGGTCTTCGATGTGACGACGACGGAGTTCCGCGTAAGAGCGATGCGATGCTTGCGTAAGATTGCGATTTACGGCGGCGCGCATGGCTTCGGGATCGCCGGTGAGGACGTCAGCATCGACTCCGCTGGTTTTGCCTGGGTGGGCGGGATAGCGATAGCTGGTGGCACAGTCGATGAAGAGAGTGATGGTGTTGGCGTCTGCGATTTCAATTGCGGTGTTGTTGTTCTTTGCCGGCAGGATCTTGCCGCCTGCGGGGACGGCGAGCAGCTCTGCATGAAAGCGCACGCCGGTTTGATGTTCCTTTACAGGCAGGCCGGGGTTGTCGTGAACGGGAAGCGCCTGGCCTTGCATGAGGAGCCGATCGTTCGCGGATCGAGTGGTTTGGAAGCTGCCGGGGCGATCAAGCGTGAGTCGCAGATGCAAGGCTCCGGGCTTATCTGCGGTGAGCCGGACCACGATGACCTGATCCGGTGCGGAGGAAAAGATCTCTCGTGTGTAGCGGACGTCATTCTGGCGGAAGCTGACCTTGGCAAGCGCGGTGTCGAGATCGAGCTGTAAGCGATAGTCCTCGACGGTGACATCGGGTGTTAGACCCATCGACGAGAAGTCGAGATGGAGATCGCCGAGCGTCTGGTAGCAAGGCATGCGGCGTGGAATGGAGAGCACGTCAGTGATCGCGAGTGCCTGGGCCTCTGCGATGTTGCCGGCGAAGAGCAGTTCGCGAATGCGCGGGATGGCTGCGGCAGCTTTGGGGTTGTTGCGATCGCGGTTGGGCTCGCCGTCCCAGATGGATTCCTCGTTCAACTGGAGACGGTCGAGCCCTGGCACGCCGAAGACCATGGCGCCCAGCCGTCCATTGCCGACCGGCAGCGCGTCGGGCCACTTGGATGCAGGTTGCGCAAAGTGCAGCGTGTACGGGCTGGGTGGCTCATCGGACTGAGGCTGCAATGCCCGCAGATTTCGAACAAGACTGCCTTCGGTGACGAGAGCCGCAGCGGCTGCGGTTCCGGAGAGAAAGTTGCGTCGCGTGATCCTGGGCCGTCGATGTTTCATCGGGGATTGTGTCCTGTCGATTGGGGCGATGATTTCGTTGTGAGATCGAATGCTATTGCTGTATACGGTGGGGCAATAGCGGTTCGGCCATGGTGACCGCGCGCAGATGCGAGCTTCACATCTTGTTTGGAATCAATTGCAGGAGCGTTGAGAAGAACTGACGGTTTGCAGAGGATGTCCGCGGGCATGCTGCACGTGCATGCCGTATCGGATTTGTTGATCATAGCGAGTTGCAGCCTTCCGGTGCGTTCGAAGACAAAGGTGTCAATTAGGGGACCAGCATTTTCGAGCTTCGAGGTGACGACTTGCGCGCCGACAAACTGTTGCGCGAATCTCATTCCGAAGTATTCGGGCCTGCGGGTGAATCCGGTAGATGGCGAACCGGAGATTGGTGTGTAGTAGCCGTTTCCGCCGCCGTGAAGATTGACGCCGGTCCATCCGCGTGCTGCGCACTGGAGCATGTAGTCGGCGCACCATAGCGCAGAGGCGAAGGTATCCGAGACGCCCGGCTTGCCTCCGTTCCAACACGAGTTTCCCTCCGACATTCGATACGGCAGATGAGCGATCTGCTGCGCTTCGACGATGATGTGAAGATCGCGTGCTTTCAGGGTTGCGGTTTTCGGATCAGGTTGGAGCAGATTCTGGATGGTGGCCGCAGGTGAACTTGCCGGTCCCATTGCGTAGTAGTGGCTCGTCAGCAGAATCACGTCAGGATGTTTCGGCGCTTCCTCCGCGAATGCGGTGAGATAAGGAAGCTTGTTGGAGATGTCCGGCCCCGCGAACTTCGCCTGCGGCACCGCCGCAACAATCGCACTGTGGAAGCGATTCCATTCGGCGAGGAAGTCGTCGGGGCCATAGGTCTCGGGACGGAAGCGGCGGCGGAAGCTGTCTGGCTCGTTCCCAATCTGGAAGGCAAGCAGGTGTGGCCCGAGGATTCTGTGCACGGCTGTAGCCTCACGAACCACGTTCTCGACGGTTCCCTGCCCAAGGTTCAGACCGTATAGACAGGACCAGTTCGTCAAAGCCAGGAAGCCGCGCAGATTGCGCAGCGCAAGCGACGAGGTGATCGTGCCGTGCTTGATGGTGTTGGAGGTATCCGGTCCGAAGACTTCGAACGGCGGTGGTCCAGGTGGCGGCTCATCGGCGTAAGTTGTGTACTCGCTAGAACCGCCGCCTAACCTGAGATTGCCGCGCGGCGCGAGCTCGCGAAACAGATGGATGAGTTCGTGGTTTTTGGCGGAGAAAAAATCGGGGTTGGCCAGCTGAGCGCTTTCATAAGAGAGTCCGACAAATTCGGGCGGGATGGCAGAGTTCGGCTGGAGAGCGCCGATCGTCAGCGAAGCTGCCGGCTGGGCGGTCGATTGCGCGGAGCACGGCAAATGGCCGACTACCGCAGAGCTGGCCAATGCAGCGAGGAACTCACGTCGATTCAAGCCATCTCTCCGCGATGCAATACCCTTCTATTGGTAGTGATCGCCCGCATGCACTCCATCGGTTGGATAATGATTAAGGGACGACGCATGTCCGTCTGGGACGGATCTTCCGATCCGAAACAACTCCCTTCTATTTATCTTGCACGCACGCAAGAGAAGGAACAAGCATGAGAGCTGTATCGCTACAGGGCCCTGGGCGCGCCGAAGTGATTGACTTCCGCGAGCCAAAGCAGAATTCCGGTGAGCTGTTGCTGAAGATCGAGATGGTGGGGCTCTGCGGGACTGATCTGAACAGCTTCCGCGGGCGAAATCCTCTCGTCACATTTCCGAGGGTGATTGGGCACGAGATTGCAGCTACGGTTGTGGAAGGATCGGCGAAGGTGCCTGCAGGGACGCGGGTCACGGTGTCACCTTATACGAGTTGCGGTGTGTGTGCTGCATGCCTGAGCGGCCGAGTGAACGCGTGCAAGAGTAATCAGACGTTTGGGGTTCAACGTGATGGAGCCTTGACAGAGTGGATTTCGGTTTCGGAGGAGAAGGTCTATGCGTCTTCGCTTTCGCTCAAGGAGCTTTGCATCGTAGAGCCCCTCACGGTGGGCGTTCACGCTGTAGCTCGAGGGCGTGTTAGCTCAAAGGATGTCGTGGCGGTATTTGGCTGCGGAGGGGTGGGACTCGGCGCGGTCGCGGGAGCTGCGTTTCGCGGAGCCCGCACCATCGCGATTGATGTTGACGATGAGAAGCTCAACACGGCGCGCGCTGCGGGTGCGACCGATGCCATTCACTCCTTGAACGAAGATGTTCATGCACGGTTGCAGGAGTTGACTGACGGGCACGGCCCCTCGGTTGTGATCGAAGCAATCGGCCTGGCGCAGACGTTTGTCGCCGCTGTAGAAGAGGTAGCCTTCACCGGCAGGGTGGTCTATATCGGCTATGCGAAACAGCCGGTCGCGTACGATACGCGCCTGTTCGTACAGAAGGAGTTGGACGTGATGGGCTCGCGAAACGCGCTGCCACAGGACTTCCGCGAGGTAATTGCGATGCTTGACGCCGGACGTTTTCCGGTGGATGCAGCGGTGTCGACGATGATTGGGATGGAGGACGTGCCGGGCATTCTCCAACAATGGTCAGAAACACCTGCAGCCTTCCGGAAGATCATGGTGCAGGTGGGGAAGCGATAGCACCGGGCGGTAGAAGACCCTGGATGTAGCCTGGATTCTCTGCGCGTGACGGCAAGCGGCAACATACGCTGTATGCCGAAGTTCCACTGCTCGACCACAGGCATTTTGACATATAGTTGAACTTCACGCCCGAGGCGGTTTTCAGAAAGCTGCGTCTGCCCATAAGCGTTTTGCGCCGTACTTTGTTGCGCGGCCTATCGTTCCATTTCGTAGTGAAATGATATCTTCCAGACTTGACTTCGAAGACCGGCCCATTGCCACTCATCGATAGGAATTCAACACCACTGGCCTTCTTCGCAGGTGTGCTGCCTTCTCTGATGGAGTCCTGGTTCCCGACCCGAAAACCACTTTAGCTTCCGCGCCTACCGGCACTGCAATGTCAAGCCGAAATTCACCGCCTCGCAACGACACTCGATCTCGATCGCACCACGTATTGAGAGATAGCTCGCCCGGCACGAAGAAACCTCTTTTGTCGGCCGTGGACGAATTGTCACTGATCTGTAGCCCGGATCCTCTGCATCAGGGGCGAGACCAGCAACATTTCTCCATAACCACTCCCCAACTCCGCTGTGCGTCCAGTGACAGAGAGACAAATTGCCATTGACGGCGCTAAAGCTCTCCCAGAATGTTGTTCCATTCTCCGCCATGAACTTCCACGATGGCATCGTGCGCGTGTTCAC
>Ga0070741_10012467_pt1 | contig 15352 bp, 13 predicted proteins | sample Coa_R1_4_FD_66440 | JGI IMG/M metagenome (GOLD analysis project Ga0070741, IMG submission 66440) | Surface soil microbial communities from Centralia Pennsylvania, which are recovering from an underground coalmine fire - Coalmine... | ecosystem: Environmental > Terrestrial > Soil > Unclassified ... | reverse complement strand
GTAGCGTTTGCCCCTCCGTGCGTAATACCCCGCCACCCGTTTGACCCCCGTTTTCTTCCGCCTGTAAGATCAAAAAGCATTCAGCGTTCAGCATTCGGCATTCGGCGGTGAGGGGAACAGGCGTTACGCAAGGTCCCTCGACTGCAGAGAACGATTCTTCGAATCGTTCTCTTTCGCTCGGGATGACACTTCAATGGTTCGCCCGGGATGACACTTCACTGGCTCGCTCGGGATGACACTTCACTGGTTCGCCCGGGATGAAACTTCACTGGCGATTGCTGTTGGCTGAGTGCTGACGTTCCTATGCCGCACGAACTTCCTAAAGCGTACGAACCCGGGGCCATTGAGGCGCGCTGGGCGGAGCACTGGGTCCGGGAGAAGCTGTTTTCTGTGGCTACCCCCGGGGCGGGCGAGACGCGCCCTGTGTTCACGCTCCTGCTGCCGCCTCCCAATGTTACCGGGCGGCTGCACATGGGGCACATGCTCAACCAGACGCAGATGGACATCATCGTGCGCTGGCACCGGATGCGGGGGTTCATCACGCTGTGGCTTCCGGGCACCGATCATGCGGGCATCGCCACGCAGATGATGGTGGAGAAGCAGCTGGAAAAAGAGGGCAAGAAGCGGCGCGAACTGGGGCGGGAGAAGTTCGTGGAGCGGGTCTGGGAATGGAAGCGCGAGTACGGCGGCGCCATTCTGGATCAGATGAAGCGGCTCGGGGCCTCGGTGGACTGGGACCGCGAGTACTTCACCATGGACGAGAATCTTTCGCACGCCGTGCGCGAAGTGTTCGTGCGCCTGTATGAAGAGGGCCTGATTTACCGCGGCAACTACATTGTCAACTGGTGCCCGTGGCACGAGACGGCGATCTCCGATCTCGAGGTGAAGCACGAAGAGGTTGCGGGAAAGTTGTGGGAGATCCGGTATCCGGTCGTCGGAAGTTCCGAGTTCATTACGGTGGCGACCACGCGGCCGGAGACTATGCTGGGCGACACGGCTATCGCGGTCAATGCGAAGGACGAGCGCTACACGCACCTGCACGGGAAAAAAGTCTTGCTGCCGCTGATGAAGCGTGAGATCCCGATTATTACCGACGATCTGGCACAGCCGGAGTTTGGGACGGGAGCGGTAAAGGTTACTCCGGCGCATGATCCCAACGATTTCCAGGCCGGGCTGCGGCACAATCTGCCGCAGATCAATGTCATGGACGAGCACGCGCACATGAACCAGAACGCAGGCGCGTACGCCGGGCTGGACCGCTTTGCCGCGCGCAAGCGGGTGCTGCACGACCTGCAGGAGCAGGGATTGCTGGCGGCGGAGAAGGATTACACGCTTTCGCTGGGCAAGTGCGACCGCTGCGGGACGGTAGTGGAGCCGCGGCTGTCGCTGCAGTGGTTCATCAAGATCAAGCCGCTGGCGGATCGGGCGAAGCGGGCAGTGGAGTCGGGCGAGATCACCATCGTTCCGGAAAATTTCCGGCAGATCTACCTGAACTGGATGACGAACATCTATGACTGGTGCATCTCGCGCCAGCTGTGGTGGGGCCACCGGATTCCGGCCTGGACCTGCGCGGGGTGCAAGGAAGTCATGGTCGCCCGGGAAGCTCCCGCGAAGTGCGCGAAGTGCGGCAGTGCGCAGCTGGAGCAGGTTGCCGACGTGCTCGACACCTGGTTCTCTTCGGGCCTGCTTCCTTTTACTACGCTGGGGTGGCCGGAGAAGACGCGGGATCTGGATGTGTTCTATCCGAACACGCTGATGATCACCGGGTTTGACATCCTGTTCTTCTGGCTGGCGCGGATGATCATGTTTGGATGCCACTTCATGCAGGGGCATCAACAGGATCCGGCGATCAAGAAAGCCAGCGGCGAGGCGGAGAAGAAAGACGACAGCGTGCCCTTCCGGCATGTGTATATTCACGCGCTGGTGCGTGACGCCGAGCGGCAGAAGATGTCGAAGACCAAGGGGAACGTGATCGACCCGCTGCACATTATCGAGCGGTTTGGGACGGACGCCACGCGCTTCACTTTAGCGGCCATGGCTGCGCCTGGGACTGACATTGCGTTTAACGAGAGCCGGACTGAGGGGTATCGGGCATTCGCTAACAAGATCTGGAATGCGGCGCGGTTCATGTTCATGAATGTGGACCGGATCGAACCGGGCCTACGGCCCGGGGACGGACGAGGCGTCCGTCCCTGCATGGGTATTGCCGGGTTCAGCACTCAGACGCTGGAAGACCGGTGGATTCTTTCGCGGTTTAACCGGGTTACGGCGGACGTCAATGATGCGCTCGGCACTTACCGCTTTCACGAGGCGGCGAACCGTATTTACGACTTCTTCTGGGGAGAGTTCTGCGACTGGTACCTGGAATTGGTGAAGCCACGTCTGAATTTCGAGGAGGGAGCGGACCGGAGCGCGGCGCGGATTGCGTGCGTGAACCTCGTGAACCTGTTCGATGCGGCGCTGCGGCTGCTGCATCCCGTGATGCCGTTCATCAGCGAAGAAATCTGGCAGACGATCTATGAGGGCAAGGCTCCGGCCAAGTCGATTGCGTTGACTGCGTATCCGCAAGCCGATGAGAAGCAGTTCGATCTGGGAGCCGAAACTGAGATGGCGATCCTGCAGGATCTGATCGTCAGCGTGCGCAATTTGAGGGCGGAGCTGAAAGTGGAGCCCAAGGTCAAGGTTCCGATCGAGGTCTTTGCGCATGAACCGCAGATTCGCTCCATGATCGAGCACAACCAGGGAGCGGTGGAGCGGCTGGCTGGCGCGGAGAAGATCACGTTCGTAGAAAACTCACTGGCGAAGGTCGCGGGGGCGCGAGGTACGGCGCGCTTCGATGTGCACGTGGTTTACGAGCGCAAGATCGACGCGGCGGCGGAATGCGAGCGGCTCAAGAAGGAACTGGAGAAACTGGAACGGGGAATGGGGAGCGGGCAAAGACAGCTGGGCAATGAACAGTTTTTGGCTAAGGCTCCGGCGAACGTGGTGGAGAGTTTGCGCAAGCAGCAGGCCGAACTTGCGATTATGAGGGAAAAGACTCTAAGCAAGATGCAGGAACTGGGGTGCAGCTGAGCGTGGAGACGTAGCTGGCTACGTCTCCGACTTGGGCATAGACGTTGCAAGCAACGTCTCTACGATATGGACTGGAACTCACGACGGCTTACGGCGATTCTGGAAAATGCGCTGGTCGAAGACCGGGCTACGCGCGACGCCACCAGCTATGCCTGCATTGACGCGAACCAGCGGGCCGCGGCGACGATCATCGCGAAACAGGATTGCATCCTGTCGGGCATCGGATGCATTGCCCGGATCCTGGACGTATATGCGGTGCTGGACGGGGCGGTGACGTCGCATTACGAAGTCACGACCCATCCTGAGATCTTCGACGGAGTGCGGTTGCACAAGGGGCAGTCGGTGGCGGTGATCCGGCACAATGCCCGTGTTCTTTTATCCTGCGAACGGGTGATCCTGAATTTTCTGCAGCGCATGAGCGGGATCGCGACGCTGACGCGAAAATTTGTAGACGCGGTGTCCGGGACCGAAGCGCGGATACTGGATACGCGGAAAACCGCGCCCGGCCTGCGCGTCATCGACAAGTATGCGGTGCGCTGCGGGGGCGGGCAAAACCACCGGCTGGATCTCTCGGACGGAGTTCTGATCAAGAACAATCACATTGCCCTGGCGGGTGGAATCGTGGCGGCGCTGGAACGGGCGCACCGGAACCGGCGGGGAGAGCAGCCCATCGAGGTTGAAGTCCGCAGTTTGAGCGAACTGGAGCTGGCGCTGGCCAATGGGGCGGAGGCGATTCTTCTCGACAACATGTCCCCGGAGGACGTCAAAGCGGCGGTGGAACGCTGTTCGCACCACCGCGCGCAGAACTCGGATCAGCGAATTCCGGTGGAATGCTCGGGCGGCATCCAGCTGGAAAATGTGCGGGCTTATGCCGAGACCGGAGTGGATCTCATATCGGTGGGGCTGCTGACCCACTCCACGCACGCAGCGGACATGAGCATGCGGGTGGTTCCGGGTTAGTCTGAGAGAAGACACAAGGTCCCTCGACTTCGCTCGGGATGACAGTGCGGTTCGGGATGACACGCAGGGTCCCTCGACTTCGCTCGGGATGACAGGGGCGCCTTAGAATACCTGCACTATTCCGTTGCGCACGGCGTAGCGGGTCAGGTCGGCTACCGAGTGCAGGCCTAGCTTGCGCATCAGGTTGGTGCGATGCGTCTCGGCAGTCTTGACGCTCAGGTTCAGCGCTACGGCAACCTCTTTGCTGGTTTTGCCTTCCGCTAGTAATTGGATCACTTCGCGTTCCCGCGAGGTTAGCACGTCGGTGGAGTCATCCCTCTTAATGCTCTGACCGGTTTTTTCGCGATCCAGGAATCCATCCAGCACCATCTGGCTGACCCTTGTGGTGAAAAATGTCCTCTGGCCCTGCAGGGCTTCTACGGCGGCAACCAGATCTCTGCCTGCGTCCGATTTCAGCAGGTAGCCGCGAGCGCCGGCGCGCAGCACTTCGCGGACGACATTGTCGGAGTCGTGCATGGTCAGGATCAGGATGGCAACGCCGGGAGCGGCGGCCAGTATCTGGCGCGCAGCTTCCAGGCCGTTCAGATTGGGCATGCCAATGTCCAGCAAGACAATGTCGGGCCTGGTGGTAGCTGCCAGTTCGACGGACTCGCGGCCGTCCCGGGCCTCGCCGCAAACTTCCCAGCCTGCGTGGCTTTCGAGCACGGCGCGAATGCCGCGGCGGGCAACCTCATGATCGTCAGCAATCAAAATACGGAGCATCCTCCACCCTCCAAGGTGGCATACGACCGGGCCTGAGTCCCGAGAGGGTCAGGCTTCGAGATCGAAGCTCTGCCCCGGGTTTTGACGACTCAAAGCGGAAGCAAGAAGCATGCCAAACCGATAGATGACTGGGGTTAAATCACTTCTCCTCAAATGGTGCCAGGGGCTCGTGTATTTTTTTCCAAGAGCGCTGAGGAGGCCTGCAGTTCGACTACAGCGATTCCCGTATGAGACGGCGGCGGCCGGAGAAAAGGCGGCTCGCTTTTTCGTGGGCAAATTTGGGGAGACCGGCATCTAACCGTTTTCACGGAGGACGCCTCATGCTGGTCGGCAGCACCCGATATCTCCGCTTCGCAACCAGAGGTTTGGCGATCGCAGCCCTGGCTGCAGCTTTTCACACGTCATTGTGGGCGCAGGACAATCCTATGGATCTGCCCCCACGGACCGCGCCCCCGCCGCCGTCGGTGCAGCAAAGCGCTCCCGAACCGCCGGCCGGCGGCCAGGAATCTGCGAGCCCCGCCATCAGCGAATCTCCCAATGCCGAGGATCCCAGCCGCTTCGTGTTCAAGAAGCAGGTGCAGGAGGTCTTCCTGCACGCGACCGTGGTGGACGAATCGGGAAGGATGGTGACCAACCTGACCCGCAATGACTTCGCGGTCTTCCAAAATGGCCAGCCGGAAACCATAACGTCGTTTCAGCGGGAAGATGTGCCGGTAGCCATTGGCATCGTGATCGACAATTCAGGCTCCATGCGGGACAAACGGGCGCGAGTCAACGAAGCGGTCATGAACCTGATCAAGGCCAGCAATCCCCAAGACGAAGTCTTCGTGGTGAATTTCGGGCAGACGCCCTACCTGGACCAGGATTTCACCTCGGACGCGAACCTGCTGCAGGCTGCCCTGCACCAGACCTCCACCCGCGGGAGCACAGCCCTGTACGACGCGGTCGTAGCCTCGAGTGTTCACCTGCGAAACAATCCCCGCCTGAACAAGAAAGTTCTGATCGTGATTACCGATGGCCAGGACAATATGAGCCGCGAAACCCTGCAGGATGCCATAAGGAAGCTGCAGTCGAATAAAGGGGAAACGGTCTACGCGATTGGATTGACCGATGAGGGGATGACCCGGTCGGGACGGCAGGCGTTACAGGATCTAGCCTCCAGCACCGGGGGAGTGGCGTTCTTTCCCCAAAGCCTGGACGAGGTGAACGAGATCAGCCGTACGGTGGCTCACGACATTCGCAGCCAATATACGATTGCGTACAATCCCGGCCCGAACATTGGAAAGGGATACCAGACGATCCGGGTGGAAGCGCGAGGCCCGGGACGCACGCACCTGACCGTGCGCACACGAAACGGGTATTTCCCGGGCGAGACGGTACGGTAGTTGCGGGCTGTAGAAGGAACGCTTACGCCGCCGTAGGTCCCGCAGGCGCCTTCGGCGGCGGCAATTCAATCTGGATCAGATTATTCTTGATGGCATAGACCACCAGGTCGCGAATGGAGTGGAAGCTCAGCTTGCGCATGATGTTGCTGCGATGCGTTTCCACGGTCTTGGTGCTGAGATTGAGCAGCGACGCCACTTCCTTGGAACTGTTCCCTTCCGCCAGCAGTTGAGTGATCTCGCGCTCCCGGGCGGTGAGGGTGGGCAACTTCGGGGTCTCGTTGCGGGAGACGGTTTGGCCTTTTTCCAGGAATCCGGCAAGGACAAGGTCGTTCACGCGCGGAGTGAAGAACATGCGCTTGTTCTGCAGGGCTTCGACGGCAGAAACCAGATCGCGAGCCGCGTCCGACTTCAACACAAAGCCGCGGGCTCCGGCATCCAGCGCCTCGCGAATCACCTGGTCGGAATCGGTGATGGTAAGCACGATGACTTTGAAGTGGGGATCATGCTGAAGCAACTGGCGCGTGGTATCCAGGCCATTGAGGTTGGGCATTCCGACATCCACGATGATGACGTCGGGATTCAACTGCAGGGCCTTTTCCACTGCCTCGCGACCGTCACTGGCCTCGCCGCAGACCTCCCAGCCCTCATGCTTCTCGAGAAGTGCCCGCAAGCCGCGGCGCACAATTTCATGGTCGTCTGCTAACAAGATCCGTAGTTTCATAATCGCCCTCTCCTGAGCAAAGTGGGTTCCAAAGACTTACGTCAACTCCGGGACTGTACGGCCGTGCAGGGCAGTAAAGACCCGGTGCTGACTTACGGCTTCGACAGCAGCCAGCAAATCCCGCGCGGCATTGGATTTAACCACGTATCCGCGGGCGCCGGCGTCCAGCGCTTCCCGCATCATCTGAGGCGAGTCGTGCTGGGTAACGAACAGAATCTCCAAACCTGGAGCTTGGCGCCTAAGCACCCGGCAAGCCTCCAAACCGTTCATCCGGGGCATGGTGACGTCCAGGACCATCACGTCGGGATGGAGGTCCTTCGCTTTCTCCACCGCCTCGGCTCCGTCTGAAGCCTCCCCTACCACTTCCCAATCTGAGTGACCCTCCAGCAGGGTCTTGAGACCCTGCCTGACGATGGGATGGTCGTCCACCAAAAGTATGCGAATTGTCATTCCGTTTCAGTTCCTTCGGGGGAGACCGACCAGACGATTCGCCACATATTACTCCGAATGATGTGACAGCCTGACCAATAACCGGGAGTCCACGTACACAGAGTTGGCTGGAGATATGTCTCCTAGAGCCAAAGAGAGGCTAAACCGTTGAATTCACAGGTCCAATACAGGGAATCCTGTATTTCCCCGCATAGCTTGATGGAGCCGCCCCGGAAACTCCTCCCACTCTTAGGCTGGTTGGCCCAGCGAGGTGGGGAAGTAAGTCTTATTTTGGAGGAGAACATCGACAGCTTCCACCACAGATCCAATGTCCTGCTTGGCGCACGCGCCCCGAACTCCGGCCTCACGAGCTGCGTCGGCCAGTTGCCGCGATAAATGAAGGGTCACCATCAGAATCGGCATCTGGGGAAACATCTCGGCCATTTGCCTGGCGACGTCAACTCCGTTGAGATCGGGCATCTGATAGTCGAGGAGAACCAGGTCCGGAGGCGACTCCAGCACCTGGTGAAGAGCCTCGGCGCCGGTTCTGGCCTCCGCGGTGACCTTCCAGGATTCCTGTTGCTCGAGCACGGCCCGCAAGTAGCGCCGCACAGCAGGATTATCATCGACGACGAGAATGCGGGTCATGCGGGCGCTCCTGTAAAGCAGACCATCTTGACCGTAAGGTAGAGACATCGTCGAAACAATCCGGGCAACGCAGTAGTACTTCCTCAGTCAGCCCTCAGATCATCGGGAGAAAGTCACCAGATGCCTTTGTCGCTGCCGGTCAGCTTCTGTTCCAGGGCAGCGGCGGTGGCGAGGCCGGGCAACAGGCTCAAGCGGAGGCTGTTGCGCAGATCACCATTCATCAGCAGCGTTTTGAGCTCTCCGGCGTAGAGATTGACGGATTGAGGCAAGATCGGAACGCGCAGGAATTGCCGGCGAAAGCGGACCTTTCCCGCACCAAACTTGGCTGATCCAGTCACCAGTGAGGGCAAGGGAACTCCGTATCCGCGATAGGCTTCGACGTATTCGGAGACGATGCTTAAATACGTGGCGATGCCATCCCAAAGCCCGGCCGAGGCGCCGAGGGAGTGCAGGTATTCAAAGTCCACCAGGCGCTGGTCCAGCAAGGCAGCGTTATCGACGATGTCACAAAGACGAATGTAGAAGTGCCGGTACATGCGCTGGAGGGTGCTGATGACGATGCGATCTTCCGGAGCGGGCACGGTGAAACAAAAGTGTCCGATAGTTTTGTTTTGCGAGCGGGCGGATAAGGATCGCGTCAAAGCGATCTGTTCGCCGGTTTGCCCCATGCGTCCGACATGAACCTCGACTAACTCGGGCAAGCCGGGAACGACAAAGTTCCACTTGTTAGCCAGACGATCTCCCCAGCTTCGGCTTTCCAGCTTTGCGCCGAAGGCCGATTGCATGACGTGGATGACCTGGCTGGCATCAGCGTGGGTGTAAAGATCCAAGTCGCTGCCCAGGTCCGGCCAATGATCTAAGGACTTGATCACCGTGGCTGGACAGCCGCCTTTCTGGAGAGCGGCGCAAATATCGTTCAGAAATCCGAGGGCATGTTGGATTCGGGCGCGCTCGTCGTCCATCGCCGCCTGCACCCACTCGGCTGCCTGGCGGTTTCCCTCGATGTCGAGGATTGAAGCAAGGGGCTCGAAGGCGCGCAGGATGACGTGATTCGACATCGCCAACGACTTGAGTTCAGCGAGGTCCTCTTGCCGAAGAACCGACACCAGGTCCGCCAATCGGCGGGACGGGGTCAGACTCGGGCGGAGCTTAACGTTGGAGGCCGTAGCGAAAGACGGCCCGCTGTTGCACACCAGTTCGGACAACAACTGAACGCTTTTGGTCGAGTCCCGCACAGGCTCCATGAAGAGCTCCATTAATTTGCTGAGTGATAGCGCGCCGCCGCTTGGATGTCCATGCGGCGCTCTGAGGTTGCAGCCCGGGAGTTCACGGTGTGCCCGAGGCAGACGGCTGGTTCTGGCTGCACTTGGCAAAATCCAGCCGCTCGATCGCGGTGCCCTCCTCATAGTCATTCCAGGTCTCGATCATGACGAAGGGCAAGGGATGAGCCGCGTCGAAATAACGATTGTAGAGGTGAAGAGTATCCTCGAAAGTCTTGCCGCAACGCGCCTGCATACGGCGGTTCAGCCCCCATTTTGCGGCGGAATCGTCGAACCCGGGCCAGGCAGCACCGACCGCAATCTTGTCGGGATGCTGGTTGCGCATGTTTTTGTAGAACTGATCGAGATATTGCTCGCCCCAATTGCTTCCATCGGGCGTCCACCCTTTCTGACCGGGCTGGACCCAGGCGTAGAGGCCCGCGAAATCGGCAAGGTATTTAGCCGGAGGCTCGTCCTTGTAGAAGAAAAAGGGAGCCGACTCCCAGGACTGGCAATGTTCCACGATGCGGTGCCAGTCAACCTGGCCGTGCTTGGGAAAGATAAAGATTACGGGATGGCCGTTGTAGGTCAGATAAGCGTTGCGGTGGGGCGCCTGCGGCCCGATATAGGCGGAGTAAGCCCGGTCCATCGCGGCCATGGCATCGTCAGTGGATTGCGCATCCTGGTCGGGGGATTCGTTGTAGAGAAGCGCCACCTGGAAATGACTCTCGTCGGCGGCTTCTTGCATCAGCGCGAAATTGTGATCCGAGAAGCGCTGGCTTTCCCCGTACCAGTCCACCACGAAGGCTGAAATTCCCATGTGCCGCGCTTGCTGGATTTGCCGGCGCAGAACGTTGGGGTCGTAGCTGGCATAGCCCACGTCCATGTGCACGCGGTCTCCAAACCACGGCATGTACACCGCCAGCAGCTTCGGACCTGCGTTCGGAGCCTGCAAGTTTTGCCGCGGCGTGAGATGGGCCCCGGGCGTAGTACACCCAGTACCTACCATGAAGCACACAATCGCGACAGCCAGCAGTTTCTTAGACAAAATCACACTCCGCTCTCAGTGCTTGAACAGATTTAGATGCCGGGGGCTCGGGGGGCGGTTGGCGTCGGAGGCAACTGTCAAAACTGCTGAACTGCCTGGATTTGCCGTACAACCCAGCGATCGGCGCCAGGGGTCATGAGCACCACGTAGTGGACTACGGCATGCTCGCTGTGGATGGACTTACTTCCGTCCAGAATCTGGTAGTCGTATTCGGCGGTGTCGTGCAACTCAACCACGTCTCCTTCAGGCGCATAAAAAACAGCTTCCACCTTGTGAGCCTGGTTGGAGTAGCGCGAGGACAAGCCGTTGCGGCGCTGGCTGTTTACCGCATCCTTGAGCCAGGTATTGGCCTTGCCGACGAAAAGGCCATTCAGCGGGTCGGTCGAATTCGCTTCCAGGGCCTGGGCCAGATTCGCCCAGGCAAAGGTGTAATCGCGCAGCAAGGCGCGCTGAGTCAGGGTTTCGATCGCTCTCGGCGCAGCCTGGCTCACATTCAGGGTCACGCGCGGGGCAGAATCCGCGGCCCACATGGACGGCGCAGCCATGGAGCAAAGAGCGAGTACCAGCAACACTGTCTGACATCGGGGTCGAGTTATTCTCGTCATCGTTGTCCTCTATTGCGCGCCCACTCGCAATTCATTTCCCATCACGACTCCGGAGGCGGCGGAGATCACCATCGGCCCCTTAGCGGAAATGCGGGCGCGCGCAATATCCTGCTTCACCGGGGCGTCGACGGTACTGATTTGATCTCCGTTCTTCGCGGTAAAGGTGACGACCGTGCCGTCGGGGACGGGATTTCCGGCGCAGTCGCGCACCGGTTCGGTCTCGACCTCAATTCCTTTGGCAGTACGCTGCGCTTTAATGTGCAGGCGGCATGGATCGGAGGCGACCTGCTGCACCACCCGGCGGGCGGTCACGTCATTCAGCGACGCCGAGACCTGCACCGCTCCCGCCGACTTGCCGGAACTGGTGCGGAACCAGGCGACGCCGTTGTGGGTCTGCACGCTGTGGGACCCGAGATTAGACTCCTTGGACGCCAGTTGGAACTGGACCGTAGCCGGGCTGAAGATCAGGTTTCCGAATTCGTCGAACGGAAAGGCGACGCCGCTGATCGTATCGGGCTGCCCGACCGGGGCGCGCGAAGGATGGACCAGAAACGTAAGGTTGGAGGGTTTCCCTGCTTGCACGAAAAAGGCGGCGCTGCTGCAAGTATCGGTGCAGAGCGTCGCGACGTAGCGTCCCGCGGATTGGATTTGCTTCGCGGTCAGGGAAATTTCCTGGCCCAGCTGCACATCTCGTTTCAAAGCCAGTGACGGTCCCAGGAGGTAGAACGTCGCTGAACCGGAGCCACTGGTTGAGATCGAGAAGGGCTGACCCGCAACGGCTCCTGAAGGCACTCGCAGATTACCGTCCTGCCCGGAGCTCGCCGGCGCCAGGCAAAACAGAATCGCGAGAAGGCCGGTCCAGTACAGGGAACCGCTAAGACTTCTGCAGGCTGTATTGATTGACGACGACATGAAAGTTCTGAACCTTCCCTGCTACGGATTTCGGAACTTCAACTGCGAACGGCTGAGTCGCTTGCGGCAGCAGCGCCTGCTGCACATAACCGTCCGAGACCCACACCACCTTGCCGTTGTTGTCGTAAAAGCTGGCGATGACATGGGGGATGTTCACGGTTTGGCCGCTCTGGTTCAGCAGGTCTCCGCGCAGCACGGAGCGGCCCTGCGCGTCCTGCTCCAGCTTCTGATTCATCACTCCAATGACGGGATCAGAAGAAGCCGGCACCAGCGTGGCTTTCACATCCATGCGGACGTTCTTCACCTTGCCGAGGCTGACTTTCGGAAAGTCGATGCGGTAGGGAGAGACCTGCTTGGGCAGCAGCACGTGCAGGATCTTGTCGAAGCTGCTCTCGTCGTCGATCGCATTGCCGGATCCGTCGACCAGCGTGGCGTTCACATTGACGAAGGCGGGGATGGTGTCTTCATTGACCACCTCGCCCATGACGACGGCTCCTTCGGCGGAGTCGACGGCGTTCATGGAAACGATGCGCACGTGCGGCGAATCAACATTGTGCGATCCCCACTCATCGCTGGCAGTTCCGCTCACCAGGTCCCAACGCAGGTAGTTCACCGGAACGACCTGGGCGGGAACGTCGGGCGGTGGAGTGTGGTCCCAGACGACCTTCCACTGATCGCCGCGATGCGCCAATTTGAAATCGCGGACGTCATCGACCGGCCCTACCGGGGTCGTCCACTGCATGCGGACGCGCATTTGAGCCTCGGAGTCAGTGGCGTGCAGCGGCCGGGCTTCGTATTTCTCCAGATTGGAAAATGACCGGAGGCCGCCGTTGGTCCCAATCCACTCCTGGATAAAGGCCTGCTGGGTCAGGGTATCGCTGGTGCGCTCCACACTGGCGAAGGCGCGATCCCAGTTTCGCCGCTGAACATCCTGCAGGAAATTGGAGAGTGCCTGTTCGGGAGTCGAGGCATGCTCGCTGAATCCCGGGAGAGCAGACCCGGAAGCGATGCCGACCGTTCCACTGGAGCGGCCGAAGGTGATGCCGAGAAATATGAGGACTACCGTGACGGCGATCAAGACAATGACGATGGGCAGAGCACGTTTCATTTGTCTTCCTCGGTTGTTCAGGCTACGTAATGCCGTTCCGGTTCTTGCATCGGAATCGGGGGCTCAACGACTCTCCGGACGCGCCTGGGGGGCAGCAATACCACAAGAAAAATCGCCAGCACGCTCACCCCGATGGGCAACGTGCCCCACATCAGCCCCATCCATGCGGGGGGAATGGCGTCGGACTGAATGCGGTGCGCGGGCGGAACATCATCCTTGGACCACTCGGTAATCTCGCCGTTGTTGAAGGTTTCCGTCTTCCTGTATCCGATAAAGGTGAGGAGGGGCTCGTAGTACGAGTCGTGCACGAAGATGTATTTCAGGCCGTAGCGGTTGGCATGCTCGAGCATGGAGCGCAATGAGGCCATGCCCGCGGAGCCGTAGAACTTCGCGTTGGTCAACTGCGCCGAACCGTACTGGGTCATTTCCGGCAACAGACGCGCCGAGTTGTAGTCGCCGTCCACGCTGCTGGCGTCGGTGTAGGTGGAGACGCGGGCGAGCTCGCTTCCGAAACCGAGCGTCAGATAGCGGTAGGAGTCGTGGCCATCGCGATTCAGAAAGGAAATCACCGGATCGACGTTCATGGTGGCGGTCGGGCGGTAAGGATTTGCGTTGAGCCACCACAGGGCTGCGCCGATGGTGACGACCGCCGCCAGCGCCAAGCCGACTGCGGCCTTGGCTCGGAAGCGATCCAGCAATTGGATGGCGAGCAGGCCCACCATCGGCATGGCCATCAGAGTGGCCCAGAAGGTGAACCGTTCAAAGGTCAAGATGTCGTAGGCGCGGCCCAGCAGCCATCGGGGGAGAGGCGTCGTGCCGCCTAATCCGAAAATCAGGGTCAGCCAAAATCCAAACAAGAGGGGGCGCAAACGGCGGACCGAGGCTCCTCGCCAGAAGATGAAAGGGAGCGCCAGGAGAAGCGCGCCGTAGGGAATCAGAAAATAGTTGATGCCGGTGATCGAATTCAGCAGGAAGTTGTTCCGGCTGTCGTGCGGAATCGGGATCTGGTGAATGGGATGCTGGATCAGGGTCATCCAGTAGGGCATGAGCACAACCCCGACGCCGAGGCCGACGATCACGGCGAAGAAGATGGCTCGTCCGGCTACCGCTCCGGCGGAGCCTCGGGTGCGGCCGTCGCGCGCGTCCAGCAAGGCGACCCAGAGCACCGGGACCGCGAACAGTACCGTGCCGAAGATCAGGGTTACGTGGTGAGCCGCAGCGGCGGCCAGACTGACGAAAATTCCCTTGAGCAGCGCGCGCCCGGAGCCCTCCTCGGACCATTCAAAGAAGTAAGGCAAGGCATTCAGATACAGGGCGGCGGAAGTGACGGTGGCTAATTGTCCGGCCTGGTAGACCAGAAACGACAGGGCGCCCAGAAAAATCGTGCCCAGCGCAGCGTAGGAGGCGGAGCGCTCGTCCACCCAGATTTTGGCGAAGCGGAACACACCCACGGGCAGCAGCAACACAGCAATGAGCTGCACCAGCATGTAAGCCATCTTCAGGCCGGCGACGCTGGAAAGGATCGCGATCCACTGGTGGGTCAGGGGCGGATAGGTCGTCTGCGAGAATCCCGCAAACCACTTTTCATTCCACGGGTTGAACCAATGATGTGCGTAATGCGACGCGAGAAAGATATGGAAATTCGTGTCGAATGACCCGGACGGCAGTTGCATCAGCAACAAGGGTCCATGGACAGCCAGGGCAACCAAAACAATCGCCAACAGCGGAATTGGACGAGAGTAAGTTTCGCTCGGGGTCATGCAGTACACACTCCTGTGCCTTAAGCAGCCACATTGGATTCAGAAACACCCCTCAGGGGTTTACTGGATTTCCTGCAGCCCCCTCGGGAGCAAAGCAAACCTAAGGGTCAAGGCGGCATCTGATCGGAACCGCAGGACTTCTATGCGGGGGCTTTCCTATGGAGGCCTTTTAAGACTCTTTGCAGAATGTGGTGACTACGTGAAAAGCCGGCTTCCGCTCACGAGCTTTTGCCTTGTCATACTCCTCGGCCTAACGAGCCGGGGGAACTGCCAGACCTTTGATGTCGGCGGTCAGTCTTCTTCTTCCTCTTCCAAACAAACCGGGAACCCGCCGGCAGGCGCTTCCGGGCAGAGCAATGACTTCAGCTGGGGGTCGGGCATTGAGGTCGCGCGCCAGTCGCGAGCCGCCCAGGATGCATTGAAGCGCAACGACTTCGCGGGGGCGCTGGCCTACGCGCAGCAGGCGGCAAAATCGGCTCCGCAGAATGCCGAACTGTGGTTCCTGGTGGGCTATGCCGCGCGTCTCAACGAGAAGTACCCACTTTCGATCGATGCTTTCAACCGCGGCCTGAAGCTGCAGCCGAATTCGGTCCGAGGCCTGGCCGGCCTGGCGCAAACCTACGCCAAGATGGGCCGCACCCAGGAAGCGACTCAGTTGCTGCAGAAGGTGGTGGCCGCCAATC
>Ga0070741_10012466_pt1 | contig 15352 bp, 13 predicted proteins | sample Coa_R1_4_FD_66440 | JGI IMG/M metagenome (GOLD analysis project Ga0070741, IMG submission 66440) | Surface soil microbial communities from Centralia Pennsylvania, which are recovering from an underground coalmine fire - Coalmine... | ecosystem: Environmental > Terrestrial > Soil > Unclassified ... | reverse complement strand
CCCGGCCGGGTACCGGCGGCTCCGGTAGGCCTTTGTGCTACATAATCGCCCGCGCCGGGTGGTTCCCGGCGCCGACTTTGTAACGGACTCGAACTCAAGGGGAGCCCCGGACACATGAGCTGGTTCCAGCATCACGCAGTGCTGTTCGCGCTTCTCTGTGCAGGGGCGGCGGTCGTCTACGGCCTCTACCTCACGAGCTGGCTGCTCGGCCGGCCCGCGGGCACGGAGCGCATGCAGGAGATCGCCCACGCGGTCCAGGAAGGCGCCGCAGCCTACCTCCGCCGGCAGTACACGACGGTGGCGGTCGTCGCGATCGTGCCGTTCCTCATCCTCGGCTTCTACCACCGCCTCGGCTGGGGCACGGCGATCGGCTTCCTGATCGGCGCGGCGTTCTCCGCCGCCGCCGGCTTCATCGGGATGAACGTCGCCGTGCGCTCGAACGTCCGCACCGCGGAGGCGGCGCGCACCGGTCTGCCGCAGGCGCTGAACGTCGCGTTCCGCGCCGGCTCGGTCACCGGGCTGCTCGTCGTCGGCCTCGGCCTCGCCGGCGTCGCCGGGTACTACTGGGCGCTCACCGGCTGGCTGAACCACAGCCCGCACTCCGCCATCAAGGACCTCGTCGGCCTCGCGTTCGGCGGCTCGCTCATCTCCGTCTTCGCCCGGCTCGGCGGCGGCATCTACACGAAGGCCGCCGACGTCGGCGCCGACCTCGTCGGGAAGATCGAGGCCGGCATCCCGGAGGACGACCCGCGCAACCCCGCCGTGATCGCGGACAACGTCGGCGACAACGTCGGCGACTGCGCCGGCATGGCCGCCGACCTCTTCGAGACCTACGCGGTGACCGCGGTCGCCGTGATGCTGCTCGGCGTCACCGGCGCCGCCGCGACGACGGGCACCCATCTGTGGCTCTATCCGCTCTCGATCGGCGGAGTCTCGATCATCTCGTCGATCGTCGGCGTGCAGTTCGCGCGCGTGGGCGCGAGCGGCAACATCATGAACGCGCTCTACCGCGCCGTGATCGTCGCAACGCTCATCTCTGCGCTGCTCTTCTGGCCGGTCACGACCGCGTTCGACACGAGCGGCCGCTACTCGTTCGGCAATCTGTACGGCTCGGCCGTCGTCGGCCTCGTGGTGACGTTCCTGCTCGTCGCAATCACCGAGTTCTACACCGGCACGCGCTGGAACCCCGTCAAGTCGATCTCGAAGGCGTCGCAGACGGGCCACGCGACGAACATCATCGAAGGCCTCGCCGTCGGCATGCAGGCGACGGCCGCGCCGGTGATCGTCATCGCGATCGGCATCCTGCTCGCGAACCACTTCTCGGGCCTCTTCGGGATCGGCGTCGCCGTGATGGCGCAGCTCTCGATGACGGGCCTCATCGTCGCGCTCGACGCGTACGGCCCCGTCACCGACAACGCGGGCGGAATCGCCGAGATGGCGGATCTGCCGCCGGAGGTGCGCGCGATCACCGACCCGCTCGACGCCGTCGGCAACACGACGAAGGCGGTGACGAAGGGCTACGCGATCGGCTCGGCCGCGCTCGCCGCGCTCGTCCTCTTCGGCTCGTACTCGCAGGGCCTCTCCGACGACGGCTACCACACGTTCTTCGATCTCTCGGACGCGTGGGTGATCGCCGGACTCTTCGTGGGCGGCCTGATGCCGTTCCTGTTCGCGTCGCTCGCGATGCAGGCCGTCGGCCGCGTCGGCGGCGAGGTCGTGCAGGAGGTGCGGCGCCAGTTCAACGCCGACCCGGGAATCATGGCCGGCACCTCGCGGCCCGAGTACGGACGCGCGATCGACATCGTCACGAAGTCGGCGATTCGCTCGATGCTCCTGCCGGCCCTCGTGCCGATCGCCTTCCCGATCATCGTCGGGATCATCAACGCGAAGATGCTCGGCGGGCTCCTGATCGGGACGATCGTGACGGGGCTCTTCCTCGCGATCGCGATGACCTCGGGCGGCGGCGCGTGGGACAACGCGAAGAAGCTGATCGAGGACGGGCTCTACGGCGGCAAGGGCTCCGAGGCCCACGCCGCGGCCGTCACGGGCGACACGGTCGGCGACCCGTACAAGGACACGGCCGGGCCCGCGATCAACCCGATGATCAAGATCACGAACATCGTCGCGATCCTGATCATTCCGCTGGTTGTGTCGATCCACGGCTAGCGCCGTGGATCGACGTGCTCACTCGCACCGCTTCGCGCTGGACGCGGCCCTTCGGGCCGGGTCCGGCGCTGTGCTTTGCTGCTCGTGAGCGTGCGAGGGTCGAGCGCCGGGGGGCCGCGCCCGAGTGATTCGGGCGCGGCGTCTCGTTTTGAGGCGGCGTTGAGCCGCTTCGTCCTACCGTGAGCTCATGAGGCGCGTTGCCGAAGGGATCGCCGCGAGCGCGTTCGCGGTTGCCGTCGTCACGGCGGCGATCGAGCTGCTGAAGCCGTACGTGCCCGTGCTGAGCCTCGGCGTGCTCTACGTCTTCGCCGTCCTGCCGATCGCGGTCGTCTACGGGCTCGCGCTCGCGCTCTTCGTCTCGGTCGCGAGCATGCTCGCGTTCAACTGGTTCCACCTGCCGCCGGTGCACACGTTCACGCTCGCGGACAGCGAGAACTGGTTCGCGCTCGCGGTCTACCTCGCGACCGCGGTCGTCGTCGCGGAGCTCGCCGCGCGTGCGCGGCGCCGCGCGACGGCGGCGGAGCAGCGGGAACGGGAGTCGGCGCTCCTCGCCGAGCTCGCGACCGAGCTGCTGCGCGGCCGTGCGGTCGACGAGGAGCTCGGCGAGGTCGGAGTCCGCGTCGCCGAGGTGATCGGCGTGCCGTCGGCGCAGATCGAGCTCGGCCCGCCGCGCCGCCCGCCGTCGGCGTGCGCGCCGCTGCCGCTCGAGGTCGGCGAGCGCTCCGTCGGGACGCTGTACGTCCCCGAGGGCAGCGATTCGAACATCGCCGTTCGCCGCCGCTTCCTGCCCGCGCTCGCGGCGCTGCTCGCAGTCGCGGCCGAGCGGGACGAGCTCGAGCGCGGCGCGCTCGAGGCGGAAGCGCTGCGCCGAACCGACCTCGTGAAGACCGCGCTCCTGCGCGCGGTCTCGCACGACCTGCGCTCGCCGCTCACGGGCGTCCGCACCGCGATCGGCGCGCTCCGCAACGGGAGCCTGCACCTGACCGACGAGGACCGCGCGGAGCTGCTCGACGCGATCGACGTCGACTCCGAGCGGCTGCAGCGGCTCGTCGGCGACCTGCTCGACCTCTCGCGGCTCGAGGCCGGCAGCGTCCCGGTGGAGCACGAGGTCTGGTCGCTCGAGGACATCGTGCGCGACGCGGTGGAGGGGCTCGGCGCGCGCGACTCGGTCGAGATCGTCGGCGAGGCGCCGCTCGTCGAGGTCGACGCGACGCAGGTCCGGCGCGTGCTCGCGAACCTGATCGAGAACGCGCTCAAGTACTCGCCGCCCGGAACGCCGGTGACGGTGCGGCTGACGGCGACGCGCAAGGAGGCGATCGTCCGCGTCGTCGACCGCGGCCCCGGCCTCGCGCCGGAGGAGCGCGAGCGCGTCTTCGAGCCGTTCTTCCGGCGCGACGGCGACACGCGCTCCGGCGCGGGGCTCGGCCTCGCGATCGCGCGCGGCTTCGCGGCCGCGAACGGCGGGCGGCTCTGGGCGGAGTCCCGGCCCGGCCAGGGCGCGACGTTCGCGCTCGCGCTTCCCGTCGTCGAGGTGCCCGTGGGGCTCCAGGTATGACCGGCCGCCGCGTCCTCGTCGTCGACGACGAGCCGCAGATCCTGCGCGCCCTCCGCGCGACGCTGCGCGGCGCGGGCTACACGGTCGACGCCGCCGCCACCGTCGAGGAGGCGCTCACCGCTGCGGCGGCGCATCCGCCGGAGGCGGTGATCCTCGACCTGATCCTGCCGGACGGGAACGGCACCGAGGTGACGCGCGAGCTGCGCTCCTGGAGCGAGGCGCCGGTGATCGTCCTCTCCGCCGTCGGGGAGGAGAGCGAGAAGATCGCCGCGCTCGACGCCGGCGCCGACGACTACGTGACGAAGCCGTTCAGCGTCGACGAGCTGCTCGCGCGGCTCCGCGCCGTGCTGCGCCGCCGCACGGACGCGCAGAGCGAGCCGGTGATCGAGATCGGCGAGCTGCGCGTCGACGTGCCGGAGCGGGTCGTGACGGTCGAGGGCAGGCGCGTGAAGCTGAGCCCGCACGAGTTCGACCTGCTGCGCGTGCTGGCGCAGAATCGCGGCAAGCTGCTCACGCACCAGACCCTCCTGCGCGAGGTCTGGGGGCCTGCGTACCAGGTCGAGGCGCATTACCTGCACGTGTACGTCTCGCACCTGCGCCGCAAGCTCGAGCCCGATCCGTCGAGCCCGCGCTACCTCCTGACCGAGCCGGGCGCCGGCTACCGGCTCGTCGACCCGACCTCCGCGCCCGTTTAGGCAACCTTGAGACACGGCGGCGGAACGTTCAGCCGCCGTTGAGCAGCGGCGTCGTACGTTGGTTCACATGTACGACCTCGCTGCGATCGGCATCGCGCTCGCGAGCTTCGCGTTCATCTTCCTGCTGCTCTACGTCCTGGAGCGCGTGTGATGTCGGGCGCCGACGCCTTCGGGCTCGTCGTGGCCCTGCTCGTCCTCGCGTACCTCGTCTACGCCCTCTTCCGCGGGGAGCGCTTCTAGCGTGGGCCAGGGCATCACACAGATACTCGTCTACTCGGTCGTCCTGACGGGGCTCGCGTACCCGCTCGGCCTCTACATGGCGAACGTCTACTCGGCGTCGCGCTTCGGCGGCCGTCTGCTCGGCACGCTCGAGCGCGGCTTCTGCCGCGTCGTCGGCACCGACCCGGAGCGCGAGCAGGACTGGAAGAGCTACGCGAAGACCGTGCTCGTCTTCACCATCTTCTTCTTCCTCGTCGTCTACGCGATCCAGCGGCTCCAGGCGCACCTCTTCCTGAATCCGGACCACGAGAAGGCGGTGCAGCCGCACATCGCGCTCAACACCGCCGCGAGCTTCGTCACGAACACGAACTGGCAGTTCTACGGCGGCGAGTCGACGATGTCGTACCTCTCGCAGATGACGGCGCTGGCCGTGCAGCAGTTCGTCTCCGCCGGCGTCGGCATGGCCGTCCTCGCGGCGGTGATCCGCGGCATCTCGCGCCGCTCGGCGGCGACGCTCGGCAACTTCTGGGTCGACCTCTACCGCTCGCTCGTCTACATCTTCCTGCCGCTCTCGCTGATCCTCGCCCTGATCCTCGTCTCGCAAGGGGATCCGCAGACCTTCGGCGGCCATGCAGTCGCGCACACGCTCGAGGGAGGCCTGCAGGAGATCGCGCGCGGCCCCGTCGCGCTGATGCTCGCGATCAAGCAGCTCGGCACGAACGGCGGCGGGTTCTACAACTCGAACTCGGCCGTCCCGTTCGAGAACCCGACCGGCTTCACGAACTTCCTCGAGACGATCGCGATCCTGCTGATCCCGGCCGGCCAGGTCTTCATGTTCGGGAAGATGGTGCTTGCGCGCCGCCACGCCTGGATGGTGTTCGCTGCGATGTTCGCGATGTTCGCGATCGGCGTGGGCGTCGCCTTCCCGGCCGAGCAGCACGGCTCGCAGGTGCTTCGTGCGTCCGGCGTGAACATCACGCACGGCCACGGCCAGAGCGGCGGGAACATGACGGACAAGGAGGTCCGCTTCGGCATCGCCGACACGGCGCTCTGGGCGACCGCGACGACCGACGCCTCCAACGGCTCGGTGAACGGCGGCCACGACGCGTTCACCGCGCTCGGCGGCGCCGTACCCCTCGTGAACATCTTCGTCGGGGAGGTGATCTTCGGCGGCGTCGGCAGCGGCCTCTACGGGATGTTCTTCTACATCATCATCGCCGTCTTCGTCGCGGGGTTGATGGTCGGGCGAACGCCCGAATGGCTCGGGAAGAAGATCGAGGCGCGAGAGATCAAGTACGCGGCCGTCGGCGCCCTCTTCGTGCCGACCATGGTGCTCACGCTCACTGCGATCTCGATCGTCACGAAGCTCGGGCTCGCGTCGGTCTACAACCCCGCGGCGCACGGCTTCACCGAGACCCTGTACGCCTACACGTCGCAGGGGAACAACAACGGCAGCGCGTTCGCCGGCTTCGGGGCGACGAACTTCAGCGCCGACTTCGGCACGGTCGCGATGCTCCTCGGCCGTTTCATGCCGATGCTCGCCGCGCTCGCGCTCGCCGGCGCGCTGGGGCAGAAGAAGATCGTGCCGGCCTCCGCCGGGACGTTCCGCACCGACGGGCCGACGTTCGTCGTGCTTCTCGTCGGCGTGATCGTGCTCACCGCCGGCCTGATGGTCTTTCCGGCGCTGACGCTCGGGCCGGTCGTCGAGGGGCTGATCCACTGATGCTTCGCGACCTCAGGGCTTCCGTCGTCGCCGGCGTCGTCCTGACGCTCGCCTTCGGTCTCGCCGTCCCGGCCGCGTTCACCGGCTTCGCCCAGGTCGCGTTTCGCCACGAGGCCAACGGCAGCCTCGTCACGGTGAACGGCACCGTCGTCGGGTCGTCGCTCGCGGCGCAGAGCTTCACGAAGCCGAAGTACTTCCACGAGCGCCCGTCTGCGACGTCGCCGGCCTACAACGCGGCCGGCACGACGTTCTCGAATCTCGGGCCGACGAACCCGGCGCTCGCGAAGCTCGTCGCGCAGCAGGCAGCGGCCGTCCTGAAGCTCGAGCGGCCCTACAACCCGGGCCTCACGATCCACGACATCCCGGTCGACGCGGTGACCCCGTCGGGATCCGGCATCGACCCGGACATCTCGCCCGCCTACGCGGCGCTGCAGTCGCGGCGCATCGCCGCCGTCCGCCACCTGCCGCTCGCGACCGTCCGGAAGCTGATCGAGGAGCACACGACGGGCCGGTCGCTCGGCTTCTTCGGCGAGCCCGGCGTCGACGTGCTCCAGCTCAACATCGCGCTCGACAAGGTGGGAGGCAGCTAGATGTCGTCGATTGCAGCGCAAGACGTGAAGGCGACGAAGCGGCGCTCGAGCGTGTTCTCGCGCGAGCTCGTGCTCGCGGCGATCGCCGACTCGTTCCCGAAGCTCGATCCGCGCAACCAGCTCAAGAACCCGGTCATGTTCATCGTCGAGATCGGCAGCGTCATCACGAGCGTCATCTTCTTCAAGGACGTCGCGCAAGGCCATACGCACGGCCTGTGGTTCGTCGGCGCGATCGCCGTGTGGCTCTGGCTGACCGTGCTGTTTGCGAACTTCGCGGAGGCGATCGCCGAGGGGCGCGGCAAGGCGCAGGCGGACGCGCTGCGCGCGACGCGGACGACGACGAACGCGCGTCTGCGCGACGGGCGCTCGGTGCCTGCGCCGGAGCTGCAGCTGGGCGACGTGGTCGTCGTCGAGGCCGGGGAGATCATCCCGGCGGACGGCGAGATCATCGAAGGCGCCGGCTCGGTCGACGAGTCCGCGATCACGGGCGAGTCGGCGCCCGTGATCCGGGAGTCCGGCGGCGACCGCTCCGCCGTCACGGGCGGCACGAAGCTGCTCTCGGACAGCCTCGTCATCGAGGTCACCCAGGAGCCGGGCAAGTCGTTCCTCGACCGCATGATCGCCCTCGTCGAGGGCGCCGAGCGCCGCAAGACCCCGAACGAGGTCGCACTCAACATCCTGCTCGCCGGTCTCACGATCACGTTTCTCGCCGCCGTCGTCACGCTGCGGCCGTACGCGATCTACGCGGGCACGCCGACGTCGCAGACCGTGCTGATCGCGCTGCTCGTCGCGCTCATCCCGACGACGATCGGCGCGCTCCTCTCGGCGATCGGCATCGCCGGCATGGACCGTCTCGTCCAGCGGAACGTGCTCGCGATGTCGGGCCGCGCGGTCGAGGCGTCCGGAGACGTCGACGTGCTCCTCCTCGACAAGACCGGCACGATCACGCTCGGCAACCGCCAGGCGGCCGAGTTCCTGCCGGTCGACGGCGTCGACGAGCGCGAGCTCGCCGAGGTCGCGCAGCTCGCCTCGCTCGCCGACGAGACGCCGGAGGGGCGCTCGATCGTCGTGCTCGCGAAGGAGCGCTTCAACGTCCGTGAGCGGCAGCTCGGCGACCACGAGTTCGTGCCCTTCAGCGCGACGACGCGGATGAGCGGCGTGAACACGAACGGCACGATGATCAGGAAGGGCGCGGCCGACGCGGTGAAGCGCTTCATCGCCGAGCAGGGCGGCAGCGCGCCGGCCGAGCTCGACCGCATCGTGCAGGCCGTCGCAGAGCAGGGCGGCACGCCGCTCGTCGTCGCCAAGGACAACTACGCGCTCGGCGTCGTCTATCTCAAGGACATCGTCAAGGGCGGCATGCGCGAGCGCTTCGACGAGCTGCGCCGCATGGGCATCCGCACCGTGATGATCACGGGCGACAACCGCGTCACGGCCGCCGTGATCGCGCAGGAGGCCGGCGTCGACGACTTCCTCGCCGAGGCGACGCCCGAGACGAAGATGGCCCTCATCAAGGAGGAGCAGGCACGGGGCCGGATGGTGGCGATGACCGGCGACGGCACGAACGACGCTCCTGCGCTCGCGCAGGCCGACGTCGGCGTCGCGATGAACACCGGCACCTCGGCCGCGAAAGAGGCCGGGAACATGGTCGATCTCGACTCGAACCCGACGAAGCTCATCGAGATCGTCGAGGTCGGCAAGCAGCTTCTGATCACGCGTGGCGCTCTGACGACGTTCTCGATCGCGAACGACGTCGCCAAGTACTTCGCGATCCTGCCGGCGATGTTCGCGTTCACATACGCCTCGAAGCCGGGCCACCGCGGGCCCCTGAACTCGCTCAACGTCATGCACCTCGGCGATCCGAAGAGCGCGATCGTCTCGGCGATCATCTTCAACGCGCTGATCATCCCCGCGCTCGTCCCGCTCGCGCTGAAGGGCGTGCGCTATCGCGCGATCGGCGCGACCGCGCTCCTGCGGCGCAACCTGCTGATCTACGGGCTCGGCGGCGTGATCCTCCCCTTCGTCGGGATCAAGCTGATCGACCTCGTGGTGCACAACCTCCTGGGGGCGTAACACTCCGGTTGTGCGCGGCCGGTATCGCATCCTGCTCGGCATGGCCGCCGGTGTCGGGAAGACGTACCGGATGCTGCAGGAAGGCCGGCAGGCGCAGGAGGAGGGCCGTGACGTCGTGATCGGCTACCTCGAGCCGCACGACCGGCCGGAGACGGCGGAGCTCGCCGAGGGGCTCGAGACCGTCCCACGTCTGCACGCGCAGCTCGGCGGACTCGAGCCGAACGAGCTCGACGTCGACGCGGTGATCCGCCGCGCGCCGGAGCTCGCGCTCGTCGACGAGCTCGCCCACACGAACGCATCGGGCATGCGGAACGAGAAGCGCTACCAGGACATCGACGAGATCCTCGACCAGGGCATCGACGTGATCTCGACCGTCAACGTCCAGCATCTCGAGAGCCTGAACGACGAGATCGCGGAGCTCACGGGCGTCCGCGTCCGCGAGACGTTCCCCGACCGCGTGCTCGAGCAGGCCGACGAGGTCGTGCTCGTCGACCTGACGCCCGAGGCGCTGCAGCAGCGCCTGCGCGCCGGCAAGGTCTATCCGCGGGAGCGCGCGGACGTCGCGCTGCAGAACTTCTTCCGCGCCGACAAGCTCGCCGCCTTGCGAGAGCTCGCGCTCCGTGAGGTGGCCGAGGACGTCGGCCACCGCCGCGAGGCCGCCGTGCTCGACCCGTTGAGCCGCCAGGCCGTGGCGGAGCGCGTGCTCGCGCTCGTCGAGCCGCAGCCGAAGTCCCAGCGGATCATGCGGCGTGCGTGGCGGTCGGCCGAACGGCTCGGCGCGCAGCTCGACGCGGTCTGGGTGCGCCGCCGGGGACAGGAGCTCGAGCCGGAGGAGCAGGTGGCGCTCGCCGCGCTGCGCCGGCTCGCGATCGTGCTCGGCGCGCACTTCCTCGAGGAGGAGGGCGACGACCTCGTCGCGACCGTCCGCCGCGTCGCCTTCGAGCGCGGCACGACGTACGTGTTCGTCGGCACGCCCGACGAGAGTCGCCGCCGCGAGATCCTGCGCGGCTCGCTGCTCTCGGCGCTCGTGCGCGAGCTCCCGGGCGTCGACATCCGCGTCGTCGCGAACCGCGCCGACCGGCCGGAGCGGACGCCGTGATCGGTCTCCGCCGCCGACGGCGTCCCGAGGTGCGGCCCGACGCGCGCCGGATCCTCGTCCCGTTCGCGGGTGCGCTCGAGCCGGCCGTCCTCGACGCGGCGATCCGCATCGCGCAGGCCGAGGACGCGGTGCTCGTTCCGGCGTACCTCCTGCTCGTTCCGCTCGCCTACGACGAGGACTCGCCGCTCAAGGACCAGGTCGGCGTCGCGATGCCGCTGCTCGAGGCGGTCGAGCACGCCGCGCTGCGCGCCGGCGTCGCGGTCGACGCGCGGATCGAGAAGGGCCGCACCCTCACGCATGCGCTGCGGCGGCTCTGGGAGGCTGAGCGGTTCGACCGCATCGTCGCGCCGGCGCCGGCGAACGGCGGCGGCGGCTTCACCGAGAAGCAGCTTGCCTGGCTGCTGACGCACGCGCCCGCGGAGACGCTCGTGCTGAAGCCCATGCCGCACGCCGCGTGATCTACCGTTCGTCGCATGAAGAGTCCGCTGCGCGGGCCTGCGAACGTGACCGAGGGCCTCGTCGGCTTCCTGGCGAGCGCCGGGGCGGTCGTCCTCGTCAGCGCTGCGATCGCCGTCCTCGACCGCTGGATCCCGGTCCTCAGCCTCGGCGTCCTCTACATCCTCGCGGTGATGCCGGTCGCCGTCCTCTGGGGGCTCGCGCTCGCCTCGGCGGTGTCGGTCGCGAGCATGCTCGCGTTCAACTGGTTCTTCCTGCCGCCGACGCACACGTTCCAGCTGCGCGACGGCGCGAACTGGGCCGTGCTCGCCGTCTATCTCGCGACCGCGGTCGTCGTCAGCGCGCTCGCGGCGCGTGCCCGCCGTCGTGCCGAGCTCGCGGAGGCGCGCGAGCGCGAGGCCGCGGCGCGCGCGGCCGCCGAGCTCGAGGCCGAGGCGCTCCGCCGGAGCGACTCGCTGAAGACGGCGCTTCTGCACGCCGTCTCGCACGACCTGCGCTCGCCGCTCACGGCGATCGTCGCGGCGGCGTCGGGGCTCGCAAATCCGCAGGTGTCGCTCGACGAGGTCGACCGGCGCGAGCTCGTCGAGACGATCCGCATCGAGGCCGAGCGGCTCGACCGGCTCGTCGGCAACCTGCTCGACCTCTCGCGGCTGCGCGCGGGAGCGGTCGTTCCGCATCCCGAGCTCTGGACGGTCGACGACCTGGTCTCGCGCGCGCTCGACGAGCTCGGCTCGCGCGGCGACCGCGTCGCGGTGACCTTCGACGAGGACGCGCCGCCAGTCGAGGTCGACGCGGCACAGCTCGAGCGCGTGCTCGTGAACCTCCTCGACAACGCGCTCAAGTTCTCGGACCGCAGCGTCGAGCTCCGGGTCGAGGCCGACGGCGACGCGGTGCTGCTGCACGTCACGGACGACGGCCCGGGCGTCGCCGACCGTGACCTCGTCTTCGAGCCGTTCCACAGCGCCGGCGAGCGCCGCGGCGCCGGGCTCGGACTGGCGATCGCGCGGGGCTTCGCCGAGGCGAACGGCGCACGCGTCTGGGCCGAGCCGAGCGAGCGCGGCGCGCACTTCGTGCTCGAGCTGCCGGTCGCGGCACGAGCGCCGGTCGTCGCATGACGCGCATCCTCGTCGTCGACGACGAGCCGCAGATCCTGCGCGCGCTGCAGACGAGCCTGCGCGGCGCCGGCTACGAGGTCGACACGGCGACGACCGGTGAGCAGGCGCTCACGGCCGCCGCGGTGCGTCCGCCGGACGCCGTCATCCTCGACCTCGTGCTGCCCGACCGGCGCGGCACCGACGTCGCGCGCGAGCTGCGCGCGTGGAGCGCGATGCCGATCATCGTGCTCTCCGTCGTCGGCGACGAGGCGGACAAGGTTGCGGCGCTCGACGCCGGCGCGGACGACTACGTCACGAAGCCGTTCGGCGTCGACGAGCTGCTGGCGCGCCTGCGCGCGGCGCTGCGCCGGGCGGAGCCGTCGGGCGAGCCCGTGCTCGAGATCGGCGACCTGCGCATCGACTTCGACGCGCACGCCGTCGCCTTCGACGGCCGCAGCGTGCAGCTGACACCGCACGAGTACGCGCTCCTCACGCTGCTCGCCCGCAACGAGGGCAAGCTGATGACGCACCAGGCGATCCTCCGGGAAGTGTGGGGGAGGGCGTACGCGGACGAGTCGCACTACCTCCACGTGTACGTCTCACAGCTTCGGCGCAAGCTCGAACCCGATCCGGCGCGGCCGCGCTACATCCTCACGGAGCCCGGCGTCGGCTACCGGCTCGTCGATCCCTTGAGAGCATCTTGAGGGCGGCGCGGCCCGGCTTGAGCACCCGCTGAGCCGGCCGCGTCGATGCTGGAGGCATGGCCTCCCTCCGCGCCGCACGCCCGTACTCCGCCCTCGACCTGCCCCATCCGTGGCGGGCAGGGCTCGCCTTCGCCGCGCTCGCGGCGGCGGCGCTCTCGCTCGAGGCCGACCCCCGCCTCCCCTGGGCGGTCGGCGTCGCCGCCGCGCTGCTCTTCGTCGCCGCCGGCGCCGCCCGCACCGTCCAGGGCCGCAGCGAGCTCGCCGCGGTCCGTCGAACCGCGGACACCCTGATCGTCACCGCGCCGACGAGCCGGGACGCGTCGGAGCTCGTGCGCTGGCGCTGCGCGGAGCTCACGACGCGCGAGAGCCGCGACCGGCTCGCGCGCGAGGTGGGGAGGACGCTCGCCGCGCTCGACCCGCGCCGCCTTCCGTCCGCGTCGCCGCTGCGGCGGCCCGAAGCCCGCGCCGCTGCCGATCTGCTCCAGGTGCTCGAGGGCCGCCTCGGGGACGAGCAGCCGATCGCGGCGCGGGGCATCCTGCTCGCGCGGATGCTCCTGCGCGATCCGGCGAGCCCGCTCTACTCGGAAGGCCCGGAGCAGAATCTCTCCCGGGCGCTGCGGCGCGTGCTCGGAGCGCTCGAGCCGTGACGGAGGCCGCGGAGCCACTTCGCCGCGTCCGGCGCTTCGTCGTCGGACGGCCGATGCGCACGGGCCAGATGGAGGAGACGCTCCTCCCGAAGACGCTCGCGCTGCCGATCTTCGCGTCCGATCCGCTCTCCTCGGTCGCGTACGCGACGGAGTCGGCGCTCGTCGTGCTCGTCGGCGTCTCGGCGGCGGCGGCACACCTCGTCTTCCCGATCTCGATCGCGATCGCCGTGCTGCTCGCGATCGTCGTCCTCTCCTACATGCAGACCGTGCGTGCGTACGAGACGAGCGGCGGCGCCTACATCGTCGCGCGCGAGAACCTCGGCACGTTGCCGAGCCTCGTCGGGGGGGCGGCGCTTCTGACCGACTACGTGCTCACGGTCGCGGTCTCGATCTCGGCCGGAGTCTTCGCGGTCACGTCGTTCGAGCCGTCGCTCGTGAATCACAAGGTCGGGCTCTCGCTCGCCTGCCTCGTCGTGATCGTCCTCGCCAACCTGCGCGGCGTGCGCGAGTCGGGCCTCGCCTTCGCGCTCCCGACCTATCTCTTCGTGACGTCGATCGGCATCCTCGTCGTCACCGGAGCGGTGGAGCTCGCGACGGGTCATGCGCACCGGGCGGTCGTGCCGCACGCGCTCCCGGTCGGCACCGGGACGATCACGCTCTTCGTCCTGCTGCGCGCCTTCTCGTCCGGCTCGACCGCGCTGACCGGCGTCGAGGCGATCGCGAACGGCGTCAACGCGTTCAGGCGGCCGCACGGTCGAAACGCCGCCGCAACGCTCGCGATCCTCGGGACGATCGCGATCACGCTCTTCCTCGGCGTCTCCTATCTCGCCGTCCACCTGCATGCGCGCCCGAGCTCGACCGACTCGGTCGTCTCGCAGATCGCGCGCGCGGTCTTCCCGAGCGGCTCGATCGGCGGCTTCATGTACTACGCGGTGCAGGGACTGACGCTCATCGTCCTCATCCTCGCCGCGAACACGTCGTTCCAGGGCTTCCCGCGTCTGTCGGCCCTGCTCGCGCGCGACCGCTTCGCGCCCCAGCAGTTCACGAACCTCGGCGACCGTCTCGTCTTCTCGAACGGGATGCTCGTGCTGGCGACGGTCGCGGGACTGCTGCTCTGGATCTACGGCGCGAACACGAACAGCCTCATCCACCTGTACGTGATCGGCGTCTTCACCGCGTTCACGCTCTCGCAGGCGGGCATGGTGCGCTACTGGTTCCGGCGGCGCGGCACCCGTTGGAAGGTGAAGGCGTCGGTGAACGGCGTCGGCGCGACGGCCACCGGGCTCGTCACGCTGATCGTCGTCTACACGAAGTTCGCCGAAGGCGCGTGGCTCGTCACGGTCGCGATCCCCGTGCTCGTGCTGGGCATGCTCGGCGTCCGCCGCCATTACGAGCGGCTCGCCAGGCGCATGCGCGCGGGCGCGGAGGCCGTGGCCGCCGCGCCGCCGCCGCAGTCGACGACCCTGCTCCTCGTCGAGTCGATCGACGAGGCGAGCGAGGCGGCGCTCGCGCTCGCGCGCCGGTTCTCGAACGGGAAGCTGCGTGCGGTGCACATCCCGGGCCGCGCGACCGATCCCGGGATCCGGCCGCGCTGGTTCCGCTACGCGGGCGAGCCGCTCGAGGTGCTCGACCCGAGCCTCGGCGCGACGAACGCCCTGCTCGAGCAGGTGTGGCGGCTGCCGCGCAGCGAGTCCGAGTTCGTCACGGTCGTCGTCCCCGAGCTCTTCCGCGAGCGCTCGCTCGTCGACCAGGTGCGGCATCCGCGCGAGCTCGCGCTCAAGCTTCGGCTCCTCGCCGAGCCGGGCGTCGTCGTCGCCGACGTCCCCGTCGTGCGCGGCTCGGCGCCTCCCGTCCCGCAGCGTCTCGTCGCCCGCGTCCTCGTCTCCGGCGTGAGCGCCGCGTCGATGCGCGCGGCGAACTACGCCTCGACGCTCGACGTCGACGACGTCCGCGCGGTCAACTTCGCCTTCAGCGCCGAGGAGGGGCGGGCGCTGCGCGACGACTGGGCCGCCCAGGGGCCGCGGATCCCGCTCGAGGTGGACGAGGCGCCCTACCGCGACATCGGCCGGCCGCTGCTCGACTACCTCCGCCGGCTGACGGCCGACGGGGACACGGCCGTCCTCGTCCTGATGCCCGAGCTCTACGTCCGCGGCTGGCGGCGGCTCCTGCACAACCAGCGGGCGCTCTACGTGAAGCGGCTGCTGCTCTTCGAACCGAGGGTCGTGCTGGCCTCCGTTCCGTACCAGCTGCTGCGCTAGCCTCGTCGCCGCGCCCGACCTGCGCGGGCGCGGCCCGCGACGGTCCGGCCCTAGCGGCGCCGCGCCGGCGACC